>PVBE010117144.1_pt1 | contig 29803 bp, 32 predicted proteins | sample 1631181 | NCBI WGS metagenome assembly PVBE01 (sample SAMN08397723, study PRJNA350692) | Marine metagenome, whole genome shotgun sequencing project. | isolation source: water | place: Pacific Ocean | collected 2012-04
AATCCATATCTTTCTTTTGTGATGCTCCTGCGTCCTGCGTCTTCTTTCCCATCCCATTCACCACGAATACGAACACTCTTGGATTTGAGGAACTTCTCTACCAAGTCAGTCACGGGCAAAGGACGAACACTTCCTCCTTGCTTCAACTGAACCTTGATATCAACAACCATCTCCTCTGCTTTGGAGATGGCATTTGTGCGTTCAGGTGTTCTCAGCGATTTCCTTATTCCACCTTTGGTTTCAGGCACGGGGATATGGATTTGATATGGACGACCTTCAAGAGGAACACTTTCGTGCTGGTTCCTCTTGTAAATGCTGACTGCTCCCGCTTCGGGAGTGACCCTGAGATGCGGCAGTTCCTCCCATAGAGCAAAGGACTTGGTATTGGTTCCCTTAGACCCCACAGGCGTTCATCTGCGTAGAGATAAACCCCATCAACGATTTCTCTGTAGAGGCGATGACGGAGTGACAAGTAAAACGCCAGTAAAACTTGGACGGTCAAATCCAAGTCATAGCGTCACCTCACCATTTAAGTAAAACCTAAGTAAAACCGCAAGTTTGAGTGAGAGACTGGGATTTAAACCCCAAAACTATTCCCACTCGATAGTTCCTGGAGGCTTACTAGTGATATCAAACACCACCCTATTTACACCCCTAACTTCATTAACAATTCGATTGGAAATACGTTCCAAAAGCTCATCCGGCAGTCGAGACCAGTCCGCTGTCATGCCGTCCTCACTGGATACACATCGCAGCACAATCGGCCAGGCATAGGTGCGCTGATCACCCATAACCCCAACCGATCTAACCGGAAGCAATACAGCAAAAGCCTGCCAAATCTCATGATATAAACCTGCCTCACTGATTTCCTCACGCACGATCAAATCTGCATCGCGTAGGCAATTGAGTTTTTCATCAGTAACCTCACCAAGAATACGAATCGCCAAACCAGGCCCAGGAAAAGGATGGCGGCGCACAATCTCCTCCGGCAAACCCAGAGAACGGCCCACCTTGCGCACTTCATCCTTGAATAATCGCCTCAGCGGCTCTACTAATTTGAACTGCAGATCCTTAGGAAGACCACCGACATTGTGGTGGCTCTTGATCTTTACAGCTACCCGCTCACCAGTCTTCGGGTCTACGTTAGTGCCAGCACTCTCAATTACATCCGGATAAAGAGTTCCCTGTGCAAGGAAATCAAACGGACCAAGACGAATACTTTCCTCCTCAAACACCCTAATGAATTCTGTACCGATAATCTTGCGCTTTTCTTCTGGATCAATAATCCCCTTTAGCTTAGAGATAAAACGCTGACGAGCATTAATGTATTCCACATTAATGTGAAACTTGCGATCAAAAAAGTCCGTCAAGAATTCAGGTTCACCCTTACGCATAAAACCTTGATCAATAAACATGCAGGTGAGCTGATCGCCTATGGCCTTATGCAGCAAAAAGGCCAGTGTGGAGGAATCAACTCCCCCAGACAAAGCAAGTAGCACCCGTTTCTGACCCACCTGTGCCCGCACATGGGCAACTGCTTCCTCAATGAATGCACTGGTCGTCCAATTCGGCTGACAGCCACAAATGTGGTAAACAAAATTTCTAATCAACGCCATTCCATGGGTTGAATGCACCACCTCGGGGTGAAACTGCACGCCATAAAGACGTCGACTGTGATCGGCGACAGCCGCATCAGCAGTATTAAGCGTATGAGCAAGCCGCAAAAAGCCCTCGGGTAGAGCTCTCACCACATCGCCATGACTCATCCACATCGTGGAGCCGCTCTCAACATTGGTGAGAAGATCTCTAGGCTCATCAACCTCCAAAGGAGCCTTACCGTATTCAGCCTTGCCAGTAGCAGCCTCCACAACACCACCGAGCTGCTGCACCATCAACTGCATGCCATAACAGACCCCAAGCACAGGAATACCTAGATCCCAGATCAATGGATCACACAGAGGAGCTCCCTCGGCATAAACAGAGCTAGGGCCACCGCTCAGAATGATGCCCTTCGGAGCTAGTTTGCGAAGCTCATCGGCTGAGGTGCTGTAACTCATTACCAATGAGTAGACCTCTGTTTCTCGCACCCGACGAGCAATTAACTCGGAATATTGAGAACCAAAATCAAGAATAACTATTGCCGGCTGGCGCTGAGCATCAGGCTGGGAATCGGGCATATCAGCGAAAGAGCTCGTGTGGTGTCAACCTGCAGAACATTCAGGGTAGAGAAGGGAATGTAGTAGGTGAGTCTTCAGGTTTCACCCCCAACAAAGACAAATGTTGAGCTCCTTTGGGGCCCGCCCAACGCAATCGCCGCTGATGATCAAAAAGAGCTGCACCGATGGATATCGTCCATGAACCATAGCGACCGAGATAGTAAGCACTCCTCTGCTCCACCGTCGAAGCCAATCGAGACCAAAGCCGGCAGGCCAGCTCCTGATCTTGATCCTCCAGCAGCTTCAACGCTGACTCCATCGAATCAACCTGACCCAATAAGCGAATCAAATCCAACTGCAGTCCCTCACGTACCGCCAAGGCGGTAAGCACCTCCAATCGACCATCTGCCAAATGATGATGAGTGTGAAAGATCCCCCCTGCCAATTTCACCAGCTTGCCGTGATAACCCAACAACAGCAGTTGCTTCACCCCCGCCTCAGCCGCGGCCACGATGACAGGTCCCAACCAGTTGCCGACCTTTAACAACGGCTGGGCAGCCAACCCCAACTGTCGAGCTAGATCCAGCCCATTCTCACCAATAACCAAAGTCAGTGCGCCACAAAAATCCGAATCGGCACATTGCCGACGCAACTGCTCAAGAGTCTGCTGTAACTGATCGGGAGAAGCACTGATCTGCACCTGCGCCTGGGTACCAATCAGGGCCAAGCCATCCACTACACCAAAAGCGGCATTGCTGGTACGCAGCGCCAGCTCTTTACCCTTAGGCAGCACGACCTCCAACCGCAGCCCACGTCCGCAAGGCACCAGCGGATACAAATTGCGATGCAACAGCTCACGTGCAAATTCAGACGCACAGAGCTCACCACCAGATCCCAATGTGCCGACGCCGCTACCTGCCACGAAATTGAGCCAAGCCTTTGTATCAGCATGCAAATCAACCTCAACACCAGCAACCAATTCCTGCCATTGCACACACACCCAGATCTCCAAGCCTCGCGTGAGATCAAGGCCTGATCCTGGATCACAATGACTAATTGCCACAGCCTGTTGACCGCCAAATAGCACCGCCGCGGAGGTCACAGGAACAGCAAGAGATTTTTCTACACCCGGCAACTCAAGCGACTGAGAAGCAGTGAACGGCCGCCCAAGCAAAGCTTCCGTAGCAGCACGAGCTGCTGCTGCAACCCAAACCGGCAGCGTTAAGCCCTTTGAATCAGCTTCCACGTAATCGATCAAAAACCTCGCTTAGGTATTTTTTAGGATGAGATATTTCTAACCCTGAGGCCGTGCAGGACAAACTTACCTTGATGATCCCGGGTCCCACGCCAGTTCCCGAAACGGTGCTCAAAGCCATGGGTCGCCACCCCATAGGCCATCGCAGCGCAGAGTTTCAAGCCGTCGTACGACGTACCACCGAGCAGCTGCGCTGGCTGCATCAGACCCAAAGCGACGTCTTGGTAATCACCGGCAGCGGAACCGCTGCAATGGAAGCTGGAATTATCAATACCCTCAGCTACGGCGACAAGGTGATCTGCGGCGACAACGGCAAGTTTGGTGAGCGCTGGGTAAAGCTGGCGAAGGCATACGGACTAGATGTGCAAGTAGTGAAAGCAGACTGGGGGCAACCGTTAGACCCAGAAGCCTTCCGCATAGCACTGGAAGCAGACACAAACAAAAAGATCAAAGCAGTAATCCTCACCCACTCAGAAACCTCAACAGGAGTAATTAACGACCTGGCAACCATCAGCCAATATGTGCGCGCTCATGGAACCGCACTGACCATCGCCGATTGCGTCACCAGCCTTGGAGCCTGCAATGTTCCCATGGATTCTTGGGGCCTGGATGTTGTAGCTTCCGGTTCCCAAAAGGGCTACATGATGCCGCCAGGGCTAAGTTTCGTGGCCATGAGTGAACGAGCCTGGCAAGCCTATAAACGATCAGATCTGCCAAAATTTTATCTCGACCTAGGTCCTTACCGAAAAACTGCAGCTCAAGACAGCAACCCTTTTACCCCTGCTGTGAATCTCTACTTCGCGTTGGAATCCGCGCTGACAATGATGCAAGCAGAAGGACTAGAAGCGATCTTTGAGCGTCATGCACGCCATCGTTCAGCCGCACAGGCCGCCATGAAAGCAATCGGCCTACACCTATATGCAGCTGAAGGACACGGCAGTCCTGCGATCACCGCGGTTGCACCAGAAGGAATTGATGCAGAACTACTGCGCAAAACAGTGAAAGAAAAATTTGACATCTTGCTGGCTGGTGGCCAAGACCATTTGAAAGGCAAAGTATTTCGTATCGGACATCTGGGATTCGTATGCGATCGCGATGTCTTAACTGCAGTGGCTGCAATTGAATCCACTCTGCAATCGCTTGGCTTACATAAAGGCAACATGGGAACTGGCATAGCAGCAGCAGCAGCAGCTATGAACTAACATTGCTGACAAATAAACAGAACCAAAATGTCATATAATCCTGCAAATGCGGGTGTAATTCAGTGGTAGAATGTCAGCTTCCCAAGCTGAACGTCGCCGGTTCGAGTCCGGTCACCCGCTTAACTTAAGAGCCTGCCTGATTAATGCAAATCAAGCAGGCTTCAGGTTTATGAAAAGAAACTCTAATGCAACTGTTTAGGCCTCCAAATCAACAAATGCTTAACTGACCAAAATTAAGCACATGCTTTATCCACAATCGATTCAAGATCTGGGCTTGATTAATTGAAGAACCTGAGGGCCAACCACACCAGCACGACGCTCTTGATCCAATGCCTTCAAAATCAAACTGCCAGCTGCCTCTAAATCGCCAGCTTCAACCTGCTCAGAAGCTCGATCCAAAAATCCATCCGCAGCCTTCAAATAAACCTCACGTTGATTAGACGCTGAATTCATACCCGCTGGTGTTCTCAGGAGAGTGGCGATCAAGAATTCTCAACTGAAACCTTTCACCAAGAGTGTAACCTAATAGCTCTTGAATAAGCAATATCTAAAATCAAATCAATTGAAATCTTGGCATTTCAAACATCATCTTTATATAAATAAAACAATATAAGAACACAGAATCAAGTTCCTGGCTCCTCAATATTGCCGCCAAGAGCATCAATCTGAGCTCTGAGTGCTAAAGCACGAGTTTGATCACCACGTGTTTCGGCAACAGCCAGTGCAAATTCAAGTTTCTCTAACTGATGCCCACCCTCATAAAAAGCCTCAAGCCTGCAAGGGGATGTAGTCAACGACGAGCGTGCTGAATGGGTTACGCCTGAAGTGCCAGAGGCAGAAATGGTGAAAGCCATGGATGCCTTTCTTTTTATTTTGCCACTGATGTCACCCTCATGCAGCAAGGATGTCTGGTTCCTCTGACCAAGACAGCGGAACCTCTTTGGCTTGGTCCACAGCTTGGTCCGAACTATCTAGGAGCTCCTGGCACTCCTTTAGGCGCTGATCAACCCCATCGAGCATCTCTATATGCTCAGCTGGAATAATCTCAGACTGCTGCTTTCTCAACTGAAACTCCAAGGCCTCCTGACGCTGCTCCAATTTCACGAGCCTCTGTGATAACGCCGTGATGGTCTGAACAAGATCTTCTGCAGTACGAGTAATTCGAAAAGAAACGGACGAGGACATACTCACGAAGTAAAGGCTTTACCCGATAACAACACATGAGGGATAAAGACTCAAGTCAGAAAACCGATGGTGAAGAAAATGATTTGCTATCAAAGTGATCTTTACCGTTTCGAGTCCATCCCATGCATCCTCTAGCAACGTTGCTGATTTATCTGATAGCTGGAACAGGAATGGGCCTGCTGACATTGCGTACTGGCATTGCCGCTGCTCCTCTTGCAGGCGCTCTTCTAGGTGCAGGGCTAGTGAGCATGAGTGGTCGTATTGATGTGGCTGAGTGGCCGATCGGAACACGCACAACCATCGAAATCGCCATCGGGACAGTAATCGGCACCGGGCTCACCAAAAATGCTTTGGCGGATTTACAAAACCTCTGGCGCCCAGCTCTGCTAATCACGATAACCCTAGTTCTCACTGGAGTCGTGATCGGTCTTTGGAGCAGCAAATTACTAGGTATTGACCCTGTAATTTCACTGCTTGGCGCCGCCCCAGGAGGCATCAGTGGTATGAGTTTAGTTGGTGCGGAATTCGGCGTTGGTGCTGCAGTGGCCACCCTGCACGCTGTGAGATTAATCACCGTACTTTTGGTACTTCCACTTCTGGTCAAATTATTGACGCCAATAGGATTGAGCGATTCCTAAACAGGCCTGGACAGAAAGGCGTAGATAGGTAATTTGGCATTACTCATTTAATTGTCTAGGTATGGCCAATAATCGACATCGAATCGCCTTTTGCCTATCACTGCTTGGCCTAGCAGGGATAGGCCTCACTAGCCCCACATCAGCTATGGCTGCTGCCAACGAAAGTGGAGAACAAGGTGCAAAAATCTATTGCTACATGCGCGACAACGGCAACAACCATGACGTGAGCTGGAGTGCCTCTTATGCCGTGATCAAGCGACAGACCGGAGGTGTGTTTAAAAGCTCACCAGAGCATGCTTCAGTAATGATTACTGAGGCAGTAGTCGAACAGCCTGAAAATTACCCAAATTGCGGTCAATACCTTGGCGATCTCTTCAAAGATCACAAAAAGTCTGCAGAAAGAAGTGGAAAAGAGACTGAAACTAACCCAAACTCCTATACATCTGACAATACCAATAACAACGTCTCAGATACAGATAGTGAGCAGCGCTACAACTATTAAATTTTCTCACTTACTAACCAAACTGCTACTCAGTGGGTTACTACTGCTCTCCAACCTTGGCTGCAATAGTCGCTCAGCATCCAACAATCATGCTGCCAACACAAGCATCTCTTCACAGGCCTGCCTTGAAAATCTAAACCTTCAAAAGCTCAAACAAGCCTTACAGCGCTGTAACAACGTTGTCAGCGAACATCAAAATAATCCTGAACCGCTAAACGACCGTTACCTGATCTATACCCTGCTGGGCCAAAGCAATCTGGCTTGTCAAGATATCTTTAAAGGCCTAAAACTTCTTAATCAACAAGGGGCATCTGCTAATCCGATGGTGCGTCACGAACTAACCGTGCGTAAGGATTCCTGTATGCAATACCTCAACATGACTGGCAAAGGCTGACGCCTTAGACCCACACGACGAGGTCCTAGTAACACCTCGATCCGCTCAGCCTTACTTGCAAGCAGGCCATCCACCAACTGATCAGCGAAACCCAGTTGGAACCAATGGCTCGTCAATCCACCATCCATCCCCAAGCGATGACAGCGATCCTCAGCCTGCTCCAAATCACCTGGTGTCCAAGGACGTTCAAGCAAAACCACATGTCTTGCGCGATGCAAAGTAAAGCCAAGACCGCCTGCTGCATAAGTAGCAAGCAATAGCGAACTAGCCCCTGCCTGAAAGCGATTGACCACATCCTGACGCTGATCTGGGCTCTGACGACCAGTGAGCAATTCACCCCCTAAGCGTTGCTGAAGAAGCAACAATGGCTGAATAAAACTACTGAAAAGAACAACTGCCTTTCCCTGCCTATGCAGGTCTGCTACAAGACTCTCCACCGCAGGTAATTTGAACTCTGCTGCGATCTGACGCAAAGCTGTAAGCACGGCAAGCGATTCGGCATCTGAGCGAACCAAACCTTGCTGCACACGATGGCGATAATCCTCAATTACAAGAGCAAGTCGATGATCAAAACCACGAGACTCCTTCTCTGCAAGGAAAATCGGATGCTCTTGACGAAGTTTTGGGGGCAATCCAAGCAGAGCCTGCTTACGTCGATGCAACACCAATGGCCGCGTAAGCCGCCGTAGATCCTCCAGATCATTAGCACCTTTTGCCTGCCAGCGTCGCCGACCGCTGTGTTCTTGCCAATGACCCTGGCAGAAACGTTTTTCAAACTCAAGTTGATCTCGAGCTAAGGGATGATCGATAGCAGCCAGCAAGGGATAAAGCTGATCAGGTCGACCATTTTTCATCGGTGTGCCGGTAAGCAACCAGATAGCCCGTAAGCGTGGATGACGAGCAAGCCTCAATAGGGCTTGAGTTCTTCGCGCCCTCATGGACTGGCCAAAATGTGCCTCATCTACAAGTAGAAGCGTCCCAGCCGAAGGCAATTCCTTCGGCAAGCGAGCCCAACTATGTAGGTTGATCTGCAAATCAAGAGCTGCAGCCTCCAAACGCCAATGGTCATGGAGGCCTACCGGCGCAACCACCATCACCTGTAAGTCGGCACATCTCACCATGGCGCGAGCCGCCAAAAGAGAAGTAAGCGTTTTGCCAAGTCCCATTTCATCAGCCAAGACAGCACCACGACGCGCCAATAGCCAACGGGCTCCAGAGCGCTGATGAGGAAGAGGCCGACGACCATCAGCCAAAACAACCTCAAGATCTGCTTGGCTCACCAGATCCCGATGAGAAGGCATCGGTGGCAAAGGCTGTTGGAACCAGTGCAGCCATTGAGCCAAGTCCTCCTGCACCAAAAAACGAGATCCAAACTGCCCCTGCAAATATTTAGCCGCAACCAAAGGGAACTCCCAACCATGACGAGCACCTCGCCAAATTCCCTTAGGTCTCACTTTGCGAAGCTGTGCCTGAGTAACTGCATCAAAAGGGAAAGCGACCTTGACCAACCCCGCCGCAGTAAGACCCAAATAACAGCTGGGAGGGAATTTAGAGGTCAGCTGTTCTGCTCAGACAATACCTAATTTACGCCCCACCGCCCAACTGACAAGAGCAAAAATAACCACTCCACAAAGCGCCGCATAACAATCAAATGTGCACTGTCCGGCACATTGACGCAAAGATCATTCGCGGCACACTGCGCAAAACCGAGGCACTCGGATGCAAAACAGGGACGCAGTTTTCTTAGAGGATCTCTGCCCCAAATTACGTGTCCGACGATGGCGAAAATCCCTTCACAACTATACCGGAAAAAGTTGTATTTACTGCGGCAAAACTTCTGAATCAATTGATCATGTTCTACCCCGCAGTCGTGGTGGCTTGAGTATTACTGAAAACTGTGTTCCTGCCTGCCTCTCCTGCAACGGACACAAATCTGATACTGATGCCTTCGATTGGTACAGACGCCAACGCTTCTATGACCCGCGACGATCAATGGCCATCCGCGCCTGGATGGATGGTGATTTGCGATTGGCTCTGAGATTGCTGCAGTGGGCTCAACCTAGCCATCGACCAACTCCTTCAATCAGCCAGGATGATGATTGGGTACTGCAAGCGGCCTAAACCAACCTTCACCAAACCTGACAAGCCAACACAGGATTGTGCCGTTCACAAATAGAACCCTGCCGTTCCGGCTGCTCTGGAGCTAAAAGCATCGCACCTGTCAATAAAGCCGCAGCCAATACAGAGCCAAAAGCAAAACCCGTCTGCTGGCCTTGGGCGGTGCCAGAACAAGCCCGCCGCGTCAACATAGGCTCAGGAATCGTGGAGGTGTGGAGATAGGAACTGACCATGCTCAAACTTCAGCTGTAATACATTTGTACTTATGCTTACGGAACTTGTCAAGCGGAGTACTCCTCTTCCCGCCGGCTCAAAACTTTTGGTGCTAGGTGGAGGCTTCAGTGGACAGCATGTAGCAGCTCTTGTGAAAGCTCTTGGCAACACTGTTCTATGCAGCCGCCGCAAAATCAACAGCTCAGGTGCTGACTTGGCTTTTGATGGTGCTACCAAGCTGCTGCCAGCCCAAAAGGCTCTCGAAGGAGTCACCCATTTACTCAGCTGCATACCACCAGCAGCCGATGGAACAGATCCAGTACTGGCATGCTTAGGCGACCAACTCAAAACATTGCCACTGCAGTGGGTTGGCTATCTATCCACCACTGGGGTGTATGGAGATTGCCAAGGACACTGGGTCACAGAAGCAGATCATCCTCAACCCCAACAAGCACGCAGCAAACGGCGCCTTAAATGTGAACAAGCCTGGCAAGCTTCAGGTTTGCCCCTACAGGTTCTGCGTCTCCCTGGAATCTACGGACCAGGCCGCTCAGTACTTCAAAGCGTCAACACTGGCAAGAGCAAAATGATCTATAAGCCAAACCAAGTTTTTTCAAGGCTTCATGTAGATGACTTAGCAGGAGCCATCCTGCATATGATCCACTGCGCTGCTAATAGACAGCGACCTGTCTTGATCAACGTAGCTGATGATAAACCAACAACAAAAATAGAATTACTACGCTTCGCAGCAAAGCTGCTTGGGAAATCACTACCTGAAATCGAATCCTTTGAAGCTGCTGCTACACATATGAGTTCTATGGCCCTCTCATTCTGGCAAGAGAACCGACGAGTAAGCAATCAGCTGCTCTGCAAAGAACTCGGCTATTCCCTGATTCATCCCGACTATCACTCCGGTCTAAGAGACTGTTTTCTAGTAGAAGGATTCAAGGCTTCGCAAACAAATCATCTTTAAGAGTTGAACTTTTCCGATCCGAACCACCAACAATGAACTCATTCCAATTGAAAGGGTTCTCAAGATCATTGAATATCAATCCTGCCTCGTGCAAAAACTGACTCCAATGCACCACAAACTAGCCATTGCCTAGGCCGGTGCCAAAACCACAAAACAACAGCCCCAACAACAACCAGCGCACCATGGTCATGCCTTCCAAAGGCTCTGACGCCAATCACCGTATCGTCATCGCCTTAGGAGATCCTGCTGGCATCGGCATGGAAGTGATCCTAAAAGCCCTAGCTTCATCAGCCTTGCCGTCAAAGCTGCATCCAAAGCTCGTTGGCTGTCGACAAAGCATAGAACTCACCTACGCCAGGCTGAAGGCTCGAGGCATCTCTCCCTTAGCCAATCCAAAAAACCTTGACATCCAAGACCTGCCTTTAGAGAGCAAACTGCAACCTGGACACCCCACTGCAAAGACTGGAGCTGCGAGCTTCGAGTGGTTAACACAGGCAACAGATCTGCTCTTACAAGGTCAGGGCCGTGCACTTGTAACCGCTCCAATTGCCAAACATGCTTGGCATGCAGCAGGCCATCACTATCCAGGTCAAACCGAACGACTTAAAGAACTAACTGGTGCCGATCAAGCATCAATGCTATTCACCGCGATCTCACCTAAAAGCGGCTGGCGTCTAAACACTCTATTAACAACAACTCACGTCCCACTAGTAGCAGTACCAAAACTGCTCACCCCTGAATTAGTAACAGCAAAATTAAATGTTCTAAAAGCTTTCTGCGAACGATTCAAAACCAAGCCCTACCTTGTCGTAGCGGGCCTAAATCCCCACGCTGGCGAAGCAGGTCAACTTGGCCAAGAGGAGCTGGAATGGTTAATTCCAATGCTGAAAAGATGGAAGAACGAGCACCCTGAAGTCCAATTAGATGGACCCCTCCCTCCTGACACATGTTGGCTTTCAGCCGCAAAAGCTTGGCAGGGCATCCCCTGCGCACGCACCCCAGACGGAATCCTGGCCTTGTACCACGATCAGGGACTGATTCCAGTAAAACTGCTGGCTTTCGACGAAGCCGTGAACACTACGCTTGGTCTTCCATTCCTGCGCACATCACCAGATCACGGCACCGCCTTTGACATTGCCGAGCAGGGATGTGCCAAAGCCAACAGCATGGTGGCTGCCCTCAACGCAGCCTGGGATCTCACAAAATCAAACTAATCAGCCAGGCTTTACACGCATCAAAACCTGCCCAAACTCCACTGGGGTGCCATTGTCTACAAGAATCTCAACCACCTCACCACTCACTTCGGCTTCCAGCTCATTCATCAACTTCATAGCTTCCAGAATGCATACAGCCTGTCCGACGCTGATGCGACTGCCGACCTCTACAAACGGAGATTCTCCAGGACCAGGCGCACGATAAAACGTACCGACCATAGGTGCCGTAACTTCCAGCAAGTCAGATCTCGAACCTGGTACAGCCGGAGGCGGAGTACCTGGCCCGACAATCTCAACTCTCGGTTCTAGAGGCGATAACGGAATGTCAGCAGCAGGAGCAGCCACAGGCATCAGCGGGGCAACCACAGCAGGAGCAGGAAGGTTCCGCCTTACCTCAAGACGAAAATCATCGCCCTCAAGGCGAAACTCCTGAATATCGCTATCAGCCAAGGCCTCTAGCAATTGGTGCAATTGGTCGTGATCTAGCTGCATGGCGATTAGTTCTCTCGACCTAGATAGCTGTCGTTACGAGTATCTACTTTGATTTTCTCACCCACTGAAAGAAACAAGGGAACCATTACCTGAGCACCAGTTTCCAAGATGGCGGGCTTAGTACCGCCAGTAGCGGTATCACCCTTCACGCCAGGATCAGTTTCAGTAATTTCAAGCACCACAGAATTGGGCAGCTCCACCTCAAGGGGATTTCCATTCCATGAGACCACATTCACCTCCATACCTTCCTTAAGATATTTGCGACTGTCACCGATTTGCTGCGCAGTAAGCCGAGTTTCCTCATAACTAGACATGTCCATAAAAACATAGTCGCCCACTTCCATATAGGTATGTTGAAGGGTGGACTTCTCAAGCAAAGCCTGAGGAAGCATCTCACCAGCCCTAAAGGTTTTTTCCACCACGCTGCCGCTCTGAACAGCCTTCAGCTTGGTGCGCACGAATGCCGAACCCTTACCTGGTTTGACATGTAAAAATTCGACCACACGCCAAACAGAACCATCTATTTCAATGGTGGTGCCAGTGCGGAAGTCGTTACTAGAGATCATTCCCGCTGAACTAATCAGAGGGATCATACGGCTGTGCCAAAGTCCAGGCAGAAGAAGAGTTCCACATGCCAAATACACCTCTGCTGACAAGCCTGATAACAGTGCTCGCAGTACTTTTAATGAATTGGTGCGATCCGGTCTTAGCTGCTCTGCCAGCTGGAAGTGCAGTGACTGATGGGGCCGCAATCCTGCGAAATGCCCTGCCAATCGAACAAAAAGATCTCCGTCAAATGCAATACACCCTGGAGGCCACTAGCAAGGTGGTTGGATCCTCAAAGGGGAATCGCTGGGTTGTCCTAAACGAAGCTGCTGCTTCAAGTCAGTTCCTAGTAATAACTCGCCAAAAAAGCATCCTTGAAGCAATCCCAGAAGCACGTCGAGCAGAGGGTGAAGCAATTCTTGAATCCCTAGGAGAAAGCGTGCAGGCCCTAGGGGAGGAAGCAAGTAACGAAAACATAGATGGCTTCATCGCCCTACGCCGCAAGAGCCTCAAGCAGATCGGCGATTTAGAAGCTCTATTGGTGAATGATTTTCCTTACACCATCCCGGAGGAATACGACTCCCTACCGCGACTTCTTGGCCGAGCGACGGTATCAATCAAAACCACCAAAGGAAGCATGAATGCAGTGATTGATGGATACAACGCTCCTTTAACGGCAGGTGCCTTCGTGGACCTTGCGCTCAAAGGGTTCTATGACGGATTGCCGTTTACAAGAGCTGAAGACAATTACGTGCTTCAAAGCGGTGACCCCAAAGGGCCTGAAAGCGGATACGTAGACCCCACAACAAGCCAAGAACGACACGTTCCTCTGGAAATCCGTGTTCCTGGAGAACCAACACCTTTTTATAACCAAACCTTTGAAGATCTTGGTATTTATAAAGCCACACCAGTACTCCCATTCGCTGCACTAGGAACACTTGGATGGGCCCATTCCGACCAGGCCCTCGACGATGGTTCATCCCAATTCTTTCTATTCCTCTATGAGGCAGAACTAACTCCTGCAGGCCTCAACTTGATTGATGGCCGCAATGCAGCATTCGGCTATGTAGTTGAAAACCCTGAATTGCTCAAAGACCTAGGGGTTGATGATCGAATTTTGTCAATCCAAGTTGTCGATGGTGCCGATCTGCTGCAAGCTCACGCCTGAGGGACTTGGGCATGGGCGAAACCCTTTACCAAATCGGCGAAAGTGAACTACTAAATCGACTGGCCCGCTTCGCTCCTGCTGGCCAACTTGACGATGACACAGCCCAAATTCAGACCGGCGGCAGAGATCTTCTTGTTAATACTGATGTGCTGGTGGAAGGCGTGCACTTCTGCGAAGCCACCACAACACCGAGAGACATTGGTTGGCGTTGTGTAGCCGCAAACTTTTCTGATCTCGCTGCCAGTGGCGTTGATCAAATTTTGGGCATCACTGTGGCATTGATAGCCCCTTCAGATACACCCTGGAAATGGGTGGAAGAGGTTTATACAGGTATAGAAGAGGCATTGAAACAGTTCGGTGGGGCCTTGCTAGGCGGGGACTGTTCCCGTGGAGAACAACGACTATTAGCGATCACAGCACTGGGGACTGTTGGACCAGCACGCTTGCATCGTTGCCATGCTCGACCGGGAGATTCTCTTGTCGTCAGCGGCCCCCATGGCCTCAGCCGCCTTGGTTTAGCCCTATTGCTCTGCGAGCCTCTAATACAAGCAGCGCGGCTGCCGGAACAACTTAAACAAGCAGCTATAAATGCTCATCAACACCCTCAACCCAGCCTAAAAGCTCTGCGCTCTTTAGAAGCCTGCAAGCCTAAGAAACTTCCATGGCGAGCAGGTGGTACCGACAGTAGTGACGGCCTCCTCGAAGCAGTAAAAAGCCTTTGTAAAAGCAGCGGCTGCCGAGCAATCATTGATCCCGACAACCTTCCTAGAGCGCCCGAATGGCCATTGGGCTCACCCTGGGACAACTGGTGTCTAAACGGCGGTGAAGACTTTGAACTTGTTCTGAGTCTTCCACCAAAATGGGCTTCGGCTTGGCTTGAGGCCCACCCATCAAGCCAAGCCATCGGCGTAATGGAAACTGGCCCACCTCAAGTTCTATGGGCAGATAGCAGAGCAGTAATAAATACCAGCCCAAGCTTTAAACATTTCCACCAATAAATATGAGAAAGCTCTAATAAAAAACCCCTGCTTTTAGACAGGGGTTTAAAAGTCACATTCAACTAAACCGTAAAGAAAAAATGATCAACTAAGAAATCACTTCCAATTCTTGGCAACTATCTCTGCAAGATCAACAACACGCTGGCTATAACCCCACTCGTTGTCATACCAAGCAACCACTTTCACCATGTTGTCGCCAATAGTCATCGTGAGCGCCTCATCGACAATGGTGGATTCATTGGTACCGGCGTAGTCACTTGATACCAAAGGAAGATCTCCATATTTGATGATTCCCTTCATTGCACCCTCAGAGGCAGTCTTCAGAGCAGCATTCACTTCTTCAGCAGTCGTGGCACGACCCGACTCAAACACCAGATCAACAGCTGAAACGTTCGGAGTTGGAACACGCATAGCAATACCAGTGAGCTTGCCCTTCATCTGTGGATAAACCAAAGCGACAGCCGAAGCAGCACCAGTTGAAGTAGGCACAAGATTCATCGCTGCCGCACGAGCACGGCGAAGATCACGATGGCTGTTATCAAGAATCCGCTGATCACCGGTATAGCTATGAATAGTTGTCATCAAACCCTTATTGATTCCAAAGGTCTGATCAAGCACCTTCACAATTGGCGCTAAGCAATTAGTAGTGCAACTGGCATTGCTAAGAACATTGAAATCTTCATGGCGATACTGATCAGCATTAACGCCAACGACGTATGTACCAACGCCATCACCTTTACCTGGAGCAGTGAGAATCACTTTCTTCGCACCAGCCTCTATATGTTTGCTAGCCCCTACATCGGTATTAAAAACGCCCGTTGACTCGATCACGATATCGATACCCCACTCTTTCCAAGGAAGATTCAAAGGGTTGCGATCTGAAAAACACTTGATGACCTTGCCGTTCACAATGATCGAGTCATCTGTATAGCCAATCTCAGCATCCTTGATCTGGCCAAGAATGGAGTCGTACTTGAGCAAATGAGCGTTGGTCTTGGGGTCGGAAGTGACATTGATGCCAACCACTTCGATGCCCGTGTTCGCACCACGGCTCAACCAACAACGCATGAAGTTGCGACCAATTCGGCCGAATCCATTGATCGCAACACGCAGAGTCATGACACAAGCGGGGAAACCGCAAAGTTAACTGGCCGCCGATCATACAGAAATAGGCTGCACTTTCTGCTGTTCCGGATGAAAAGGCGGTCCACACCCAGGTGAAGATCAACAATGCCTAGACCTCTCAAAAACATGAGGATCACGGGCTTTCAAGCGAAGACTGGCTTATCTTTCGTGCCTATGGTTTTGCCCATTGACACGTCTGCTTAATCGCCAGCAACCCATCCACTTCATAGGCATTGGAGGCATCGGCATGTCTGCCCTGGCTCTGATTCTGGCGAATCGAGGTCATAGCGTATCTGGCTCCGACCCACGGAACAGTCATACCGTTGAACGTCTTCGAACCCAAGGGGTAAAAGTATTCCGCGAGCAGAGCTCGGCAAACATCAAGGCCATTTGTAGCAATGTCAATCTCCCCCCGGTGGTGGTTGTAAGCACAGCCATACCCAAGAGCAATCCTGAGCTAAAGGCAACCAAGCAAGCTCAACTAGAGATTGTGCATCGCTCTGACCTCCTTGCCGCCTTAATTCAGGCACAGCCTTCCATCGCAGTAGCAGGTAGCCATGGCAAAACAACAACCAGCACTTTGCTGACCACACTTCTGGCTACAACTGATCAAGACCCAACAGCTGTGATTGGTGGTGTGGTTCCTTACTACGGCAGCAACGGCCATGCAGGCCAAGGACGATTACTAGTAGCAGAAGCTGATGAATCTGATGGCTCTCTGGTGAAGTTTCCGGCATCACTTGGCGTGATTACCAACTTGGAGCTTGACCACACCGACCACTACTCCAATCTTGACGAGCTAATTAAGACCATGAAGGAATTCGGCCAAGGCTGCCGACAACTACTGGCCAATTACGACTGCCCAATCCTTAAGGAGCATTTCGATGCCACGGCCTGGTGGTCTGTAAAAACCGCAGTAGGTGTCGATTTCGCAGCTCTACCAATCTGCCTCAATGGCAATCAAACAATTGCAGATATCTACGAACAAGGCGAGCTGATGGGTCAAATCACACTGCCGATGCCAGGACTTCACAACCTCAGCAATGCTATGGCCGCTATAGCAGCCTGCCGAATGGAAGGAGGTCTATCCTTCGAGCAACTAAAACAAGGCCTGGCTGATCTTCAGCCTCCAGGTCGCCGCTTCGACTTCCGAGGCTCCTGGAAAGATCGCCAAATCGTTGATGATTACGCCCACCATCCCAGCGAAGTGCGCGCCACACTCGCAATGGCCCGCTTAATGGTGACCAGTGGTCTAAGCCCGTTACCTTGTCCACCTAAACGCGTTTTAGCTGTATTCCAGCCCCATCGATACAGTCGCACGCATCAATTTCTCAACGATTTCGCCACTGCACTCGGTGACGCTGATGCCGTACTTCTTGCTCCCGTTTACGGCGCCGGCGAACAACCCATTCAAGGTGCCACTAGTCAAAGCCTGGCTAAAGCGATCAAAGCTCAACATCCCAACCTGCCAGTCAAAGTAAGTGAAGACCTCAACCAACTAACCCTATTAGTTCAACAACACAGCCTCGAGGGTGACCTGGTGTTAGTCATGGGTGCAGGCGATGTGAATTGTCTTTGGAGTCAACTAGAAATTCTTAGCGAGACCCAGAGATATCCATCCTCTCTAGCCGCTTGAGCAAAGTGATAGGGATCAGGCCACAGCCAATGGTTTCCCTTGCCAATTTCACGAGCTGGCGCGTTGGAGGGCCAGCTGAATGGTTTGCATCACCCAACAGCGTGGATGAACTACTAAGCCTGATTACCTGGGCCCATGAACGCAAGATGCCCTGTCGGATTATCGGGGCAGGATCAAACCTACTAATCAATGATGCTGGTTTGCCAGGCCTAAGTCTTTGCATGCGCAAGCTCCAAGGAAGTGAGCTAGATGCACAAACTGGCATTGTCGAAGCCTTAGCCGGTGAGCCAATTCCCAACCTTTCCAGACGCGCCGCAAAGGCTGGATTACATGGCCTGGAATGGGCCGTTGGGATCCCTGGGACAGTAGGAGGTGCAGCCGTAATGAATGCAGGGGCCCAGGGCGGTTGCACAGCAGACTGGCTGGAATCTGTACAAGTAGTCGACCTAAGTGGCAAGGAACCTTTTGAACTGAGCTGCGACGAACTTGGCTATGCCTACCGTCACAGTCGCTTACAAGAAAAGCCATTAGTGGTTCTCTCAGCAAAATTCAAATTAGAGCCAGGTTTTGATCACGAAGAACTCCATCGCATCACGAACAAGAACCTCACTCATCGCACTACAACCCAGCCCTATCACTTACCTAGTTGCGGCAGTGTATTTCGAAACCCCGAACCCCTCAAAGCCGGCCGTTTAATCGAATCTCTAGGTCTTAAAGGCCACCGAATTGGCGGAGCAGAAGTCTCCTCAGTTCACGCTAATTTCATAGTCAACATTGGGGGAGCAACTGCTACCGAGATTGATCAAATGATCACCCTCATCCAAAAAGAGGTACAAGCAGCCCATGGTGTGATGCTTCATCCCGAAGTAAAAAGACTTGGTTTCGAACCGACCACCTAACCTGCTCTTTCCTCCAGCAATGCAATGGCAGGCTTCGGACTTCCCAATTTCGGCCAAATAACCGAAGTCTTCCGTAAGGCCCAGCAGATCCAACAAGACGCCCAAAAATTACAGGAAGAACTAGATGCCATGGAAATCGAAGGCAGCAGCCCAGATGGCAGGGCGAGTATCTGGCTCTCAGGCAACCAACAACCGCTGCGTGTGCGTCTTGACCCCACTCTTCTAGCTGAAGGACAAGAAGCCAGCGAAGCTGCTACCTTCGCCGCTCTTCAGTCCGCCTATGAACACTCCACCACAACCATGAAAGAGCGAATGGAAGAACTCACTGGCGGCCTAAACCTGAACCTCCCCGGAATGAACGACTGAGGCTCTCCATTTCTTGCAAAAAACGCTTGTAAATCGGATAACGCTCCCAGCTTTTATCAACTCCACAGCCGGGCTCATCGCGATGAAAACAATCCCTAAATCGACAGGGATTACTTTCAAGTTGACAACGAAGCTCAGGAAATAGCAGCGGAAGTTTTCTCAAATCACTTGGAAGCTCAGGTCGATTAAACCCTGGGGTATCTGCCACAAGGGATCCTGCGCAAAGCCGATAGAGCGCAACATGACGAGTGGTATGCCTTCCCCGCTGCAAGCGCCCAGAAACTGCACCAACCCGCAGGGATGCCTCAGGCAGCAACTTGTTGAGCAAACTGGTCTTGCCAACACCAGAAGGGCCGCAAAGCACAGCAAGACGATTGCTGCTGAGTTGATCTTGTAGAGAATCCAACCCCTCTCCGGTCTGCACAGAGACCGCTATAGGCCGATATCCCCAACCCCGCAGCCGAACTAACTGCTCCTCTAGTTGATCTGAAGTAATGAGATCCCGCTTGGTGAGGATCAAATGAACCGCTAAACCAGTCTGCTCAGCAGATAGAAGAAAACGACTGGCTTGATCTGCATCAAAGCAAGGCTGCTTTACTGCCAAAGCAACAACTACTGCCGTTACGTTGGCAACTGGCGGACGATTGAGCCAGCTCTGCCTAGGTTCTACATCACTAACCACTGCTCGGCACTGCTGCCAATCAATCGCTTCCACCCACACACGATCCCCAACATGGATTGCAGCACCGCGATGATTAAGTCGCGTGCGACGAGTACAAAGCAACCGCGATGGTCGAGCATCAGTTAAGCCAGTCAATGCAACCAATGAAGCCGGGTTAGAAATCTCGAGTTCCACCTCAAGAAAATTGGCCTGCAATGCAACCACCATGCCAGCAAGTCGCGGCGTCTCAGCCACCACCACAGGTCACCATCAACCTCAACCAAGTAGCTTCCTTGCTATAGATCTCGACCCGATGGCCTGCTTCTCTTAAACCTGCAACGACCATTTCCTCCGGTTCGCCACAATCAAGATCCACCTGAAGAAGCTCATTAGCCTCAAGACCCTCAAGAGCCAAGCGAGCGCGAATAAAATTCTTTGGGCAGGAAATACCACGCAGATCAATCTGCTGGTCCGGAATAGACCCTGCCATCATCCCTTCTGGCCAAACAAACGCGCAAACAAACCACTGTTGTGATGGTGATGCTGCTTCCCTTTAGCGGAATGATGGCCAGCTAAGTCTTCTAATAAGCCACGCTCTTCCATTGATATACGGGTTGGCAGCTTGACATTGACAGAAATGGACTGATTACCTCTAGCCACTGGATTACCCAATTTCGGGATGCCCTTGTTTTCAAGTATGAGCACAGCATTGGGCTGTGTACCGGCAGGAATCTCAATGCTGGTAATGCCATCAACCGTATCAACTTCAATTGTGTCGCCAAGGATTGCCTGTAGGTAACTGACATTGACCTCTGAAAGAACCGTGAGCCCATCACGCCGCAATTTTGAATGATTTTTCACAGTCAAAAACACATAAAGGTCCCCAGAGGGCCCACCCCGCAAACCAGCATTTCCCTCACCAGCAACCCTCAAACGGGTTCCTGTATCAACCCCAGCAGGAATATTGATTCTTAATTTCTTACGAACCTGGTGAACACCCTGTCCACTACATGAACCACAAGGATCTGCAATCACTTGTCCATTCCCATCACAATTGGGGCATTCCGCGACCTGCGTGAAACTACCGAAAGGCGTCCTGGTTGCTCGACGAACCTGACCAACACCTCCACAAGTTGTGCATGTAGTCGGTCCACTACCAGCTTTAGCCCCACTTCCACTACAGACATCACAGGTCTCTAAATGAGGCACTTTGATTTCGCGTTCCTGACCGAAAACAGCTTGCTCAAATTCAATCTTTAGGTCGTAGCGAAGATCATCTCCCTGCTGCGGTCCTCGCCGCCGTGAACGACCACCACCACTACCGCCAAAACCACTGAAGAAGGTCTCAAAGAGATCGGCAAAACCACCCATATCTCCCATATCGGGCATGCCACCTGCACCCCCAAGCCCAGCCTCACCAAATTGGTCATAACGGCCACGAGTCTGAGGATCACTCAGCACCTCATAGGCACGCCCAATCTCCTTAAAACGATCCTCAGCACCCGGATCCTTATTAATGTCAGGGTGATACTGGCGTGCAAGGCGGCGATAAGCCCGCTTGAGGGTGTCGCTATCAGCATCCCTACTTACCCCTAGCAGGTCGTAATAATCAGCCATCAGCTCATCAACGCTCCTTCAGCCTAAAGGGCAACACCTTGCTATCAGGCCCCTGCCGAAGCTTGGTCTTCATCAGCGTTAGAAGCATCTAATGATTCATCATTTGATTGAGGTGAAGAAGGCGCACCACCACCCTGAGGTCCTGGTCCCATGGAGACTTTCACCAAAGCATGACGAAGCACTCGGCCATTGAGGTGATATCCACGCTGAAGTTCCTCAATAACAATATCTTCCACATATTCCTGACTTGGCTCCCTGGAAACCGCCTCGTGAAGGGTGGGATCAAAGGTCTGACCAACAACCCGCATCGAAGCAACACCCTGTTGTTTAAGCACCTCAACGAGTTGTTTATAGAGCCCCTGATAACTGCGATGAAGAGCCTGAGCCTCCTCGCCCTGAGGCTCTAATTGCTGACGAGCCCGCTCAAAGTTATCTACTACCGGAAGGATTTCACTCAAAGTGGTACAGGTGAGCTGCAAGCGAAGATCATCCTGATCACGAGTCTGACGTTTGCGGAAATTATCGAAATCCGCAGCAATCCGCATGTATTGACTTCGAAGAGTTTCGTGCTCTTCACGCAGGCTGCTGTGCTCCTGCTCCAACTGCAGTAAACGAGCCTCATTATCCGCTGATGGAGCAGATGAGGAAGGTTGAGCCTGATCAGAGCTCATCGAAACCGTTGACTCAGCAGGCACTTCAGCCTCGAAACCCTCAACTACAGGATCTTGAGCTGGGGTAGACGGATCTCCACTCATGCTGACTGTTTACAGATTCACGTCTAGACATGTTGAAGGGAGAAGCACACCTCCCACAAGCGGCGGAAGCCCGCACCTCCATTTCATCTCTTCTTCGTGACACAGGGTCGTCCAATCCCCAAAGCAACCACCAGCAGCCAACAGCGACTGGAACTTGAACTGCTGCTACAAGTCAGCCTGGTCACACCCGAAGAGCTTGCTAACGGCCTGAATCTGATCGCCAGCCACAACAATCTTGATGCAGCAACCTGGCAACAATTCCAAGCCCTACCCATCAATATCAATGACCACCATTTGGAAGTGGCAATAGCGCACCAATTAGATGAACTCAGTAAAAATGAACTGATCTCAGCACTTCAATCTCGAGGTTTCACAACAGAATTCCGTATTGCGCTGGCTTCCGACCTCACCGACCTGCTCAACCCAACAAGCTCTAAACAGCCCATTGAATCTGAATTCAAGCCAACACAAGCAAAACCTTTAACCGAATCTAAAACCTCCCTCCTGGCAGGCTTTAGTGCCGAAGGTGTCCTCGAAGAAAACCCAGAAGAACAAACTGGGCTTACAAATGCCATAGAGGATTTGGAGTCCAGCTTGCTGGACTCAGAGAGCTCCCCAGTGATCAGCCTGGTGGACCGCATTCTGGTACAGGCACTCCAGGTGGGCGCCAGTGACGTGCACGTGGAACCACAAGAAAACGGACTGCAGATCCGCTTCCGTCAAGACGGCGTACTACAGAGCTATATCGAACCTCTGCCAAGTCGATTGGTCCCTGCTGTGACATCACGGTTCAAAATCATGGCCGACCTAGACATTGCAGAGCGACGAATGGCTCAAGACGGTCGTATTCGTCGAACATATCGAAATCGTTTGATCGATTTGAGAGTCAACAGTCTGCCAAGCCGTTACGGAGAAAAAATCTGTCTACGACTACTCGACAGCAGCTCTCCCCAACTAGGCCTAGACAAACTAATCAGCAACGCGAATGCCCTTGATCTGATTCGCAATCTGGGTTCTAAACCCTTCGGCATGATCCTAGTAACAGGTCCAACAGGATCCGGCAAGTCAACAACTCTCTACTCACTATTGGCAGAACGCAACGAGCCCGGCATCAATATTTCCACTGTTGAAGATCCAATCGAATACACCCTTCCTGGCATCACCCAGTGCCAAGTAAATCGAGAAAAAGGCTTCGACTTCAGCACAGCACTAAGAGCATTCATGCGCCAAGACCCAGACGTTCTACTAGTAGGTGAAACCCGAGACCTAGAAACAGCCAAAACCGCCATCGAAGCAGCGCTAACTGGTCATCTGGTGCTAACCACCCTGCATTGCAATGACGCATCAAGTGCTATCGCACGCCTTAATGAAATGGGCGTTGAACCATTCATGGTAAGCGCCTCTTTAATTGGAATTGTCTCCCAAAGACTACTAAGAAAACTGTGCAGTACTTGCCGCAAGTCTTATCACCCAACCGAAAAAGAATTAGCTCGATTCGGATTAATGGCCCATGCAGAAACAGGAGTAACTTTTTTCAAAGCCCACCATCACGATGAAAGCAACCAGCCATGCCCCAATTGTCAAGGAAGTGGCTACAAGGGCCGAATAGGAGTTTATGAAGTACTCCGCATGAATGAAGAACTCGCTACAGCCGTGGCCAAAGGTGCCACTACAGATTTAGTCAGACGTATGGCATTAGAAGCCGGCATGAAGACTTTGCTTGGCTACAGCCTTGATCTAGTGCGAGAAGGCCACACCACTCTTGAAGAAGTAGGCAGAATGATTCTCACCGATTCGGGAGTCGAATCAGAGCGACGTGCCAGAGCACTTAATGCACTCACCTGCAACAGCTGCGGGGCAGGCCTCGAGGACGGCTGGCTGGAATGTCCCTACTGTCTAAGCGCTCGCCAATGAGGGAACCATCATGGATCTGATGATCGAAGACCTGATGGAACAGCTGGTTCAAGGTGGCGGGAGTGATCTCCACATTGCTACCGGCCAGCCCCCCTATGGACGGTTCAACGGCGAACTAAGACCGATAAGCAAAACCGCCCTATCTGAGGAAGCATGCAACAAGCTGATTTTCTCAATGCTCAACAACAGTCAAAGAAAAACACTTGAACAGACATGGGAGCTTGACTGTGCCTACGGCCTCAAAGGTGTTGCGCGCTTTCGTGTGAATGTCTATCGACAGAAAGGCAGCTATGCCGCATGCCTTCGCGCTCTTGGCAGCACTATCCCGAGTGTCGAAGTTCTCAACCTGCCACCTGTAGTCATAGAAACTAGTAAACGACCAAGAGGATTAGTACTAGTAACAGGCCCAACCGGGTCAGGCAAAACCACAACCCTTGCTGCCCTACTTGACTACATAAATCACACAAGAAGCGAGCACATCCTCACGATAGAAGATCCGATTGAATTCATCTACAAAAGTGATCTCAGCCTGGTGCACCAGCGACAACTCAATGAAGATACTCGCAGTTTTGGTAATGCCCTACGTGCTGCCCTACGAGAAGACCCAGATGTAATTTTGATAGGGGAAATGCGCGATCTAGAAACAATTCAACTAGCAATCAGCGCAGCCGAAACCGGTCATCTCGTCTTCGGCACCCTACACACCAGCTCCGCAGCACAAACGATCGATCGCATCGTCGATGTTTTTCCACCCAACCAACAAACCCAGATCAGAGTGCAACTTTCAGGCAGCCTGGCAGCCATCTTTTCGCAAACCCTCTGCCGTCGCCAAAATCCACAAGCAGGACAATTTGGGCGCGTAATGGCTCAAGAGATCTTGATAAATACCCCAGCAACTGCAAACTTAATTAGAGAAGGCAAAACCGCACAGCTCTACTCCCAAATCCAAACTGGAGGCGAACTAGGAATGCAAACTCTAGAAAAAGCTCTTGCAAATCTCACTAAACAAGGTGAAATCAACCGCACTGAAGCGTTAGCCAAATCCAGTAAACCGAAAGAACTGGAGCAACTTCTTAGCAATGACTAAAGGGCTCAGCTAAGCGATGACATCCTTCATCGCTACCTACAATTCCGCAAGTGGTCAAACACGCACGATAACCATCAAGGCGGCTGATTTAACAACAGCAAAAAAACTACTGCGCCGTCGTGGAATACGCGCCACAGACCTCAGAGCAACACTCAATGACAAAGCAAACAGTAAAGAACAAAAAAGCAAAAATTCATCAAATAGGGGACTACTTTCCATCGATCTCAGAGCAGCTTTAGAAAAGAGCCCCGGGGTAAAAGAAAAGGCCGTATTCGCCAACAAATTATCAGCTCTGGTGAATGCAGGAATCCCAATCGTGCGCAGTCTCGATCTAATGGCAAATCAACAACGCTTGCCAATGTTCAAACGTGCCCTGATGAAAGTGAGCCTTGATGTAAATGAAGGCACTTCAATGGGTGCAGCTATGCGCCAATGGCCAAAAGTATTCGACCATCTCAGTATTGCCATGGTGGAAGCTGGAGAACTTGGTGGTGTTTTAGATGAATCCCTCCAGCGACTCGCCAAACTATTAGAAGACAACAGCAGACTTAAAAACCAAATCAAAGGAGCCCTAGGTTATCCAGTAGCCGTACTAATAATTGCCGTACTGGTATTCCTAGGTATGACCATTTTCCTAATTCCAACCTTTGCCGGCATCTTTGAAGACCTAGGCGCTGAACTGCCGATGTTCACCCAACTCATGGTTGACTTAAGTGAACTATTGCGCTCCTCCTTTTCTCTGATTTTAGTAGGTGTACTACTGGTAAGTGTATGGATCTTCAGCCGCTACTACGCCACTCATCAAGGACGCCGCCAAGTCGATCGACTGAAGCTAAAAATGCCTCTATTTGGAGATCTAATCATAAAAAATGCCACAGCTCAATTCAGCAGAATCTTCAGTTCACTCAACAGAGCAGGCGTACCAATATTAATGTCACTAGAAATTTCTAGCGAAACCGCTGGAAATTCAATCATTTCAGACGCCATACTTAAATCCCGCACTCTTGTGCAAGAAGGAGTGCTACTTAGTGCAGCACTAGCTCGTCAAAAGGTACTACCCGAAATGGCCCTCAGCATGCTGGCCATTGGTGAGGAAACGGGCGAAATGGATCTAATGCTTAGCAAAGTGGCTGACTTTTACGAGGATGAAATCTCTACCTCGTTGAAGGCTCTTACCTCAATGCTAGAACCCGCAATGATCGTAGTAGTAGGTGTCATCGTCGGCTCAATACTGCTGGCGATGTATCTACCTATGTTCACGATATTTGATCAGATCCAATAGCAAACTAATGACCCTTTGCAATCGCCTGACCTGCTAACCAACCGCTAGTCCAACAATGCTGGAAGTTAAACCCCCCCGTAAGCCCATCTACATCGAGAAGTTCACCAGCAAAATAAAGCCCTGGGCAAACCCGACTCTCCATTGTCGCAAGATTCACCTCATCAAGCTTGACTCCTCCAGCAGTAACAAACTCTTCACCGAAAGGACCTCTACCACGAATCGAATAACAACTGGCCATTAAAGCTTCGATCAAACAACGCTCCAAGGCGGCAGGACAATCCGCCCAACGTTGCTCCGGATTAGCACCCACCTGAGCTAAAAGAGACAACCAAAAACGACGCGGCAAATTGGGGAAAGGGCGCGCTACACCCAGGGTGCGTCGACCTTGCTGTTGACGAAGCTCCCGCAATGACTGCTGCACCAAATTGCGATTACTGGTGCCAGACCAATTCACAACAAGCTCTGCGCGATATCGATCACCATGCAAAGCCCTTGCAGCAAAAGCAGTAAGGCGCAAAATTGCCGGCCCACTTAATCCCCAATGAGTAATCAACACCCTGCCAATCTGCTGAAAATCTTGTCCTCCAGCTGTGAGCTTGAGCTGAACGCCGTCGAGAGTTAACCCAGAACAACTAGTTAACGAAGGTGCCTCCAAGGCCAATGTGAATAAAGAAGGAACAGGTGGTACAAGCTGATGGCCCATGCCTGCCGCCAAATGGCGACCACTTGGATGCCCTCCCGTAGCCAATAACACCCGATGAGCCTGAAAATTAGACCCATCACGACATTGAACTAGAAACCCTTCTGCACCCTTACTATTCAAGCCCGTTACTACCATCTGCTTACGCAAACTGACCCCAGCAGCCTTAGCTGCCTGTTTCAAGCAACCCACAACAGCAGAAGAACAATTGGCAACAGGGAACATGCGCCCGTCCGGCTCAGCCACAAGCTCCAGGCCATGATTTGCAAACCAAGCCACCGCATCACCAGTGGCAAAACGGCTAAACAGGCCCCGCAACGGACGACCACCTCTGGGGTAATGGGTAACCAAATCACCTGGATCCCAACAAGCATGGGTGACATTGCAGCGACCGCCGCCACTAATTTGCACCTTCCTCAATGGCTCAGGAGTGGCCTCCAATACAAGAACAAAAGGCAAACCCTCCTCTGCGGCAGTGATCGCCCCCATAAACCCTGAGGCACCACCACCAATAACAATCAGATCAACTGGATGGTTGGAAAGTAAGGGCAACTCCGTTATTGCAATAGCGCTTGCCGGTTGGCCTTGGACCATCATTAAAGACATGTCCTTGATGACCACCACAACGAGAGCAGTGATACTCCGTGCGAGGAATAATCAATTTGAAATCTACTTTCGTTTGAATAGCCTCTGCTAATGGCTGCCAAAAACTTGGCCAACCAGTTCCACTATCGTATTTCGCCGTGGAAGAAAACAACTCAAGATCGCAACCTGCGCAGTGATAGACGCCCTCTCGCTTCTCCTTATCGAGCGAACTAGAGAAAGCAGGTTCAGTCCCTTCCTCTCTAAGCACCCGATAAACCTCTTTCGAAAGGCGCTGACGCCACTGCTCATCACTAAGTGACCAAACTGGATCCTCATCAGCCCCAGAAGCAGCCAATACTGCTCCAGGCCACCAATAGATGCCTGTGACTCCTGCGATAAATACTAGGAACAACGAGCGACGACTTAACAGCGAAGCATTGCTGTGCATTAATACAGTCAAAATCGATGGGCTCAGTTCTAGAAAAGCACAGCGCAACTAGACACTCAGCATGGGTAGATGGTTAATCCTTTGACACCACTAGTTGATGGTGCCTATCGGTTCAGCGTTGCTCCAATGCTCGATTGCACTGATCGACACTTCAGGGTGCTGATGCGACAAATCAGTCGCAGAGCTTTGCTTTATACAGAAATGGTAGTGGCCCAGGCACTAGAGCACAGTAACCATCTTGATCGTCTGCTCGACTTCGACGAAATCGAGCATCCAATTTCTCTACAAGTAGGTGGTGATGATCCAATAATGCTGGCAAAAGCAGCCCGCCTAGCCGAAGCCTGGGGTTACGACGAAATCAACCTCAATGTGGGATGCCCAAGCCCAAGAGCTCAAGCAGGCAACTTCGGAGCCTGCTTAATGGCAAAACCTGATCAAGTCGCACGTTGCGTCGAAGCTATGGCTGAAGCAAGTGCTCTGCCAGTAACGGTCAAACACCGGCTAGGAATTGATGATCTCGATATTGACTCTCTGCTAATGGCGTTTGTCGACCGAGTATCAATCGCAGGAGCAAAGCGCTTTGCAGTGCATGCGCGAAAAGCTTGGCTAGAAGGTCTTGATCCAAAGCAAAACCGCACCATTCCGCCACTTCAACACCAGCGTGTAAACCAACTCAAGCAACAACGACCACAACTCACTATTGAAATGAATGGAGGCCTAAACACCCCCGCAGACTGCCTACAAGCACTGCAAATCTGTGATGGGGCGATGGTGGGACGAGCAGCTTATGCACATCCATTGCGCTGGCAAAGCATTGATGAGGTGATCTATGGCGAACCCCCACGCTCGATTAATGCTTCACAAGTTATACGGGGATTAGTTCCCCATGCCGAAACCCATTTGCACCGAGGTGGTCGACTCTGGGATCTTTGCCGACATCTATTGCAACTGGTTGAGGGTGTACCTGGCGCCCGATCCTGGAGAAGAGACCTTGGTATCAAGGCTCAAAAAGCTAAAGCTGATCTAAATGTGTTGCACAAGGCAGCCCAGCAACTTGAAGATGCTGGGCTGTAAAGGCTGACTTAGCCCTCTGCGCCGCCATATCCGCTGTAACTATCTCCACCTTCACCCTCAGGAGCAGCTCCTCCCCGGCGGCGGCGAGTACGACCAGCATCATGAGAGCTTGCATCAGCAGAAGCTCCGCCGTAGCTGCGATCTTCCCAGCCACGAGCTCCGGAACTGCGATCTCCACCATCAGATACAGCACCACCGCCAGCACCAGCACCACCAGCACCGCCGCCGCCATATCCACCGCCGCCGCCGCCATATCCACCACCGCCGCCACGACGAGGCGCACTACCGCGCGGTTCTGCCTTATTAATTCGCAATGGCCGTCCCATCATTTCCGCACCTTGCAGCGCGTCTATAGCCGCAGCTTCAGAGGGCTCATCAGCCATCTCAACAAAAGCGAAACCCCGTTTGCGACCAGTGTCTCGTTCAAGAGGTAATGCACAGTTCGCAACCTCACCAAAAGGTGCAAACAATTCAATGATGTCTTCCTGCTCAGCGCGGAAGGGCAGATTGCCGACGAAGATGCTCACTTTCCTTGTGGACCGTAAATGAAGTGGGCCCATTAGCCCAGGTATAGCCATTGGTTGATGATCCGAGAAGAAT
>PVBE012982448.1_pt1 | contig 29797 bp, 27 predicted proteins | sample 1631181 | NCBI WGS metagenome assembly PVBE01 (sample SAMN08397723, study PRJNA350692) | Marine metagenome, whole genome shotgun sequencing project. | isolation source: water | place: Pacific Ocean | collected 2012-04
CGGAGAGCCCTGCACCGATGACTGTGACATCCGCCGTCTCCGCGGCAAGGAGCGACTGCGGCCGAACGAGTCCCTCGATCGCGACGCCTCCCGCGGCCAGAGACGAGGAAGATATAAAACGTCTGCGTGTTAATCCCATCGTAGCTCACTTTCTTTCTACACAAGGTTTTCACAAAGAGAAATCAAGCTGGTAATCCGCGTCCTGAGGCTCTCAAATAATCGGAAGCGCAGCCATTGCCCTTGTCTATAAAGGCTGTAATGTTCTTGCATACACTATTTTTTTACTCTGATGCATGAATTTAAAGCAACTTGAGCTGTTATCGGCGGCGTAAAAGTGGGCTAGGCGGTGGGGCAAAACAGGGCTGCTTTGTAGTTGGTTCTTTTGGCAGGGCCTGTGCCAATAGCCACCCGATTTTATCCGCCTATAACTAAATGCTTGCGCGCAGCAGCAAAATGCCTAACCACAGAGCCCACAGAGCGTGGATGGGAAGATATAGCGTGAAGGTAAAGAACATGGCGAGACCGGCGAGGCCTGCCAAAAATCCGTAATAGCCAAAGATCTTCGACAGACGATCAGTACGCAACACGCACCAGCTAAGTTGTGCTGCAAACCATCCCGTCATGCTCACACCTAAGACAACTGCCAAATTGCGCATATAGGACGTTGCCATCAAAAACGGCGTATCGTTTTCAGGATTGAATTGCATCAACAAAAGTTTGAGGCCTGCGCCTTTCACATCACTGATCCCGGTCATGAGATATCCCACGCCAGCGAACAAGGATGCGACGAGGGCCATTTGAGCGGCAAGCGGACGGTCATCCTTGAAAAGCGCGTAAGCGCCGAGCCCAATGATCGGAAAAACGAAACCGGATGCTAAATGCGCAAGGCCGCTGAACCACCAAGGCCATGAATTAGTCGCGGCTAGAATCTTGTTCATGTTGGCATAGTCGACCATGGGCGATTCAAACCCCAAATAAGTTGGCTCCACATAAAAGGCGTTGATGCAATGGGTCAGCAACGCAAAAAAGAAGATGAGGGCAGCGTAACCTGCGGTTTTGACGGGTGAGAACATGGCGGCTCCTCCGTGAGCGTGGGCGGCGAGGCAGGGTCGAAAAATGGCCTACAGAGGTGCGAGGGACAATCAAAACCGATTACCTTGCCATGGGGTGGGCACGGCCGGTGGCCACCCGTCGGCGTATTCGGCGGCCTCTTGGGTAGTCGGGGCCCACTCTGAATTATTCAACACCGTTCTATTAATTCTTAATATCTGGCCCAGGTCCGTATTGAATTGAACATCGTTCAATATCAGGTGGGATGACAATGGGCTGCCGGAGTGACCATACCCGCGAAGATTGATTGAGCTCTCAGTCGGGGCTGCACGGGATCTCGTTGAAGCTCGCGGCGTATCCTATTTGACGGCGCGTAATGTGGCCGACCGCATCGGCTATTCGCCGGGCATAACGGACTCGATTTTTCCGCCATATTCACCATGCTGAAGAAATCACAAACCATCCGCTTACGGAGGGATAGCGCTACGGCTTTAGAAGGCGCGTTGGTATGACGTCGAATGCAATGCTGATGCGTGTCTCCGATGACGCGAATGGTATGGTTTGATGATAAAAATACGACGGGAACAAAACAAGACATCCCGGCTTGGGTTCGACAACGTGAAGTTCGGGCTCAGCTTTCACGCGATAACGCGGCGGCGGCGCGCCAAACTCTAGCCAACCGGCCTGATCGCTACTTGCACTCATATCCTCTGGCAACCGAACATAGTACGCGCCGCTGAGCCACCCTAGCGGATGGATATGAGGGGTTTGTTGTCCGCCCTCTCGTAAGAGCGTGCCCCAGGGACGCAACGTCCAGGCGTCGGGCGGATCCGCTAACAGACTGTGGCGTGCAGCGCCGCTCGCGCGATACTGAGCGGCGGCCTCCACGACTGCTTTCCTGATCATGGTTTCTAACGCCACAAGCGCCTCGTCGTCGTCGAGATCCAATTCGCCTGTTTGACTGCCGCCGCGAGTGGCCTTGTTTAAGGGATTGGCCAACAGGGATGGATGGTCCTCGACGATCGCCGCAAGTGCTTGGTTTAAGTCCTCCATCGTGTCGTAGCCCTTCGGGGGTTCGAAATTAGTGGGCTTGATGAAGCTCTCAAAGTCGAGGAGTGCGCGCGCCTCTTCGGTGCGGTCCGCATCGTGGAGCGCATAAGCATAAGACGCCACCACCATGCGCTCGCCCGGATGTTGCGCCAGAAATGTCTCGCACAGCTCAAGTGCTCTTGGCGCTTTGCCCGTTGCAGACAGCACGTTTGCCAAATCGGCGACGCCGCGGGCATTGTGCGGATTGACGGTGATCGCGCATCGCAACGCCTCGGCAGCGTGCTGCACTTGGTTAAGCGAGAGCCGGGCGAAGCCCAGATTGATAAACGCCACATCGTTGTTGGGATCCGATGCAACTGCCCGTTCCAAGATGGCAGCCGCTTCGTCGAATCGCTCGATGTCGCAGAGCACGCTTCCCTTGTTTGCAAGCGCCATCGGGTGTTCGCGGGAAAGTTTCACGGCTCTATCGGCCTCAGCAATTGCCTCTTCGCCACGGCCCATGTCCGCTAAAGCTTTGGCGAGATTGGAACGTACTTCCAAGTCTTGGGGTTCCAATTCAAGAAATTTCCGATGGGTCGCGATCGCTTCTTCGATATGGCCGCGATACTGGAGTAGCGCCCCCAAATTGGCGAGTGCTTTGGGCGATGTGGGATTTGCATCGACTGCGTCGCGCAAGGCCGCGACCGCCGGGGTCAATTCGCCAGCCTCCATGTAACTTAGCGCCAACTCGCACAGCGCATCGGCATCATCCGGTGTGATTTCTACTGCGGCTTTCAGATCTTCCAAAGAACCCAAAAAGTCGCCCCGTTGGCGCGCCAATATTCCGCGCAAGCGCAACGCCTGTGGATTGCCTGGTTCGGACTTAAGAACGCGGGCGTAGCGATCGTCCGCCTCCGCGAGCCGCCCCTCCTGGTGAAAGGCGATGGCTTGGCGCAGCACATCCCGGATTGGATTGTCTTCTGTCGTCGGGTTAGTCACAGGCTGGTTTCCTTGCCGAAACGCTCAAGACTTTGAGAACAAATAGGCGGAGAGTTCTACCAATTCTTCGTTGATCATTAAGCCCCCGGTATTGACGAGGACGGTGTCGTGAGCAATTCGGTGAGCGAGTGCAAATCATACTCGTCACTCATGTTGATGCCGACGCCGACTACCAGCAAAAGAAGAGGTCCAAGTAGAATTTTCTTAAACACGACTGGATATTCTCTTTAATGTTCCATTCTTTCGCGAGGTCTGTTTTAGACCATTGGATCCGAGTGGAACCGATCGCTGTGCATGCGTTCGAAAGCCTTATCATCGGCCTTGATTGCATCACGAATTCCTTCAGCATCCGTGCCTGCAAAAATATCTTCGACGCCATTCGCGACCGCGTTGAGCACATCGTGGGCATGTTCTACCGGCGAAATTTTCTCTTTTTGATTCTTGGCCGACATGCGCGTGTCGACACCGGCCGTAAAGACTCCGGCAACGAAGATGTTGCGATGGGCAAGCTCTGTGCGAATACCCTTGGTCATCATGGCCGCCGCAGCCTTGGCCGCGCAATAGGTGGAGTATTCGGGCAGGCAAAAGAGGGATCCGATGGAGAGGATATTGATAATCGCGGCGGGCGTGTTCGCCTCGAGAATGGGAACAAAGCTGCGGCACATATCGGCTTGAGCGAAACAATCAGTCTCCATCACGAGCCGTGCATCATCGAGAGATGACGCTGACAAGAAGCGCCGCTCTTCGTTGGCCTCGTCGCCGGGAATGCCTGCATTGTTAATCAGGAGATTAATGTCGCGGGCCGCGGCCGCCGCCGCTTCGCGATGGTCCGCCCGTGTTACGTCAAGCGTCAGTGTCGTGATCCGCTCTGGATCAAGCATAGCAACAGGGTCAAGCGTTTCAGGCCTACGCGCTGTCGCATAGACATGTTGTGCGCCGCGCTCAAGCAGGACTTTGATGAAGCCCAAGCCAATTCCCTGATTTGAACCGGTGATCAGCGCGCGGCAGCCGTCAACAGAAATAGTCATGCTCATGTTCCTCTCGACTTTAACTTACCTGTCTTACGGCAAATGCGCGACGACGGCTAGGCGCGCTCACGGGATTCAAGTAAATCCCGCGGAGGGGCAGTGAAGAGCGCCCGACTCAGATACAATAAAAAATGTGGGTAGCGCGGCGGCGGCCCTGACCAAGATCCGAATTGCTGGAGGGGCACAAGATGGCAGCGATAAGCGGGACGCCGGGGAAACACGAACATTGGTCATCGAATTTCGGATTTCTGATGGCCGCGATTGGCTCCGCCGTCGGATTGGGGAATTTCTGGCGCTTTCCTTACACAGTCGGCGAAAGCGGTGGCGGGGCCTTCGTTCTCATTTATGTAGTGGCGGTGGTGTTTATTGCGTTGCCGGCGATGATGGGTGAGCTGTCGCTCGGTCGCAAGGGCGGCATGTCCGCGCCGGGCAGCTATCGCGCGCTGGCTGTAGCAAGCGGCGCCTCATCGCTGTGGGGCTTTGCCGGTTGGCTCGGCGTCGTCGCATCATTCATGATACTGAGTTACTACTCGGTCATTGCTGGCTGGATCATCTACTATTTTGGTCAGGCGATTGCCGGAAACCTTGTAAACATCACGGCAGAGCAATCGGGACAAACATTTGCTTTGTTTCTCGAACAGTGGCAGCTCTTGATTGCATTTCATGCCGTCTTCATTTTTGTAACAACATTCATTGTTTCACGAGGCATTCGACACGGCGTCGAAGCTGCCTCCAAGATCCTTATGCCGACCTTCTTCGGCTTGCTTTTGATCATTGTCTTTACCTCCCTCACGATTGGGGATTCGGCCCAGGCTTTATCCTTCTTGTTTAGTTTTGATTTATCAAAAATTACAATCGAAGTTGTGATCGACGGGGTTGGTCAGGCCTTCTTTTCGATGGGTGTAGGGGCTGCGCTCATGATCACCTACGGCACCTATCTTAACGACACGGCGCGCATTCCGCGCTCCAGCGTGATTATCGCTTTTTCGGATACGAGTGTGGCGCTCTTGGCCGGTTTGGCAATTTTTCCTATTGTCTTCCAATATGGGTTGGAACCGGCTGCCGGCCCGGGGCTCCTGTTCGTGACGCTTCCGGTGGCGTTCGGGCAAATGCCGCTCAGCATCGTTGTTGCGTCCGCATTCTTTTTTCTCGCCTTCGTTGCGGCTTTGACGTCTTCGATCTCACTCTTAGAGGTGGTTGTTTCGCGGGTAGAAGAGCGAGGACAATTTGGCCGTCACCGCGGTGCCATCATCACGGGGCTCTTGATCTTTGTTGTCGGAATCCCAAGCGCTTTGTCTTTCAACGTCTTGAGTTGGTTTCATCCTCTCGAGATATTGGCTAGCTTCAAAGCCAGCACCATATTTGATGTGCTCGATTCGCTTGCGTCCAATATCATGCTCCCAGTTGGCGGAATTCTGGCGGCGGCCTTTGTCGGTTGGATCGTTGCCCGCCAGACGATGGTCGACCAACTCCGATTTGAGGATGAATACTGGTTTACGGTTTGGCGTGTCGCTGCGCGAATTGTGGTGCCCCTATCGGTGGGTGCGGTCCTCGTTCTCTTCTTCTACAAGCAGTTTTTTTCTGGGTAGAGGGTTGGCTTACCGACTTTTAATCAGTCGACAAGCTCGAGTTCTGCAGAATTCATGAATTGAGATTATAACTTCGTTGGATAACTTCTGGGAACTGTCTCTCAGTTCGCGCAATAAGAAGTCATTATATTAGTAGACGGAATAATAGCTGGATTTTTCGACCCTAAATCCCCACAAAATTCAACAAAACATCAAACAATGAACTTGGTGTTTTGTTTGACTGGAGCCGGGATTAGGTATTCCGTGTATTATCGGCGATCCACCCGTATTGAGTGTTGCTAGGCGAGACGCCGTCATGACGATATTCAGCTTTCAAGAGACTAAGAGCATCGTCGGGAATGGCTTTACGCGCTTCATTTGCATCGATTCCATAAAACGGAGCCGCATTGGGCCCAAGTATCATGGTTTTTTCTTCGTCAGTGATAGGCGCATAACCAAACTCTTCTTGAAGTTCTTCTGAGATTTGAAAACGCCGCAATGCTTCTATTTGCCACTGAGGCGTGCCCCACCAAACCGAATCAGTGCCAAAGAAAATATGATCAGCTCCGAAGGCACGTATCGTTTGGCCAAAAAAGTGCCCGGCGATTTTGGGGTGGGTGATGACGATGTGTCCGAAAGTGGTCCCCAAATCCAGGTAAACATTGGTCATTTCCGGTGTTGCTTCGCGGTCACGCACCAAATCCGTGGTCCAGGCCAAATAGCCATCTTCACCAATAAACCCATCCCCTGGGGGTAATTCATAATTGGCTGCTTTAAAGCCCGAGTGGTAGACAACAAAGTTTATGTCCGGGTTATCAAGGGCGGCCTTTTTCATATCTCGCGGATGGGCAGAGGCGATATCAGCACCAGGTAGGGGCAGGCCCTTATGGACACAGACAGTTTTGTTGATGCCATGCCGGCGTACCGTTTCATAAAATGGGTAGATCAGCTCCTCGTCGTCCATTGTCCAGGCCATCTCGCCGCCCAGTTCCGGCACGCCGGTATAGCATTTCCAAGCATCGACCTTTAGTTCCGTTGCCTGGCGTATTGTCTGTTCCAAGAAATCAACTTCAAATGGGCGGACCAATCCGTGGCTAACCATACGTTGGGAGCCGGCCATCTCATTTAGTGTGTTGCGAGCCTCGACCATCTCATCGGTATCGATCACTTCCATAGTGCGCGCTGGGAGGCCGGTGATACAGGCCACAGACGTCTCGCTGTCGAGGAACACTTCCTTAACGTAGTTTCTAAACTTCAGGTCACCCTCTTGCGGATCGACGCCTTCCAGTTCCTTATTGAAGCGGCTTGCCAGCTTCCGGAAAAATAAAGGCTCAACCGTTCCCTCGGGACGCACGTGATGTGTATGGCAATCAAAGATGAATTGATCCTTTGGCCACAGTTCCTTATAGGCATCTTCTTCCGCAGCTTCTGCGGGATCGACTTGAAAGAAGTTACCGAACACCTCGTTCATTGCCATAAAAGACACAGCCATGCCGCCAGTTGTCTGAAAAAATTCGCGCCGGGACTTGCCGAGCTTTTTGCCGTATTTATCGGCGAGCTGGTTGATTCGTTTTTCGACCTTTATTTGGTCTTTGGTCTGCGGAAGTGGATGGTACTCTTCGTTGGAAACCACTTGAGTGGGAATGGGCGTGTTGCGGCCCAGTCGCCTGTCCTTTTCGCTCTTTCGTAACCACATGGTCATGTTCTATCCATCCTTGTTTTTTTCTTTAGGCTCGGGGTCGACACCGCGGTACGTGACCTTGTCTCGCATTTCTTAATCATAAGGCTTGAGACTTCATAGCGGCCTAATAATCCGCATCAAAAGCATTCTTCATGAGGTAATTCAGAATGATTTCTTTTTCTTCCTCATCCACAGCAGTCAATTCGAACATACTGTCAGTGATACTTATCCATTCTTCTTTTGTAAATATTCTTGGATGTCTCACACCATGGCAGTAACCACATCTTTCATAGAACAATTCTTCGCCTAGCGATGTTTTGGGAGTATCTGAGTCGGATTGACCGAATGTAGATGTTGTAAAGCAAGTAATCACAATGAAGTTCAAGATCGTGTGGTGCAAAAAACTAGAACTTTTTGAAATTTTAAATGCTTTGACCATTAATCTGCTCATAGGAATTGCAAGTCATTTCAATGCAATACCTGATTCCCCCCCCCCAGACTTAGTCCAAAGGCAAAGTTAGCGTTTTCATGTTCTTATCTCCAGAAATAATTCATGTCGATGTCGACGGTCAGTATCGCACCAAATTGAGTGGTTTGACCGATTTTAAAATCAGTACGGTTGCTTTCCTTGAGGTGGCCAAAGGACCGAATAAGTTGAGCTCTGCGTCGACAAAAGAGGCTGATTGAGGGCCGGTGACCTAAATCCGACTAGTGCGTGCAATAGGTCAGCAGCGCACTTCCCGTCAGCGGCTGAGATTTGCCCACAACTCGCCAAAAAGGCGTATTCATGTCGCGTGTATACTAGGGCAGCCAGGCCCGTCAGGTTTTCTGTCATGAAAAGATATGGCGCCGCTAGAGCATATCCAAGATTCATTAAATTATAAAATGCTCTAGATTCTTAGTTCGGTCGCGTTTTCGCACGGAAAACCAGGCTCATTAAAACTTGAGGATAGGTGGCGTGAAGGCGAGCGACCACACTTCGTAAGGCGTAATGCCGCTGGCTGCATAGGGATCCGTGAACATTTCGTCTTCAAACTTATTGAGCCGCATCGCATCTTGGGTGGCAATGTCTTCATCTGTATAGGGATTATCATTATGGCGCTCCAATACAGTCATGTAGGCGTCGATAAAGCTGTCATATGCTTCCGTCATAAAGAGGAAATTCTCTTCGGTTACGCTCATCATATCGGGACCAAAAAAACTTCCACCCACGCAGGCTAAGCGCCGTCGATATTTGGCGTTGATCGCCATTTCGGTGCCTTCGCAAACTCTTTTTCTATGAGGGGAAGGGTCGACGCCATGTTTGGCAAAGACCGCGTCCAATGCCACTTTGATGGCGTTGAGATCTTCTTTCGGCGCAGCGCCCGGAAAGATGTTGAGCGTGCCGCCGAGTGCACTTGTGCCGTCCGGGTAATATTGCATGAGAAAAGCCGCATGCAAGAGACCCACATGGGGGCTTTTGGCATGCACGTTGATGCCATAATAGCGGCCAAACAAAGTCTCCCGTTGGATCTCCGATGTCGGCTCAAAGATAATGCCGGTCATGCGACCGATTTTCTCCACTATCGAGCCCCGCGCCGTGCGGACCTCATAGCGGGCAAAGTCGTAGTCGAAGTCTTGGGACTCGTGGACGAGATCGCTGTCGATTTCGCCTGCACGGCCAAAATATTTGTCATCCATGTCCGACATGAATGCAAACAGCCTACTGGCGAAGGTGGCTTGCTCGTCGTTTAGACCCGTCACCCCATCGTTCGGGCTCGCTTGTACCGAAAAGGGGAGACTCAAAGACAAGGCAGTGGCGAATAAGAAAGCTGTGAACTTTGTCGCGCTGGTGCGTTTTGCGTAATGTGCTTCAGTCATGTTCATCTCCATCCAAAGAATGGGACAAGTATATCATAGTCGGCACAACTTGTGATTTTAGATTAATCCAACTAACAAAGCGGCGTGCGGCTCTACCCTCAACACCACGACCAAAAAACGACAGGTCGCGTTAGTGCGGTTTTCCCACGTGTGATTATTGCCCCCTTGCACGAGCACGTTACCCGCGCGCATCAATATTTCTTCGTTGTCGAATGCAAGTGTGACCTCCCCTGCCAACACGGCAATGTAGTCGATGCTCGGTTCTCTGTGCATGGGGATCGCAACAGCGGAATCGCGGCCGGGGATATCGACGATATAGAAGCTCATGCCCTCAAAGCCGTCGCGATAGGTATTGCCGGTGGTGAGGCTCACCGTCCGGATAGCCATCCGCATCGACGATAAATTGCTGCGCAAATGAACAGAGGTTTTGATCGTATGCGGTAGGTGCGCTTGACTCGGATACCGCATGAAGCGGGCCGGTGATCGCGATACCCAATGAAATGAAAGGAGCCGCAACGGATTGGGTCTGGATTGACTTGAACAACCGGCGGCAAATTCTTCTCGTTAGGCCACTAATTCCACGGAGCATCTTGACTCGGAGGCACTGTAAAGACGGCCTGAAATTACTTGCTGGTGAAACCTAGGAGAAGACGGTTTGGATTAGAAACCGCTGACCTCAAATAACTTTTCAAAAGGGCGTTTTCTTTAACCCAGCAGTCGAATTAGACTGAACACACCGACGAACAGAAAGCTCAGCGACGACGTGAGAAGAGCTGCGTCCCACGCGCGGCCCGGGCGCAATCTTGGGTCCGTCACGCGATAGCGTAGATAAAGCACGCTGATGCTTACGACGGGTAAAAACAAGGCCTGCGCGATGCCGCCAATGATAATGAGCCGGACGGGATTGATGCCCGTTAGGTATATCATGAGTGTTACGACCGGCAGAATAATTGATAAAAGTGAGACCGAGCGCCGCATCTGAGCCTGATTGCTCCGATCGACAAAACCCAAGATGTTCAAGAAATCCGTAAAGGTGCGCGCGCTCGCTCCCATGATCACTAAATATGTGGAATAGAGAATGGCCGCCGCGCCGGCCACCAACAGCCATTGGGCGTAACCTCCAAACACCGGAACATAGGCTTCGGCTAATGTGCTGACCAAGGCCATGCCGTCCGGGTCGAGCCCTTGACGGTTGAGAACTGCCGCACCAATGACGTAGAACGCAACGGTTGCCGTCGTGTAAATAATGAGCGCCAGAAGTGCGTCGGCATGCATCACGCGAACCCAGCCCCGGGCGCGGGTAAGCCATCGTACATCGTCAGTCCGCTTGCCGGTAAAACGCGCGTATCCCTTTTCGACGCACCAGTAGGGATAGCCGACGATGTCCGATCCCGTAACGCCGATCAGGCCAAACGTAGCTACCGCTGTCGCAACGGCGGCATCGCCCGCGGGCAGGCCGAACCGCAATCCATCGGCGATGTCGGATAAAGAGATACTATAGGGCGTGGCCTGCAGCCCCGCCGCCGCACCTATCGTAATGAGCGTGAAACAGACGACTAACGCGGTTGCGCTTGTCTCGATGCCTTTGTATTTGCCCAAGACTAATATTGAGGCGGTGAAAATTACCATAACGACAGCTGTAATTTGTTGATTGATATCGAAGCCAAGAGCGATTGCTTGAACTACGCCGCCGATGATTCCACCAAGGGCGGCATAAGTCAGTGCAACCGCAATGAACCAGAGCCAAACGACCCAGTTGGCTCGGAACCGAGGCCCGGGTACGCGATTGAATGCGGTGAGTGTCGTCTCGCCCGAACTGATGGCGTAACGGGCCATTTCAATTTGGATAAAGACTTTCAGGGTACAACCCAAAAGAATGAGCCACAGCAGTGTGAAGCCGACTTGAGCGCCAAGCTTAGTCGTGGCGACAAGCTCGCCTGAGCCAACGAGCGCTGCACTTATAATGAGACCAGGCCCAAGATGTTTGAGCGTGCCGCGCCACGTAGTGGGAGGTTCGCGGGCGCCGTTATCCGCCATATTAAATGCGTCCCATCACTTCATAATTTCCAGGAGTTCGACATCGAAAACGAGCGCAGCGCCCGGCCGTATGCCGCTCGAGGTGCCGTTTTCGCCATAGGCTAAGTCGGAGGGAATGGTAAACTCGTACGCGTCGCCTACGGCCATGAGTTGAAGCCCTTCAGTCCATCCGGCGATAACGCCGTCTAACGGAAACTCCGAGGGTTTGAGGCGGCTGTAAGAGGAGTCGAATTGCTCGCCATCGATTAGCCTTCCTGAATAGTGGACGCGAACCATATCCGTGGTGCCGGGGTGTTCGTCACTGCCGGACTTTTCAACCACCCGATACTGCAATCCGCTTTGCGTAACAGTGACGTCTTCTTCCAAAGCATTTTTATCCAAATAGGTTTGTTGTGCTGCACGATAGTCGCTGTCGTCGGCGATTTGCGGTCCGGTATCGGTTGTTGGACTGTCCGGCTGGATGAAAATTGCCAGCAACACAACACCGACAGTGACCACAGCGGCCAGCCAAATTAGTAGATTTGTATTGCTTTTCGTTTGTTCGCTCATGGGATTACCTCGTTACTTCAGAATTGATGGGACGCAGTATTAGGGGAAAGGCACCATAGTGCTAGAAAATTCCGTTTGAGGTTGAGATTGAACCACGGATTTGTCCGCAATAGGCTGCCGCATCCAGATCGCCAATAGTGGTGGGACGCAACAATGAACTCAAATCCAATCTCCTACCCCAACATAGTCACAAATTTTATCAAAATATTTCAGTCGCTTGAGACACGGCGCCCAAAATTAGAAATATAATATAGCTATCCTCAGGCGTAGCTCTCTACACTGAGCGTTCAAGTCATGAACTCGGTGACTTTCGGTCTGGAAGGTTGGCTGCTTATATGCCACTGTCCTTTCGAATTGGCTTCAGGGGAGAAGAAATAATGGATCGACGGAATTTTCTGACCTTGACGATGATGGGCACGATGGCATCGCTCACTTCGGTTAGGGCTTTTGCGGGCGCACACGCTCAGCTTCCGACCATTGCCTTGATGGGGGCGACGTCCCGATCGGGCCGAGAGATCATCCGCCAAGGGCTAGAGCAAGGTTATAAGATCAAAGGGTTTGCGCGCACACCGTCAAAGCTCGGCGTCGAGCATGAAAATCTCGAATTATTTCAAGGCGACATTCGCGATCTTGCTTCGATCGAAGCGGTGCTGGAAGGCGACGAAGTGGTTGTTTCCATGGTTGGACGCAACCCTCCGGAAGATCCGTCGGCGGAAATGGGGCCTGTCGATATTTACACGGTGATGGGCGCCAATCTCATTACCGCCATGAAGAATAAGGGAAACAAACGTTTGATCATGGCGAGCTCCACGGGCGTTGAACATCGCGTGGCACTCGACAGTGAAAAGCCAGCGTCTGGCGACATGACGGTGATGTGGCGCTGGAATGCGCGCTATCTCTACAATGATATGTATGAAATGGAGAAAATGATCGAGGACAGCGCGCTCAATTATATTTTGTTGCGTCCGGGCTTCATGGTGGAGCGGCCGGCGCGTAATGATTTGAAATTCAACACGACGGGCAACACGCCGGGTGCCCGGGTCATCACGTATGAAGACTGGGCAGCTTTCATTTTGGACAATCTGACAAGCGACGATTATCTCAACAAGGCCGTGGGCATTTATTCCGACGCGGTGATGAATGTTCAAGCTGAAATTGACGAATATCAGGCTAAGCAAAATCAACAATAGTTCTTGTCGTCTAAAACAGTTGCTGCTTCGGGTAGAGGCTGCCATTCATTTTATAGCGAACTAGCATCTCAATCATTGGCGAAGCGTTCATGCACTCAAATTTTATAAACAACTTGCTGGTCGATAAACGCGACGCGCTTAAGCTGTTGACAGGTGCGGCGCTCGCTTCGGCGTCTTCATCAAGCCCCGCATTCGGGATGGGCGGCACGGCGGCAACCGGAGGTCTGAACTACGACGATCCGTACGACAATCTCTATGCCTTCGGAAAGATTTGGGCGGGCTATGAAGAGCCCGTAATCGGCTGTTTTCACGGATTGATGTTTGGCCGCATCAACGATAAGCGCATGGTGCCGCTCTTCGGCTACACCGGAACCGGCGTTTTGCTTTGTCAAATTGCTGACAATGGAGAGCTACAAGTGAAGTCGCGCGAAACCGGTTATTTCACGGACCTGCGTACCGGCGATATCTTGGAGCAATGGGAGAATCCCTGGACCGGTGAAATTGTTGATGTCTATCACTTTTATAATGACGTCTCGGCTGGAAGAATCGGAATCGAAATTCCCAAATTCTTCATGGGCGCCAATAACGAGTCGCCCACATTAATGAATGAGGGAACCGTCTTTCCCGACGAGAATGGTGAATATCCGTTCATTTTGCCGTTTCAGCAATTTGGCGATGAACTTATGTTGGCGTGGGACTACACCCATGAATATGCCAATCCGGTATCTCCACAAGGCTGGCCCCAATCATCGACAGGCCCGCAGATTTCGCCATCCGAACATTTTACCATGCAAGTTGCAAAGCAGCAGGTTGAAGACCGAAGCGCCCCGACCGCGCGGATGACTGCCGGCTTCAGTCGCATTTCCCAATGGTGGCCTTTTATGAAGATGGGTGGCACCGGCCTTGAAAACGGCGTCATGTTCGGTCGCATGTTTTCTCACAAAGGTCTCAAAGGCTATGGTGACATTCCCCGTAAGGTTTTGGATTACATCGAAAAGAACGCGCCGGAATATCTAACGCTGCCGGATGGATGGGAGCCCAAGACTCATCGCATAGATACGTGGACAGCCTATTCCAAAGACATTCCGCCTGAAAATCCGTACTATACAGATTACAAGCCGGACGGCTTTGCGCCGCCTACAGGCAGCGGTGCGCGCGTGTAACAGGCAGCCTCAAGGGGAGACAAGTATAATGTTCATGAAAGAGTTTGTTGGTGTTTTTAAAACGTTGCGCTGGCTGGTACCGATCGCCGCCGTCGCCGCTGCGGGATGCGGCCCGGTAGAGCCGCAAAACGACAGTATTGTCATAACCGATGACGGATTCGAGCGCGCCAAGAGCCGGTTCTATGAAGAAGACAACCGCTACGCCGCGGTCATAAACGAGTCGGAAGAATTCTTTAATAACAGGGATATTGAAGGCGCTATTCTGAGCCTCGATGACGACTTCACCATGTACGAAGTGACCGAGGCGGGTGTGGAAGAACGCGTGCGCGGAATCGAGCGGGTGAGAGAAGCGCTCGGCGGAACCTTCGACGCCGGCACATGGCTGGGCGCCAACGTCTATAAATGGGGCTTGACCGACAATACGCTCGTGCAAATTGAAGAAGATTTCTTCAGCACGGAAGATGGCGGCCGACGGTCCATCAAGACCCTTGTCGTCTTCGAACATCGCGACGGCAAGCGCTGGCGCGAATGGCGCTTTAAGCCAAAAGATATGTAATTGAAAGGGGGCGGTAGAGGGTAACCGCCGCGCCCGCAATGAAACTCAAAACGACAAAGGATATGGTGTGCAGGACGTAAGTCGGCCGAATTTTGGTTGGTCCGTTCGTCCAGCGCACTATTTTTTTCAAGCAGTTTCGACAACGATTCGTCGCCCCGGGTCTCTTGAACGCCACTGGATTTACTGGTTCAAGAAGGGAGCGTCGCTTCTTCTGCGGCGGGATCAATCGCTCTCATAAATCTCAATATGGTCTTTGATGAATTGTTCCAATGAAGTGGGCGCGCGCCCTAAGATTTGGCGGATAGTATCCGTAGTTTCAACACTGGCTCTTTCGGAAAGGAGCCTGAACTCATCGCAAACCGCGTTAATGCGCCATTCCGCAAAACCGACTTGCGTTAAGACCTTTCGAAAGTCTTCTATGGGCTGAGGCACATAACGTATTTCTCGTCCGAGTACCCGAGAAAATCGTTCCGCAGCGCCAGCCAAGGTCATGGATTCGGGCCCCGTCAGATCGTAACTCTGGCTCTGATGAGCGGCGTCGGTTAAAGCCAACAAGATCACCTCGGCGACATCACGAAGGTCCGTTGGCGCAATAACGGCGCCACCAAGAGCCATGACAATCTCGTCGCTTGCTTTGATTGTGCGCGCTGAGGCCAAGAAGTTCTGTGTAAAGAAGGTGGGCCGGATCATGGTCCATTGAAGGCCGGACGCTCGAATATGAGCCTCCGATTCGACGTGCATTTTGGGAATGGGTTTGGTCGTCCCGGGCTCCGATTCCACTGAAGACAATTTGACAAGATGTTGGACGTTGGCGGCGACGGCGCAATCGGTGAACTGATTTTCAAGATTGAGCTGCTCTTCGCCATTTGAAACGGCGAGGAACGCCTTATCGACGCCGCGCAAAGCGCTGGTTACAATCTCTTTGTCGGTCAAGTCCCCTACCACGAGCTCAGCGTTCAGCTCCTTGAGCGGCGCGGCCTTGTCCGGGTCGCGAACCAGCGCCCGAAACGGGAGGTTATTCTTTGCCAGTTGCTTGGCCACTTCTCCACCAGTTTTCCCGGTTGCGCCTGTAATTAAGATCATGCCGCCTGGTTCCTTTCTAATGGTGAGACCTAAATGCGTGGTAAGGGAGTGCGCCCAGCTCGGTCTTTCTTTATGGCAGGGCGCTCAGTCTTCTCGTATCTGTCCCCGTGTATCGATTATTTAGAGGGATAGTCTACCCGATTGCAAGAGTGTTTAGGAGTACTGACCATGGAGGGCCAGTGCTCGTGCCGCGCATCTTTGGGCATGTAGAGCATGGGCTCACCGTCGTGTCGTTTGTCCGAGGGCACCACTCATTGTACCGTTCGCTCGCACTTGTTGCCGCGTATAAAGAAAATCTCATTTAGTTTGGCGCGCTCGCTTGGCTCAAGGCGATGCGCTCCAAGCTGCACTCAAATTTACCAATGCGGCCGCATCAATTGCGGTGACGCGGCCAGGCGCCGGCACGGGCATGCTCACCGGGACAGAAGTCGAGGAGGTTGTCGCTTAGAGATCCGACGGTCGCGCCATCTGCGTCTGGCGCAGCTCGTCATCCATCTCGCCCAGCAAGAACACCCGAATATCTCCTTCAAGAAGCTTGGGTTTCTCGAGATAGGGGTAATGGCCGGTGCCCGGATACTTTTTCACAACCGACGGCGCACCTGTCATCCAGTGCTGAAAGACATCCGCTTCTAGATGAACGACTGTGGGATTGTTCTTGCCCCACATGATCAAGGTCGGTGACTGGATCTTGGCCAACTCGGTCTGTGGATCGCCGGTCTTATAGACGAAGCGTCCGGTCGACTCCAAGAAGTCGTCGCGGCGGTGCACATCATAAAGCATTTCAGGAACCCAATCGGGCGGTTCATTCGGATCAATAAAATTGACGTCGAGAGACTCCTCCCAAAAGGCTTGCGGTTTAAGCGGCATGTCTTGGTATTTTTCAAAGCGCGCGTTCGATCTGTTCGGATCAGTTTGCGCCGTGCGCGGCATGCCCGCCGAATTAATCAAAACGAAGCGGGTTATGCGCTCAGGATTTTTCGAGGCGTAGCGAAACGCTACAATTCCGCCACTCGACGTTCCGACGAGGGAAAAAGATTCAAGGCCAAGCGCATCGACGAGTTGGCCCAATACCTCCTCGTTCCGTTTCATCGATTCTTTCTTTTTCGTATCCATGCCGCTCAGCCCCACGGCGGGAAAATCAAATCGAATGACTCGAAAATCATCTTTGAGGGCGTCGGTCAGGCCGTCCCATGCTCTGAGATTAAAATACGATGCGTGAAGTAAAACGACGGGTGGGCCACTGCCTTGGTCCTTATAATGAATTTCGATTCCATCGACATCCATGTATTGCGAGTCGCTGTTCGCGTATTTCACGCGCAAATCTTCAAGACTGATCGCATCGACCGTCTCGGCGACTGCCGCGCCGTGACCACCTGGTATCGTAAGGCTCAACATGAATAAGTATTTTCCTAGAAATTTCATCCAGCTCTCTCCCAGAATCTCCATGCAACCCTATCATGCGAATGGCAAGTGCGTCACCATTCGGCGCCCGCATTCGCCTCGTTCTTGCAGAAGAACCTCCCGTCAAAGATACTGATAAAACCTCCAAATTTGCAAGGTAGCCCCTAGTCGAAGGGCGGTCAGGTATGACAACCACTTTCGGCGTTACCAAACGGACGCTGGGTGTACATTTGTTGCGGCCATTGTCTTGTCGTCCTTGCCGTGGACGATGCGGCGGGCATTCGCTCAAGAGCAATTCGACCTTATCGTGATTGGCGGTGGTACGGCGGGCAACGCCTACGTCGGCGGCGCCCTGGTGATGCGGAGCTCACCTTCGGCCGGCCTTTTGAGGAGTAAGCTTATTCCTTGGCGACCTGAAACACTATTAGGTGTGCGTGATGACAACTTTGCCGATGCGCGTCGGTTCGCGCATGTAGGTGAACGCGCCTTGTGCATCTTCGAAGTCAAACATCCGGTCGATGACAGGTTCAATGTTCTTGTCAGCGATGAAGGTCACCATGTCTTCAAACATTTTGAGGCTTCCGACGCTGATAGCAGTGAGGGTGAGATTGCGCATCAAGAGATCCTTCATCACCGGACCCGTTTCGGGAATGGGCCCCGTGCCGATCATGATGACGATGCCGCTCGCCGCCGCCGCCGGCATCGAGTTGTCAATATTGGCGCGTCCGACATTTTCCAAAATAATGTCGGCGCCGTGGCCGTCGGCCTTTTCGTAGACTTCTTCCGCCCAATTGGGGTTCTTGCGATAATTGATCGTGATGTCCGCACCCAACTTACGCATCTTTGCTAGCTTGTCATCGTTTGACGAGGTGATGACGACGGTGGCACCTGCAGCCTTTGCCAACAAGAGACCGTAAGTCGAGACGCCGCCAGTACCCAGCGTCAACACGGTATCGCCGGGCGTGACTCGACCCACTTCGAAGAGAGCTTGCCATGCCGTCACCCCCGACGAGGCAAACGTTGCGGCCGCTTCGTAGGAAATCGATTGGGGCAGTTTGACAAGCGTTATGGCAGGCATCAGAACATATTCTGCAAGCCAACCGTCGAGGCTATTGCCGATATCTTGTTCGTAGTAGCGCGGGTGCCAGGGCCCTTCGATCCAATCGGGCAAATGACTGGCGGTGACACGGTCGCCGGGGGTCACGCGATCGACGCCTTGGCCGACGGCAACAACTTCGCCGGCGCCTTCGGCCAGGGGAATCCGCTCCTCCGGTTTGCGCCCAAAAAACCGCCCGGTGATTATTCCGAAATCACGGGCATTAATTGAACTGGCATAGGCGCGAATGAGCGCCTGTCCCGGACCGGGTGCGGGGATCTTCCGCTCTACCATTCTAAGGGTTTCGATACCTTGCTGATCGCCGACTTCATAGGCTCGAAATGGATCGCCGATTTTGACCGAAGATTCCTCCGGTTGAGCGCGCGCTTTGCCTATCGTTCCGCCGAACCCCGATAACGCCGTAGCCGCCGTAGCCCCTGTTACAAATTTTCGCCTGTCCACCAAGAGAATACCTCCCCTGTCCTTCATCGAAGCAAACTTAACAACAATTGCCCGAGAGACAAAGGATCGATGATGCGAACTAGAAAACTCGGATCGCAAGAGATCGAAGTCTTCGCGTTGTGCACAGAAGGTCGTAATTTTCCGGTGGCTGGGGGGTGTTTTAGAGTATCGCTTGTTTTGGGTGCCCTGGCAGACTACTCTTGGGAGAATTGTGAAAAGAGGGAGAGTCTTCAATGTTTAAAAAGGTATTTGTAGTAGGCGTTGCGGCGTTCGGGTTGAGTATGGGGATGACACTGTCGGCGGCAGCTCATAACGTGCTTAATGTTTGGGAAGGACCGGCAGGCCAGCTCTTTCCCATGAAACTTAATGTCAATCACGGCTGCAAAGGCAGCCCCGTGGTCGGCCTTCGCTTGCAGATCCCAGATGGCGTCGTTGATGCAAAAGCTGGCCATTCGGAGCATTGGACGGTCGAGAACGAGATGCGCCAGCTCGACGAGCCTATCATGATGCACGGTCGGCCGGTTACTGAAGTGGTTTCCGAAATCGTGTGGACAAAGAAAGAAGGCTCTGTCCCTGCAGATGGCTGGGCTGAATTTGATTTTCGTATGACTTTGCCGGACAAGCCCGGAGAGATTATTTACTTCAAGAACATCACGGTGTGCGAAGAAGGTACCGATGGCTATATCGATATGCCGGAAATGGTCCTCGACGTAAGTGATCCTGAGTTTCCCGCCAAGGCTTGGGCGTTCATGACCGCGACGCCTCACCCGTCTTCCTTTCTCATTCTTCGGCGCGCTGCCAAAAAACAGTATCCGTGGGAGTGGTCTCCCGAGGAGGCTGTGGGCGGTCCTGAGATCGCAATGCCCGAATAGTCCAGAGAGCCTTGCGGCCCAAAAATCTATCGCTGTCTGGTGCAGGCGCGCCGAGCGGCGAATTCTTTGTGCATACCAGGACAAGCGTCACCTTGATGTGTTGTCACCGGTTACGTGCAAGTAAAAAGTGAGCACATAATCCGGTGCGTTACTCCTTATTGCGGACGTCCCGGAGTCGTTCCGGGCTCTGAGGTTTATCCCTGCCCGCCGTTCGTCGGTAAATTTAATTGAAAGTTGTTGATGACGTCGCGCAGATTGGGACCCCCAGGTGTTTCGTTGGGCGTCGAGTGGTAAAATTCAAACGGGCCGTTAATCACACAGGCGCAGATCCGGCTCGCGGTGCATCAGCACAGTGAAAACACATCACCGTTACAAATTGGCCGCTGTCGCCGGATGAGGATGCGTCAGATCCCAATTTTGCCATTGGTGGCGAGAATCTTATGTGTATAGGCTTTTTGATGACTATCAGGAAGAAAATCCCAACTCATCACTGAAGGATGTAATCACAAGCATTCCCCTCGAGCGGCTTGAAACAACATTAGAAGAATGCCCAGCTGTGGAAAAAATAGTGCAGGACATATTTGGGTTGAAATTTACTCCCATCGAGAGCACCTATGTTGCACTCCACGGAGACAAGATTGACGAGACGTACAAACCCTGTCTTTACAAATAGTAGATATTAATGCTGGATCAAGGAAGGTACGCCGACGGCCTGGTTAGTTGAAGCTGGTTTGATTCTTAGACCGTGTTGGCAATCTATGAATTGAAATTGTACGAATTATCCGAGTTGCAATTTTGGTTATCTTCTTATGTTGTAATAAAAAATCTGGATTTCTAATTAGTCCTGACTTTTTGTTACGGCCGCATCTGGCACAAGCTTAATCACCCAGACATCCGACTTACCAGCCCCCTTTGACCAATTGTCGCCGCCGAGCGCGAGGCTGCCGTCGGGCAGTTCGATGAGCGCGCGCGCCCACTCGTTAGCTGCGCTGCCATACGTTTGATCCCAAAGGAGGGCGCCGTTGCGGTCAAGTTTCAAAACCCATGCATCGTACAATCCTCCGTCGTCGGACATTCGATATCCCGCCGCCGCGTGGCCGCCGTCTTTGGTTTCCATGACAGCGCGCACCCAATCGTCATCACCGCCACCGAAAGTGTGGTCCCAAACCACATCTCCTTGCGTGTTCAGCTTCACCACCCTGATGTCGACTTTCGTGCTTTCAGATTCTATGGGACCGGCTACGATGAGTCCGCCGTCGCGCGTGTCTCCCACAGCCGTCGCGAAGTCACGGCCGACCCCTCCGAACGTTCGGTCCCAAAGAAGGTTGCCCTGCACATCAAGCTTGAGGAGCCACATGTCGGCGCCGCCTGCGCCTTTTGATTCTGTGTGGCCAGCGACCGCGAGGCTGCCGTCTTGCAGTTCGGCAATTGCGTTCGCCCAATCGATTTTGGCACCTCCGAACGTGCGATCCCAAAGAAGCGCCCCGTCGCTGTTCAATTTGAGTACCCAAAAATCGAATTCTTCGTCTGAAGTGGCTTGTGTGTACGCGCCGACTGCAAGATCGCCGTTGCGCGTCTCGACCAGCGCGCTCGCCCAGTCGGTGGCGTCACCGCCAAACGTGTGGTCCCACATGAGCGCACCGTCCGCATCGAGTTTGATCACCCAGGCGTCATATTCACCTTCGCCCTTAGATTCGGTCGCGCCCGCAATGGCAAGCCCGCCGTCACGGGTCTCGACGATGGCCCGCGCTCGATCGATTGCGCCCCCCCCGAACGTGCGATCCCAAACGAGAGTGCCGCTGCCATCAACTCGTACAATCCAGACATCTTCTCTTCCAGCGCCTTTCGATTCCGTGCGGCCAGCTGTGACAAGGCCACCGTCACGTGTACCGGTCATGGCGTAGGCCCAATCACTGTCGGGACCGCCGAATGTTCGGTCCCACTCGATACGGCCTGGACCCGACTCAATAGTGGCAAGTGCCCGTTCAGTTTGATCTTCGGGCTCGGCGGCCTCCGTCACGACGTTGCGCAATCCCGCAACATCCGTCTGCGCCACATATGCAAGCTTGCTCTCCTCGGAACAAGCGCCCGTGACTTGAATGAGTGTGTTGCTGGCAAGCGCCTGGATTTCTCCATCGCCCTTGATGAATACAGGTTCGTCGCCCACATGGTCCATGAGTCCACCAGTGATGCCGGCGACGGCGGGATTGGAAAACGTGCTTGATACGCCGCTCATCATAGGCGCACCGCCCGTTATGGTGATGATGCAGGTTTCGTCTTCCTTTTCATACTTGGCGTTTGTCGAAATACCGCCGCCGAATAACGTTACGTCGGCCGCCATGGTTTGCGGTGCAGACCTCGTCCAGCTCTCATTCAAAGGCTCAGGAAGAAAATTGGCGTAGCCAGCCGCACCATTGAGAGGAATCTCACTAAAGTCAGAACACGCGCTCAGGATGATCGCTGCAAACAGCGTCGCACACTGAGCATGGAAAATTCTTGAGAACCGCATCGCTCACGTTGTCTTTGACGGCATGGGAAATAAATAAATCCAGAGCCTTTGACGCGCTAATCGCTGTTTATGAATCTGCACGCCGGTTACACCAGATAGTCGCTTGTGAGTTCTTCTGAGACATCCCATAACTTCAGCGCGAGAGCGTCGTCGTGCATGTGAGGTCCTTCTGGCTCAACCGGGTTGCAATCTTCGAAATAGTAGCCGCTGACCCCACTCAACCGCGGATCCACGGCAACATAAACTTGAGTGGAGGCGCCTTGGTTGGCCGTTTTAAAGCCCTCTCGCAAGGGTTCATTGGGGTCACGCGGTTTCCCGGTGATGTAGCGGCCGAGATTCGTTGCAACAAATCCTGGATGGATTGAATTCGAGCTAACGCTGGTGCCCTCATAGCGTCTGGCTAGTTCCCGGGAGAACAAGGCGTTGGCGAGCTTGGTCTGACCATAGGCCACAAACGGGTTGTAGTTTTCGTCCCAGCCCAGATTGTAGAACTGGATGCCCTCTGAGGGTGCGTTCTTGTAGCCGATACTCGAAACCATCACGATCCGCCCTTCCGCAGCCGTTTCGACTTTCGGTAGAAGACGGCGCGTCAAGATGTAATGGCCGAGATGATTGACGACAAACTGTTTTTCAAGGCTATTGACCTGCTCAAGTTTGGGCAACGCCATGATGCCAGCGTTGCACATGAGAACATCAATGGACGCATCGAGGGCGGCGATTTGATCGCTACACGCCACGATCGTACCGAACTCGGTCAGCTCACAAACCAATGGTGTCGTACGGCCCTTGACACTATCACAAGCGGTTTGTGCCTTTTCCATAGTTCGGGCGGTGCCAATGACGTGGGCGCCCTGCGCGGCCATGACACGCATGGACTCGTAGCCGAGCCCGGAATTACAGCCCGTAATCACGACCGTCTTGCCCGACAAGTCGATCCCTTGAATGACATCATCGGCCGTGGTTGCAAAGCCGTAGTCGCTGCGCGGTACGTCTGCAATATTCGCCCAGAGTTTCGTTGGCAACAGTGATGAAACAGCCAGAGCGGAACCAGAAAGCAAAATTTTTCGTCGGTTGAACCCGTTCGACATAGAACATTGTCCATTGCGTGAGTGGCACGTCGTGTTTGTTGTAGTTTAGACGCCGATTGCCTTGAGGTCTCTATGGCTAGAATAGCGAGACCAAGCATCGGATATGAGACTGGAGAAGCTTCACATGAATGTGAACGGCCGCCTTCAGGGATCACTTTCCGACTATTTCAAGTGTCAGCCTGACTCTTCAAACCCTCCCCAGCACTTTCCATGACTTTATCAAAACGTTTCTCGAGGCGTTCATTTACTCCTCGACACCCGGCGACAACTTTATTGGCCCAGTCGAGGTATTCAATTCTGCGCTCCAGCGGCCAACCGGTTGGCGGCGAATGTGTGATGTCGTGGACATTGCAGATCTTGTCAGCAATTTTGATCATTTTTGCTCGCTTGGTAAGTTCTGGTGAGTGCTCGACCTGTAGACGTTTGCGCTCCTCTTTTGGAAGGTTTTTATCATCAGTAACTTCAACTACCAGGCCACAAACTTCAGCTCCGAATTTGCTCTCTAATTCATCAACTGTCGTATCCGTATCTTCAATCGTGTCATGCAAAATAGCCGCGTTTAGTGTGGGTAAGTCGGAAACCTTACCAACCTGAGACAAGAGCTTTGCGACAGCAATAGGGTGGTTGATGTACGGCGATTCGTCTGCGTCTTTTCGTTTTTGTTTGCGGTGCTTCTCTGCCGCAAAACCAACGGTGAATAATATTTCAGCTTGTGGGGATAAAGAATCATTCATCAAATTCAGACACCTACTTCTTATTTGAAATGGGATTTGAAAGGTATGACCGACAAACAAATCAAATCCTATTTTTACGATGTTATTCGTCCCGAACCCACTCACCGAAGGGAGCTGGAACACCAGAATGGGAAGAGAGGTTTTTCATTCGAGATTCTAAATCGTTTGTTCGACCGATTTTCACCAAATCAGGAATGGATGGTTTAGGTCGGCCAGTGCACTGGCCAAGTATTCGGTCCAATCGAAAGCCTGCCAATAGCCAAGCCCGTGGAAAATCCTACGACGCAAATGTCAATACGCTGTTGACGTAATTTTGAGGAATCTTTCGTCTATTACATCAGGCTGACTTACGTCGTGCCTGTTATTTAATAGACTCAGGAGAACCCTAAATGAACTTGGTCGTAGCAATGAAGGCCACAAATGTGACCAGGAAATATGTGGTCCAGATCGGGAAGATGGAGATATTAAGCGTCCGCTTGACTAGTCCTTCGATCTCGGGCGTTGAGCCTTCCACGGCCAGACGCATAAACGCAGGTGCCATCGGATCAAACGCAACCATGATCCCAAGGCAGGTCAGATTAATGAGGCCGTAGAGTCCCACTTTCCACAGGAGCCAGGTAGCGCTCGGATCGAAAGGACCGTTACCCATTGCGGACAAGATGGCGATGACAATCAGCCCGACCCCGACAATCCCGATAAGGATATTTGTAAAGTGAGCCAATCTCTGCCCCCAGGACTTATCGTAAAAAATCGCGCCGGTCACGCTTATCGCCCACCAGATGGTGGTAAACACCCAGACGATCGCTATACCAAGATCGTTAATTTCGAGCAGCCCCATTTCTTTTGACAGCATGGCGCCAAGGGGCAGTTCCGCTTTCCACATGGTGCGCGGGATTAGTTCGATACGCAGCGCCATATGCAAAAGCAACACGCGTGTTTCAAACGGTAGCGAGGAATCCGTTGACTTTTTCGCAGATATGAACACACCCATGTCGGCACCGACCCAACCGACAAACATGATGACATGAAGGTATTTCCAGAACAGGAAAGAGGCGGTCATTTCCATGCTTCATCCCTCCTGTGCCGTGGCGTTAATGATCAGCGCCCCGGTAACGGGCTGCGCGGAGCCAGTCGACCCTGGCTGCGATACACCCATCCAGGCGGCCATCAGCAAGCATGCCCATATACCAAACACAAAGAGCCGCGCTCGGCCAAGGCTCGCGGCCATGGTGTTGTTAATTTCGTCGTTGGGTTCTTCGATCTCCAGTCGCCTGAGACTTGAGAAAAAAGGTTCCATTTGTCTGCGCATCATGAGCCCCAAGAAGACAATTGCAGCAAACAGATAAAGTTTCCCCCCTACCCAGGGTTGCTCTTCGAGACGGCCCGTGACGATGGAAAAAGTAGTGGAGGCAGTCACACTGACGACAATCAACCAGCGCAGAAGTACGTCGAGCCTCGCCATCGTATCGCCCACCGATGTGCCTTCGCGAAAATACGCGGTCGTAATAATGGAGAGCCATACGGGACCGAGCAAAAGAATGCCGAGCCATTGCCAGTTGGGATGATCGAGGCCGACGGCCTCCGTCAGAATACCGCCCACCGTGAGCATCAGACTGATGCATACCTTCGGCATGAATTCGATGATGTGCATCATTTGGCCGGCGGTAACGCGCATGTTTGGCGTGACCGCCGCGCTTGCAGCCTTAGTGCTCCAGGCATAGACGCCGATGTCAGGGCCGAGCCAAAAGACGAGCAACAGCACGTGAGAGACCAGCAAGACTTCATAGCCGGAAATCACATAGTCTGATTCCGCGGACAGTACGAGCGCCTGAGCCTCACCTAGGCACAACAGTCCTGCAATCAGTGCAAACCCGAGTATCGCGCGCTGCATGGGCATCCCTCCGGTAGACCGGGTATTCTTTAGCGCAGTTACCGCTACATCGCTAATTATCAACCCTAAGGTGAATCATGTCAGCCGTATGGTGGCTAGACAAGTACTAATTTCTTCATCGAAATCAAGCCCAGCAATGTGAAGGCTTAAAGGTAAAAGTAACGAGTTTTTGGGTCGGTTTTCTTAGACGACAAAGTTAACCTAATGAAAGAATGCTTCTGATGGGCGTATTTGGAATGTAAGAATCGTCAAATCCTTGCTTGGGCATAGTTCCCATTCGCAAGATAACTAGGTCCAGAGAGGGGGCGATCCAGAGTCGATGCCAGCCTCTGCCCGCCATAAAAAAAGATCCTCAGCGGCAAACGGTTCCGAATGCTAATGAGTTGGCGCGCCGAGTAAGTTTTTATCAAATGCGCGACGACATCGTCGCCGAATACTCTTTTCAGGTTAGTGGTTTCTTTTATTCCGAATCCGTGGCCCGGACAGGCTAAAAACTCAAGCTCCAAGGGAAGTAATTTGTTTTTACGATACGTTTGGCGAGATCCACTATCGTGGTGATGTCCGGCGGCAATTGAAAGCTGCCGTTCTCCATTTGATGCTCCGTGATCTTTCGTTTGTAGTGTGAGCCAGGCTAGACCTGATCCGAAACGCGCTTCCGCGTCTTCTCGCTGACTAACGCTTCCGGCTCAATGTAGATTCCCTGCTCCACATAGCTTTTGATTCGTTCGGCCAAAACCTTGGCGCCGATATAGGGATTTTCATAAGGATCCTCTGACCATCGGTTGCTCGGAAAGCCTTTGTCGGCGCCATAGTGATGCGCGTAGACGATCGGGTCACTCCAAAGGGCAAAGTTGGTCCGTGGATTGGCGCGGGCGCGGCGAAGAGCGGCGAGATCAATCTGTCCAAGGAAAACGACCGGCCCCGGTCCGTCGACAGTGCCTTGCAAGCTGCCGTCAAAGTTAACCAAACGCGTGTGGCCACGGCGGAAAAACGTCAAGTGTTCAGAATCGTAAGAGACGTGCTCGCCACCATCCATCGCCGACAACATATAAACGCAATTCTCAAAGGCTCTGAGGCGCCGCGCATTGTCCCAGGAGCGCCGTCCTTCACCGCCATGTGGCTCCGACGTGGGATGGAGAATCACTTCTGCGCCGGCCCGCCGCAATCCGAAGGCGACTTCGGGGCTCATGTTGTCGAAACAGATCATATTGGCGAGGCGCCCGATGGGCGTTTCGGCAACGGGGAATAGTGCCTCATACCCGAACAAGTCGAGATACTCGTCGAGTATGCTTCCGGGCGTCGTGTCGGGCAAAAGTCCCCAAATATCCGCACACTGATTTTTCCGATAGGTGTGGACATGATTTCCAGAATCGTCGATGAGAAAAGATGAGTTAAAAACTCGGCCTAGTAATTTGGGATGGGTTTCGAAGTTCTGGAACGCTACGAATACGTTGTTGTCTTGGGCAAATTTTCCAACAGTGTCAAAAACCTCATCGTTAGCCGAGATGGCCATGCGCTCCAAGTCTTGGACGGTGCGCTGCACGCCCCCGATTCCGCCGGGACCCGTCAGCCAGAATTCGGGAAATACGACAAGCCGTATGGACGGCACGCCGACACGAGACTGGGCTAGCAACAAGTGTTCGTCTAGATTTCTTCGAATGATGTCGCGGGGATCCACATTACCCCCAATGGGAATGAGGCGCGCCACAGTTTGCACCAACATGACATCGTACTGTTCTTCATAAGCGCCACGCCCAGGCTCGCGCATGTTCGCCTCGGCACCGAGCCGGCGCTGGGCTTCCTTGAGCCATACGGCGCGCGTTGCGGGGGCATCCGGGAGTTTGTCCTGCTCGGCGGCTGCGCGATAGCCACGTCCATAGACGTCTGCACGCACGATGGCCGGAAAACTCCGCTGGGGCGTCACGCGCGTGCGGCGCAACAGCTGCATGTCGACATCCGGAATCACAAAGGTCTCATCGCCGCGTGTCGCAACTTCTTCTCGTTCCCAATGATAGAGAGCGGTGGCAGGGGGTAGTTGGACCGTCGTGCCGTTGTCATTCATTTCCGAAGGACTTGCGACTGCCACGTAGGCAATGTTTTCACCGGCACGGCCAAAACGTGACAACTTGCGCATATCGAATTGTTGATCACTGCGCTCGATGCACGGATTGAGAATAATCTCGGTGCCGTGAAAGGTCAGTGCGCGGGCGTAGTGACTAAAGTGAATGTCTTCACCTACGAGAATACCGACTTGAGCAAAGGGCAACTTGGCCACGGGAAAATCTGCAGGCTGGCCCAGCGCGCTGGTCGCATCGCCAAACCCTTCTATGAGATCAGGCGTAATCTTCTGTACACGGATTAGTTTATTCCCGTTTGGATCAAACAAAAACCCAATCGCTTGAGGGGCAGGTTTGTTTTCCGCTTGCACCACAGTTGAGCCTGCCAAATAGATCCGAGCTTGCTTAGCCGCCGCCGCGATATGCTCTAGCGCGTCCCACTCCGGCATTGGCGTGCGGGACGGCGCATGGGGAAGCAAAACCAAAATATCAGGATCGGCCTCATCCGACTGACGCAGCGCTTCGCGGCGCGCAGCACCGAGCAATTTGTTAAGGCCGTCCGCGTTGTCTGGTGTCCACGGTGCTTGACTGAGCAATAGCATGCGTGATCCTTATGTTTTTTACCGGAGTACTTTCATGACCTCATCATCGCCCTTCCAAAGTTCTGTTCCTTGACGAGCGAACATGCCAGTCTAGCAGGATGGTAGCGAACCAATCCATTGTGATTCTAGGTAATGGAGAGATACATGAAAATTCACCGACGAGACGTTATTAAGAGCATTGGCGCAAGCATTTTTGTTCCCCGGGTAATGACCGGCCGGGCCCGGGCACAGGAGCGAACAGACGTTATCATCGTTGGAGCCGGCATATCCGGCCTCTATGCAGCCATGTTGCTGGAAGAGCAGGGTGTGTCCGTCCGCGTGCTCGAAGCTCAAGGTGAAGTCGGCGGCCGCACGCGTACGCTTGATCTTCGCGGCAACCATTTCAATTGTGGGGCGACGACGATTGGGCCTTATTATGGACGCGTCAGGGATGCGGCTGAACGTGTCGGTGTGGAGTTCGTGGCCCCTACAGGCGGCACACCTATGAGTTTCCATGTCAACGGTCAGTTCCTCGCGGCGGACGAGTGGCAATCGTCATCGGCTAATCTTACCGTAGGTGAAGAACGCGCGATTCGTCCCGACAGTCTCGAATTCCCCCTTATGTCGAAATTTAACAAGATCGATGAAATCACCGAGTGGTACACTGATAAAACGCTCGCTTATGACATTCCGCTTGATCAGTTTTACGCCGAAAATGGTGTGTCGCCCGAAGCTATTCGGCTGATCGATCATATTTCAAACACCACGTCTTTGGCCACGACGTCGGCGTTGTTTCAAATGAGGGAGATAGGGCGGCTTAAAATGTTGTCGGTTAGCGACGAAGTAGACGAAACCAACCGACCGGTTTACGGAGCCAATCCGCTCGGACGCTCCGATCATGTTAAAGGCGGCACGCAACGCCTTACCGAAGGAATGGCTGGGTCCCTCAATCAAGAGGTCTTGGTGAACAAGCCGGTGGTTGCCATTCATTTGAACGAGGGAGATGCGGAGGTGCGGTGCCTTGATGGCAGCCAATACACGGCGCAATATGTCATCGCAACGGTGCCGTACAATGTTCTGCGGCTCCTCGACATCACGCCGCAGATCAGAGGTGTAAAGCGCGATGCCATTTTGAATTCGAATTACTGCCAAGTAACCCACATCTTTTTTGAAGTGAAAAAGCCTTTCTGGGAAGACGATACGGGCGCGCCCGGTCTGTTCTCAGACACTATCATTGAGCGGGCGTTTGCAGGTATCGGCGAGAGTGGCGAGGTTGAGTGGCTGGATTGCTGGGTCCACGGCAACCCTGCGGC
>PVBE010009512.1_pt1 | contig 29777 bp, 26 predicted proteins | sample 1631181 | NCBI WGS metagenome assembly PVBE01 (sample SAMN08397723, study PRJNA350692) | Marine metagenome, whole genome shotgun sequencing project. | isolation source: water | place: Pacific Ocean | collected 2012-04
AATAACCCTCACGTTATCCCGTCAAACAACGTCCGGCACATGCTGTCGGCCAGTTCCTCGATCTCGAGACGCCCCGGCCGGTACCATTCGATCGACCAGTTCATCATGCCGAATAAGTTCAGTCGTGCCATCGAGATGTCGACGTCGGCGCGGATCTCGCCGGCCGTCCGGGCCTTGGCGAAAAGGTCGTGCCAGTAGGCGGCGTAGGCGCGGTGTTTTTGGATGTGGCGTTGGCGGATGGCCTCGGGGACTTGGTTGTGCAGGTGGATGTTGGCGGCGGCGTAGTCGTCGTGGCGCAGGTTGATTTCCAGGTGCGCCAGGATGGCGACGGCCAAGCGGTCGCGGTAGCTGGCCGCCGGGCCCAGCTCATTGATACGCTGGCGCACGGTTTCGGCGACGCGGCCGTGGCCGCGCTCCAGCACTTCGTCGAGCAGCTGTTCCTTGGAATCGAAGTGATAGTAGAGACTGCCGGCCTGGGTGTCGGCGGCCGCCGCGATGTCGGCCAGGCGGGTGGCCGCGTAGCCTTTCTGGCGGAATATCTTGGCCGCCGCGTCGAGCACGCGTTCGCGTGTCTTTTGGGATTTGCTGGCCTTTTGTTCGTTATTTGGCTTCACAGGCCCATCTCGAAAGGTTTCGCTGGCTGCCAGTATAGAGGAAATTCTAATTAATGTTAGTTTCTAATTGTCGTTAGAAAAATATTGATTCCAGTCCCCGCCTGTGATCTGTTTGTCGGCAGGATCTGGGACCAGCACCGGCGCAGGAGAGCAATCATGAAATACGCCACCGACTATGGCTACGAAATCAAACCGGTCTACGGGCCCGGCGATGTCGATGGATTGGATTACCAGCGCGATCTCGGCGATCCCGGCAGTTTCCCCTACACCCGGGGCTATTACGAGGCCGGCTACCGCAGCCGCATGTGGACGCGGCGCATGACGGCCGGGCTGGGGTCGTCCAAGGACGCCAACAAGGTTCTGAAAAAGTATCGCGAGATGGGGCAGAAGGGCGGCATGTGCGTCATCCATGATCGCGTCTCGTGTTCCTGCATCGATGCCGACCACCCGCTGGCCCGGCGCGAGAACGGCGTGCTGGGCTGGCCGGGCTCGTCGCTGCTGGAATTCGAGGAGTTGATGGAGGATATCCCGCTGACCGGCCAGTCGATCACGCTCTTGGGCTGCTGCGCGCCCTCGTCGCTGCGCCTCGCCTACGTCATAGCGCTGGCCGAGAAACGCGGCATCGATCCCAGCGAGATCCACGGCTCGGTCTTCGAATCGCCCTTCGGCAACGTCTTCGGCCAGACCGACGTGCACCCCTTCGACCTCAACATGAAGCTCTTTTTGGACGTTTCGGAATACGTGGTGCGCAACCGCATCAAGATGCGCGGCGGCCTGGTGGGCCAGCATTTCCAGGAATCGGGCGGCAACAACGCCCAGATGCTGGCCATCGAGCTTTCCATGCTGAAGGAGGTCTGCGGCCGCCTGGTCAATGAGCGCGGCCTGGCATTCGAAGAAGCCATGCGCGTGCCCTACCAGTTGGTCTCGATCGGCTCGCGCTTTTTCGAGGAAGTCGCCAAGGTCCGGGCGCTTCGCCGCATGTGGGCCAAGATGGCCAAGGAACACTTCGACGCCAAGGACGAAAAGTCCTGCCAGCTGCTGATCGCCGTCCACACCTCGGGCCGCGTCATGACCTACCAGCAGCCCTTGAACAACATCGCCCGCAGCGCCATCCAGACCCTGGCCGGGGCCATGGTGGGCTGCACGGCGCTCGATAACGCCACGCTGGACAACGCCCACGCCGAGCCCTCGGCCCTGGCGGCGCTGATGTCGCTCAATACCCAGCACATCGTGGCCGAGGAGACCGGTGTGGCCGACGTGGTCGACCCGCTGGCCGGTTCCTACTTCGTCGAAAGCCTGACCAACGAGGTGGAGGCTGCGGGCTACCGCGTGCTGGAAGAGATCGACGCCCAGGGCGGTTTGGTGGCGGCCATCGAACAGGGTTTCATCCAGGCCATGATGCAGGAGGAAGCCAACCTCAAGTTCCGCCAGATGAACGACGGCGAACGGCTGGTGGTGGGCGTCAACCACCTGACCATCCCCGAGGAAGAGGAAGCCTTCGAGATCCCGGTACAAGAAGTCGAGGCCAGCGATTCGGAAGCCATCGCCAAGCGCATGGAGGAATGGAAGAAGACCCGGGACACAGCCGTCATCCAGGCCGCTCTCAAGCGCCTCTACGCCGACGCACGAAAAGAAAACCGCTTCAACCTGATGCCGGCCATCATCGAGGCGGTCAAGGTCTACGCCACGGCCGGCGAGGTCATGGGCACCATTCGCCTGGCCCGGGGGCTCAAGTACGATCATTTCGAGATGATCGATTGCCCTTACGAGCTGGGCTAGCACGGGGACCAATCCATGAACCAAGGTAAAGGCATCAAGATGCTGGTCTCGATGATCGGCCTCGACAGCCACACCACAGGCGCCGAGGTGGTGGCCACGCTGTTGCGCGACGCCGGCTTCGAGGTGGTCTATCTCGGTGTCAACCAGACTCCGGCCATGATCGTCAACGCCGCCCTTCACGAGGACGTCGACCTCATCGGCATCAGCAGCCACGCCTCCAATTTCGCCCTCATCGAAGACCTCATGGAGCTGGTCGAGGAGAGCGATCTGGCTGACGTTCCGGTGGTCGTCGGCGGCCACATACCGCCGCGCCAGATCGAAAGCCTGTTGGCCCGTGGCGTGGCCAGGGTCTTTCCCCTGGGCAGCCAGGGCGAGGCCATCGTCGACTACCTGGCGGCCAACGCTCGGGGCCGGGGAGCCGCGGCCTGAGGCGGGCCAAAAAAATGGGGCGCTGACGGCCCCCTGGCCGCAGCGCCCCGAACGCGTGTGGCTATTTGATTCTTAGTAATTGGTCACCGGCGTAAACTCCTTTTTGGCAAGGTCGTTAAAGGCCGACGCCGCCGACGGGGATGACGGTCTCGGGCAGGCCGCCGCTGAAGGGGTGGGGATCGGCGTCCCAGATCAGCACGATCAGCGAGCGGATGAGCACCGCCAGGCCGATGGTTACCATGGGGGGAAACCTTTTCCCAGACCTCATCCCTGATGACGAAACGTCCCGTGTTCATCAAAACCTCCTTGCAAAAGGAAGTTTGAATCACTTTTTGACGCTCTTGGGAATCCCTTAAATGTCAACAGGCCCTAGTCCAATGGCTATTCGCGACAGTTCGGCAGCCAGCCCGAATGGCCCGCAGTTGGGGCCCAAGCCGACATAGGAGAGCGGTCCCAACCGAGTACCTGGGCAACTCTCCATCAATCACGGCAGGATTTGGGGCTCGCCGCAGGTCCGGGAGCCGGCTTGCCATGGCTTCGGCCGCCGCGAGGCGCTGCGGCTTGCCCCCGGCGGCGGCGCCCCGGCCAGGCGATTTTGGCGGAAGTTGCCAAGCGCCGGCGGAGGGGGTAGGAGGTTGCCATGGCTGAAACATCGGAAATCGTCTGGCGGCCCAGCGAGGAGCGGCTCGAGGCCAGCCGTCTGACCGCCCTGATCCGTGAGATGGGAGCCGCGGACTATCACGACTTGTACGCCCGCTCGCTGGACGATCCGGGCTGGTTTTGGCATGGCTTGTTGAAATTTCTCGAGATCCGTTTCTACCAGCCTTACCACACGGTGCTGGATGTCAGCCGGGGCAAGGCCTGGGCCGATTGGTGTGTCGGCGGCACCACCAATCTTTACCTCAATTGCCTCGAGAAACACCGGGACACGTTGGTTTGGCACCAGCCATTCATCGAGTGGCAGGGTGAGGACGAACGCAGCCGCACTCTCAGCTATGCCGACTTCGATGCCGAGGTTAACCAATTGGCCGCGGCGCTTATTGAGCTGGGCGTTGGTGCTGGCGATGTCGTCGGCCTCTATCTGCCCATGATCGCGGAAGTCTACGTGGGCTTTTTCGCCTGCGCCAAGATCGGCGCCGTCAACATGCCGCTGTTCTCCGGTTTCGGTCCCAGCCCCATTGCCACCCGCTTGAATGAAGGCAACGTGAAGGTCGTGGTGACCGCCGACGGCACTTGGCGCCGGGGGTTCGCCTCGCCCATGAAGGCGGCGCTCGACGAGGCAATAGGCGAGGCGCCCTCGGTCGAGGCGGTCATCGTGGTCGACCATATGGCCGGCGAAGTGGCGCTCGAGATGAAGGCCGGGCGCGATCACTGGTGGCACGATCTGGTGGCCGGCCAGAGAGCTCCCGTGGCGACGGCGGAATTGCCGGCCGAGGCCCCATTGACGCTGGCCTTCACCTCGGGCACCACCGGCAAACCCAAGGGCATCATCCAGACCCATGTGGGTTTCCTGACCAAGGTGGCCCTGGATCTCGATTTGATGCTGGATTTCACGGCTGAGGATTGTTTCTTCTGGCTCAGCGACTTCGGCTGGATGGTGGGCGCCCTGACGGCGGTGACGCCGAGCTACGCCGGCGGGCGCTTGCTGGTCGCCGAGGGGGCGCCCGACCGTCCCCGGCCGGACCGCTTCTGGCAATTGATCGAGGACTACCAGGTCACTCACTTCGGCATTGCGCCCACCGCCGCCCGCGCCGCCATGAGCCTGGGGCGGGAGTTGGCGGACCAGCACGACCTCTCGTCCCTCAAGGTCATGATATCGGGGGGCGAGCCGGCCACGCCCGATGCCTGGCAATGGCTGTTCGAGGTTGTCGGCGGCGGCCGGCTGCCCATCATCAACATATCGGGGGGCACCGAGATCGGCTGTTCCATCGTCACCGGTGCCACCGTATTGGCGCAGAAACCCTGCGCCTTCAACGGCCCCTCCCTGGGTTCGGGCGCCGCCGTTTTTAACGACAACGGGCAACCGGTGGCGCCGGGCGAGGTGGGCGAGTTGGTCATGACCCAACCCTCCATCGGCCTGACCAAGAGCTTCTGGGGCCCGGGCGGCGATGAACGCTATTTGGAAACCTATTGGCAGGATTTTCCCGATACCTGGCGCCACGGCGATTTCGCCGCCATCGACGAGGACGGCTATTGGTATTTGCTCGGCCGTTCCGACGATACCTTCAAGATCGGCGGCAAGCGCACCGGCCCGGCCGAGATCGAAGCGCTGGTGGTGGCCACGGGCAAGGTCGCCGAGGTCGCCGTCATCGGCCTGCCCGACGAGCGCGCCGGCGAAGTCATCTGCATCCTTGCCGTGCCCAAGCAGGGCCACGATGGCGACGATCTGGGCCCGGCCCTGTCGGCCGCCGTGGTCGCCGGCATGGGCCGGGCCTATCGGCCCCGACACATCCACTTGGTCGCCGATCTGCCCCGCACCCGGTCCATGAAGATCATGCGCCGGCTGATCCGCGCGGTCCTGCTGGACCAGCCAACGGGCGATACCTCGGCGCTGGCCAACCCCGAGGCTTTGGCCCATCTGCAAGGGATCAAGGCGGGATGAACGCCGCGCAGACCACCGCCAAAGCCAATTATGTGGCTTTCGAAACGATGGAGGTTGGGCAGGTACGCAGCTTTGGTGCCTACGAGGTAAGCGAGCAGGAAATTATCGAGTTCGCCGAAAAATACGATCCTCAGCCCTTCCACCTGGATCATGAAGCGGGCGGGGCCTCGCTCTTCGGCGGGCTCTGCGCCAGCGGCTGGCATACTTGCGCCATGACCATGTCCATGCTGGTCGCCGATTTGAAGGAACGGGGCAGCTCGCTGGGCTCGCCTGGCCTTGAAAGGCTAAGCTGGCTCAAGCCCGTCTACCCCGGCGACGTGCTGTCGGTGCGCCTGGAGGTTCTGCAAACCAAGCTTTCGACCAGCCGTCCCGACGTCGGCTTCGTCACCGCCAAAACCACCGTGCTTAACCAGCACGGCGAGGAGGTGATGGAATTCATCAGCACGGGCATGTTCCCGCGGGCGGGGAGACGAGACCATGGCGCTGAAAGCTAAACTCGACGCACTGCTCTCGGAGGCTGTTGCCCGGGCCGACGTTCCCGGTGTCGTGGCCGCCGTGACCACGGCGGACGGCACCATCTACCAGGCCGGCTTCGGCGAGCGCGAACGGGGCGGCGGCGTCGCCATGACACCCGATACGGTGGGCTGGATCGCCTCGATGACCAAGGCCCTCACCAGTGTCGCGGCGCTGCAACTGGTCGAGCAAGGCGGGCTCGCTCTCGACCGGCCGGCCGGCGAGGTGGTGGCGCACCTGGACGGGGTCGAGGTGCTGACCGGTTTCGACGATTCCGGCCAGCCACGAACCCGGCCGCCTGTGCGGCCGGTGACGCTGCGCCACCTGCTCAGCCACACCTCGGGCCTGGGCTATGATTTCTGGAATGCCGAGATCATGCGCTACCAGGAGGCCATGAATCTTCCGCCGGTGGCCTCGCGGCAAAACGCCGCGATCGAACTGCCGCTGCTGTTTGATCCCGGCGAGCGCTGGAACTACGGCATTGGCATCGACTGGGCGGGCAAGATGGTCGAGGCGGTGAGCGGCCAAACGCTCGGCCAATTCATGCAGGACCGCATCTTCGCACCGCTGGGCATGACCAGCACCGCCTTCCGGCCGACGCCGGAGATGAGCGCCCGCATGGCCACCACCCACGCCCGCAACGCCGAGGGCGGGCTCGAGCCGATCGAACGTCCCGTGGTGGCCGAGCCCGAGTTCGAGATGGGCGGCGGCGGGCTCTATTCCAACCTCGAGGACTATCTGAAATTCATCCGCATGATCCTCAACCAGGGCCGTGCCGGCGGCCGGCAGGTGCTGCAGCCCGAGACGGTGGCGGATTTGTCGCGCAACCAGATGGGGGATTGCCGGGTGGGCCCGATGACCACGGCCATGCCCGGCTATTCCAACGACGTGGACATGCTGCCGGGTATCGAGAAGACCTGGGGCCTGGCTTGCATGATCAACCAAGACCAGGCGTCCACGGGCCGCTCGGCCGGCAGCCTGTCGTGGGCCGGCCTGGCCAACTGCTACTATTGGATCGACCCGGCCCGGGGCATCGGCGGCGCCTACATGACCCAGATTTTGCCTTTCGTCGACGCCAAGTCGTATGGGCTATACCTCGATTTCGAAAGCGCTGTTTACAGCAATCTCTAGGACGAAAACCGCCATGACGCAGATCTCCACGGAACAGCAAGGTGCGGTGCTGATCGCCCGCATCTCGAACCCGCCCGAGGGATATATGGATGCCGACACCGAGGTCGAACTGGCGGCGCTGCTTGACCGCGTCGAGAGCGACGCCGGCATCCGGGCCGTTGTCCTGACGGGCGGCCTCGACGGCGTTTTCGTGCGCCACTACGACGTCGGCGTGCTGGAAAAAACGGCGCGCGCCATGGCGGCCCGGGAGCTGACCTTCGATACCTCGCGCAGCGTCCCCGAATCGCCCTACCACGTTTGCCTCAGGCGCATGGAATCCATGCCCGTGGCATTCGTCGCCGCCCTCAACGGCACCACCATGGGCGGCGGCTTCGAGTTGGCGCTGGCCTGCGACATTCGTCTCGCCGCCGCCGGGCCCTACTGGCTCGGGTTGCCCGAGATCAACATCGGCCTGTTGCCCGGCGCCGGTGGCACCCAGCGCTTGGCGCGGCTGATCGGCGAGGCCCGGGCGCTCGAACTCATGTTGCAGGGCCGCACGCTGAGCCCGGTCGAGGCGGCGCACTATGGCCTGGTGGCGGAATGTGTGGACGGCGACGTGGCGGCCCGGGCGCTGGAACTGGCGCATGAACTGGCGGCCAAGCCGCCCCGGGCGCTGGCCAACATCAAGCGCCTGGTGCGGGGCTCGTTGAGCCGGCCGCTGGCCGAGGGCCTGGCCGACGAGCGCACGCTTTTCTGCGACGTCATGGTGGATCCGGAGACCATCGAGCTGATGGCCGAGATGAACGCCGGCCGGCGCAGCATCCGCGATGCCAACCGCAAAGACTGAGAGCGCCATGCCCATCGACGACGCCCAGGTCTACTTGCCCGAGCTCTGGCACACCCACGCCCGCTACTACCCGCACAAGGAGGCGGTGGTCTGCGGCCCGGTGCGGCGCACCTGGGGCGATTTCGATGCCAACATGTCGCGTCTGGCCAACGCCCTGATCGCCGCCGGTATGGGCCGCGGTGACAAAATCGTGGTGCTGATGGCCAACTCGGTCGAGATCCTCGAGGTCATGTTCGGCATCGTCCGGGCCGGCGCCTGCGTGGTGCCGCTGAGCGGCCTTTTGACGGCCGAACAGGTGGCCACGCTGATTGACGACTGCGGCGCCTCGGCGCTTTTTTGTTCGGCCGAATACAGCGCCATGGTGGAGGAAATCCGGGGCGGCCTGGACCAGATCCGGCCCGATGGTTTCGTCGCTGTTGGATTTTCCGGCCCGGGCTGGCAGGGCTACGAAGAATTCCTGGCCGGGGCCGGCAGCGACATGCCGGCGGTCTCTCATAGCCTTAGCGATCCCTTCAACATCATCTATTCGTCCGGCACCACCGGCCTGCCCAAGGGCATCGTGCAGAGCCACCGGGCGCGCCATCACTTCGCCTACTCGAATGCCGTCGAACTCGGCTTCCACAGCCAGGCCCGGGTGCTGACGACGACGGCGCTCTATTCCAACGGCACCTGGCTGATGGTGCTGCCGGCACTGTTCGCCGGCGCCACGCTGGTGGTGTTGCCCGAGTTCAGCCCCGGCCTGTTCCTCGAAACCTTGGCCCGCGAAGGCATCAGCCACACCTTCATGGTGCCGACCCAGTTCATCGTCACCCTGGCCGAGCCCGGCCTTGACGATCACGATTTTTCCGGCCTCGAGTCCGTGCTGGTGGCGGGCTCGCCGCTGAGGCCCGACACCAAGGCCGAGGTGCTGCAGCGGCTGACCCCCAACCTCACCGAGCTCTACGGCTTCAGCGAGGGCTGCGCCACCATGATCAAGCCCCATCAGCACGCCCTCAAGCCGGACTCGGTGGGGACGCCGGTGCTGGGCTTCGACATCCGCATCATCGACGATGATGGCCTCGAGCTGCCGCCCGGCGAGGCCGGCGAGATCGCCAGCACCGGTGCCGGCCTGATGAGCGAATACCATGGCCGGCCGGAAGAGACCGAGGCCAGCATCTGGCGCGATGCGGCCGGCCGCACCTATTTGCGTTCGGGCGACATCGGCAAGCTTGACGAGGATGGATTCCTCTACATTCTCGATCGCAAGAAGGACATGATCATCTCGGGCGGCTTCAACGTCTTTCCCGCCGACATCGAAAGCATCGTCGGCCAACATCCCGAGGTGCTCGACGTCACGGTCATCGGGGTGCCGCACGAGAAGTGGGGCGAAAGCGCGCTGGCGCTGGTGATCCCGCGTGATGGCTCAACGCCGGACGGCGCCGAAATCCGGGACTGGTCCAACCAGCGCCTGGCCAAGCATCAGCGCCTGATCGGCGTCGAATTCCGTGACGAATTCCCGCGCAACGCCCTTGGCAAAGTGCTCAAGCGCCTGCTGCGTGAGCCCTATTGGACGGTGGCCTGAAGCACTTTCGGCCTGGTGGCCGCCCTTTCTTGACTCTCGGCCCCGGGACCGGAACACTCAGCGCACTGGTTTTTTGCCGTCTTTCTCGGGGACCCAGGAATTCCTGGGCCAGATCATCTGACGGCCGCCGGGGGTCGCCGAGGTATGCGTTATTCGCTGTTCAGTCTGGTTCGCAACGCCGTCACCGGTGCCTCGATCTGGCCGCCGGCCTGGCGCAGCCCCGAGCCTGCGCCGGCCTACGACGCCGTCATCATTGGAGGTGGCGGCCACGGCCTGGCCACGGCCTACTACCTGGCCAAGAACCACGGCATCAGGAACGTCGCCGTGCTGGAGAAGGGCTGGCTGGGCGGCGGCAACACCGGGCGCAACACCACCATCGTGCGCTCGACCTACTGGCTGGATGAAAACGCCCGCTTCTACGAACATTCGCTGAAGCTCTGGGAGGGGCTGGCGCGCGAGCTCAACTACAATCTCATGTTCAGCCAGCGCGGCGTCATCAACATCTTCCATAACCAGGGCGAATGGGAGAGCTGGGCGCGGCGCTACAACGCCATGCGCTGCAACGGCATCGACGCCATCGCGCTGGATCGGGCCGAGCTCAAAAAGCGCGTGCCAGCGCTGGATGTCTCGGCCACAGCCCGCTTTCCCATCCTCGGCGGCCTCATGCAGCCGCGCGGCGGCGTGGCCCGTCACGACGCCGTGGCCTGGGGTTTTGCCCGGGCCGCGGATCGCCTGGGCGTCGACATCATCCAGAACTGCGAGGTCACCGGGATCAGCCGTGATGGCGGGCGCGTCACCGGTGTCGAGACCAGCCGCGGCGCCATCAAGGCGGCCAAGGTCGGCATCTGCGTCGCCGGCCACTCCAGCCGGGTCGCCGCCCTGGCCGGCCTCAGGCTACCCATCGAGAGCCACCTGCTGCAGGCCATGGTCAGCGAACCGGTCAAGCCCTTCCTCGACACCGAGGTCTCGTCCGGCGCCTATCACACCTACGTCAGCCAGACCGATCGCGGCGAGGTGCTGATCGGCGGCGCCCTGGACGGCTACAATTCCTACACCCAGCGCGGCAGCCTGCCCACCATCGAGCACGTGCTGGCCGGCGCCCTGGCGCAATTCCCGGTGATTAGCCGGCTGCGCCTGATGCGCACCTGGGGCGGCATCATGGATATGTCCATGGATGGCAGCCCGATCATCTCGAAAACGCCCATAGAAGGCCTCTACCTCAACGGCGGCTGGTGCTACGGCGGTTTCAAGGCGACGCCGGGCGCGGGCTGGGTGTTCGCCCACACCATGGCCAACGACGCACCGCACGAATTGAACGCGGCCTTCAGCTTGGAGCGCTTCTCGCGGGGCCAGATCTACAGCGAGCGCGGCGCCGGCAACACGCCGAACGCCCACTAGGAACCGGCCATGCTGCGCATCCCTTGCCCCCACTGCGGCCCCCGCGACGAGACCGAGTTCGTGTATGGCGGCGACGCCACGGTGGCAGAGCCTTCCGACCCCCAGGCCCCCGCGTCCATGTCGGACGCCGAGTGGACCGCTTTCCTCTATCTTCGCGACAACCCCAAGGGGGCGCATCGCGAACGCTGGTACCACGCCCACGGCTGCCGCCGCTGGATCGTCGTCGGCCGCGATACCGCCAGCAACCGAATCCTCGACCTGGACGCCGAGGCGGCCTCATGAGCGGCCCCTGGCGCCATGCCGAACTTGGCACCGTCGACCGCGGCCAACCGCTGCGTTTCAGTTTCGACGGCCGGTCCTACACGGGTTTTGCCGGCGATACTTTGGCCTCGGCGCTGCTCGGCGCCGGTGTGCGGCTGGTCGGGCGCAGTTTCAAGTACCACCGGCCGCGCGGCATCATGGCGGCCGGGGCCGAGGAGCCCAACGCCCTGGTGCGCCTGGGCCGCGGGCAGCTGGCCGAGCCCAACACGCAGGCCACGCGGGTCGAACTCGAGGCCGGTCTGGTGGCCCAAAGCCAGCACTGCTGGCCCTCTCTGGGCTTCGACGCCGGCGCCGTGATCGGCCTGCTCAAACCCTTCATGCCGGCCGGGTTTTATTACAAGACCTTTATCGGCCAGCGCGCCTGGCACTTGGTCGAGCCCTTCATCCGCCAGGCCGCCGGCTTCGGCAGGGTGCCCGAGGCACCCGATCCCGAGCGCTATGAGCACCGCCATGCCCACACCGACGTGGCCGTCGTGGGCGCCGGCCCCAGCGGCCGGGCCGCCGCCCGGGCCGCCGCCCGGGCCGGTGCCCGGGTGCTGCTGATCGACGACGGCGCGATTGCCGCGGATCTTGAAGGCGAGGCCAACCTCAGCCTGCTCGGGCGCACCACCGTGGTGGGCTATTACCACAACAATTTCCTGCTGGCGGCGGAGCGCTGCCGCGGCGAGGGCGCACCGCGGCTCAGGCTCTGGCACCTCGGCGCGGCCCAAGTGGTGCTGGCCACCGGCGCCTACGAGAGGCCGCTCACCTTCCCCGACAACGACCGGCCCGGCATCATGCTGGCCGGCGCCGTGCGAACCTACCTGGAGCGCTATGGCGTGGTCTCGGGCCGCCGCGCCGTGGTTTTCACCAACAACGACGGCGCCTACGACACGGCCTTCGCGCTGGCCGCCGCCGGGGCCGAGGTGGCGGCCCTGGTCGATCGGCGCGAGAGCATGGATCGGGAGCTCGCCGGGCGGCTCGGCGATCTCGGCATCGCCCACCATGTGGGCCAGGTGGTCACGGCGACGCGCGGGCGAGGGGGGCTTTCGGGCATCCGCGTCCGCTCGGTCGGCGATATCGATTGCGATCTGCTGGCCATGTCCGGTGGCTGGACGCCGGCGGTGCACCTGCACAGCCAGTGCGGCGGCAGGCTGAGCTTCCGGGACGGTGCCTTCGTGCCCGACGGCGCTATCGAGGCCAACCGCTCGGTGGGTGCCTGCAACGGCCGTTTCGACCTGGTGGGGTGTCTCGACGAGGGCGCTCGGGCCGGGGCAGCGGCGGCCTGTGATGCCGGGTTCGGGGACGGCTCGGTCGGCGACAATCCCGAACAAAAAACGGCCGCGGCCGCGGCCCAGGCGGATTGGAACGCCGCCCTCGAGCCGCCCCTGGTGGCCGGGCAACGCGGCCGCCAGTTCGTCGACATCCAGATGGACGTGACGGTGGCCGACATCGAACTGGCGGCGCGCGAGAACTATGTCTCGGTCGAGCACCTCAAGCGCTACACCGCGTTGGGCATGGGCCTGGACCAGGGCCGCACCTCGAACCTGCCGGGCCTGGCGGCGCTGGCCATGGTGCTCGGCACGGAGCCCGGCGGCCATGGCACCACCACCTTCCGGCCGCCCTATCTGCCCACCACCATCGGCGCCATCGTCGGCCGGGGGGTGGGCGAGCTGGGTTATCCGCCACGCCGGACGGCGGCTCATGAGTGGCACATCGAGCACGGCGCGGTGATCGTCGAGGCGGGCTGGCAGCGGCCGCAGTGCTATCGCCACAAGGGCGAGGGCGGGGGCGAAAGCATTCTCGACGCGGTCAAGCGCGAGGTCGGAAGCGTCCGCGCCGGCGCCGGCCTTGTCGATGTCACGACCTTGGGCAAGATCGACATCCAGGGCCCCGACGCCTGCGAGTTCCTGAACCGCATCTACACCAACGGCTGGAAGACCCTGGCCGTGGGCCGCTCGCGCTACGGCCTGATGCTGCGCGACGACGGCCGGGTTTTCGACGACGGCGTCACCAGCCGGCTGGGTGATTCGCACTACCATATGACCACGACCACGGCCAATGCCGAGGCCGTGCTGCGCTGGATGGAATTCCTGCTGCAGGTGCGCTGGCCCGAGCTCAGGGTCTACCTTGCGCCGGTCACCGAGCAATGGTTCGCCGCGGCGCTGACCGGCCCCGGCGCCCGGGATATCCTGGCACCGCTCACGGACGTCGACGTCGGTCGGGAAGCCTTTCCCTACATGAGTTTTCGCGAGGGTACGGTGCTGGATATTCCGGCCCGGCTTTTCCGCATGAGTTTCACCGGCGAGCTGACTTTCGAGATCAACGTCGCCGCCGACCAGGGCCTGGCGCTGTGGCGGGGCCTGATGGCGGCCGGCGCCGAGGCCGGACTGATCGCCTACGGCACCGAGAGCATGGGCGTCATGCGCATCGAGAAGGGCCACGTGGCGGGTCCCGAACTGGCCGGCCAGACCACGCCCGGCGACATCGGCATGGCTCGCATGGTGAGCAGCAAGAAGGCCTGCGTGGGCCAGCGCTCGCTCAGCCTGCCGGCGTTGGTGGCGGCCGGGCGCAAGCAGCTCGTGGGTCTCGAAGCGGTCGCTGGGGTGGCCCAGTTCCCGCCGGGCAGCCAGATCGTCGGCGGCCCCGGCATCGGCCCCCAGCCCATCCTGGGCTACGTCACCAGCCACGCCTTCAGCCCCACCTTCGGCCACCCCATCGCCCTGGCTCTGGTGGCAGGCGGTCACGACCGCCACGGCGAGGAACTTTACGTCAGTGCCCCCACGGCCGGCGTCAGTTTCAAGGTGCGTGTTCGCGACAACCACTTCTACGACCCCGATGGAGAACGCCTCGATGGCTGAAGGTTCACCCTTTGCCGGTCTCAGCGTGCCGCCGACGGACGAAGCAGCGGTCGAGCTGCGCGAAGGCGAGCCGGTATCGAAGTTGGTGCTGCGGGGCGATGCCGCTGATCCGGCCTTTCTCACGGCCGTCGAGAAATCCCTGGGCCTGGCGCTGCCCGGCAAAGTCGGCCAAGGGGCCGAAGCGGCGGGTGTCGCGCTGCTCTGCCTGGGTCCCGATGAATGGCTGGTGCTGGGGCCCGGCGAGCTGGCCGGTGGGTTGGTCGTGACCGACGTCTCGGCGGCCTGGGCGATGTTGCACCTGGGCGGGGAGCGGGCCCCGGACGTGCTGGCCAAGGGCTGCCCGCTCGACTTCGCCGGGCTGGCGGTCGGCGACGGCCGCGAGAGCCAGCTCGGCCACGTTCACTTCATCGCCCGCCGCCGCCAGCAGGGTTTCGACCTCCTGTTTCGCCGCAGCCAGGCCCGCGCCGCCTGGGCCTGGCTGGTCGATGCGGCCGGCGAATACGGGGTTCGCTGGACGGCGCTTGGCGATCAGGACGGATCCATTTCCGCAGCTTCGGGCGCCAGCTCGGCCGAGTGAGGTGCCTGTGCCGTGATGGCTTGGTAGGGTTCTTGATCTTCCTGCGGTGCCGGTTCGCGCCGCGTCAAGCGGAAGATGACGAATGCGGCAAACAGGGCCGCGACGCCGATCGCCACGAACATGAAGGCGCGCGGCCCGACGACCTGCGTAAGCGCGGTCGCCAGTCCCGGCAACAGGAAGCCCGAGACCGACCAGGCCACCATGAGCGTGCTGGACAGTGACACGTAGTATTGTGGCTCGGCGCGATCGTTGGCGTGGGCGGTGGCGACGGCATAGATCGATTCCGTGGCGCCGCCCCAGACCGCGAACACCAGGATCAGCCAAAGCAGGGTGGTGCCGGCCATCTGGGTGGCGACCCCCGCCGTCAGGATTACCAAGAGAGAGGCTGCGATGAGAACGTAGCGTCGGTCGGTGCGGTCGGAAAGCGCACCCAGCGGGAACTGGATGCCGATCATGCCGAATTGCATGAGGAACAGGAGAAGGGCGATATCCTCCTTGGCGTAACCTTCCGCCGCCGCGTAGATGGGGGCGAAGCCTTGAACCAGCATGGTCAGGCCGCCGACCGCAAACAGCCCCACCAGGCCGATCGGTGAGATACCCCAGACCGCCCGGATCGCCACCGACACGGTTTCCGGCGGCGGCGGCGTCCGCAGTCGCGTCAATCCCACCGGCAGGATGGCCAGCGTGGTGAAGAAGATACTGAGCAACGGGCCCTGCAAGCCCTGCAGTGATACGAACGTCAGGAGAAAGGATCCGGCGCCGATGGCGACGACGTAGGTCATATAGAAGATGGCGATGATCCGGCCCCGCCACTCGTTCGCGCAGGCATCGTTGAGCCAGCTTTGGCTGACAATAAAGAGGCCGGCGGCGGCAAACCCGTACAATGTCCGCGACAGCATCCACAGGACCGGCTCGGTTCCCAGCGTGATGATCAGGATGGACAAGGTCACCGTCGCCGCCATCGAGGCGAACACCCGGGCGTGCCCGACACGGCGCACCAGTGGGCCGGTGAGCAGACAGCCGGCCAATCCCCCGACGGCCATGACCGTGAGGATGGCCCCTGCCACCCAGGGCTCGAAGCCCTCTCGGGCGAGCTTTACCGGGATGTAGGCGTACAGCAGGCCGTTGCCGAGAGCCACCAGCCCCATGGAGAGAATGATGTTGGCGACCGCGATGGGTGGCGATGAAATTTCGCTCTTAGGCATCCGTCAGGCGACCCAGAATCCCTGTTTTCAACGTCACACCGGCCGCCTTTGCCGCGGCCCAGTAGAGCGCCGTATCGGAGCCGAAGACGGGCCGATCGATTTCCGCCTCGAGCGCCGCGACGAGTGCCAGCGTGCGCGAGCCGGCGCCGCTGATGGCGATGGCTTCGGCCTCCGGTGCGGCCTCCGCCAGGCGGCGCACGGACTGGCAAATCTGCTCCGCCGTGGGCGCCCAGAAGTCGCGGTCGGCGTCGTCGTGTTCTGCCATCAGGCCCTGTTGGCTGAGGTTCTGGGCAGCTACGACGTCGAGGCCCGAGGCTGCCACCAGGGCTGCCCAGCGATCGCGCCAATGGTCGGAATAATAGGTACAGGCCAGCCCCACGCGCCGGGCGCCCAGCGCCGCGAAGGCCTCGATGATGGCGATGCCCGACATCACCACGGGCACGCCGGCCGCGGCCGCCAGCCGTTCCTGTCGGGCCCGCGCCTCGACCGCCGATGCCAGGCCGGCCCAGGCGAAGGGTGTGCCGACGTTGGCTACCAGATCGCAGCCTATGTCGCCCAGCGTGGCCGCGGCGGCGATGAGCGCGGGTTCGGTCTCGGCGATGCTGTCGAGGCGCCAGTCGAAGCCGGGCAGCGACAGCGGACTCTGTTGCACCCGCACGGCATCGGTGCAGACGCTGGGAAACTCGGCCGGGCTGGGATCGAACCAGGCCGGCGGCGACAGGAATCCGATGGTTGGCATGTGGTCAAGCCATTCCAGAGGGGGCCAGCGGTCCCTTTTTTTGGGTCAGGCGGCAAGGCATTGCCAGCCCTGCCGAGGCGTCCGCCGCTTGCGTTGACGCACTGGGTGAGCTGTGCAACAGTCCCGGCAGTTTGATGGGTGGGAAGCTGGCGGCAAAAGCCGGCACCGCTTGAGAGGCAAGACAATCGGGAGGGTTGACGGCGTGGTCGCGTGCCATCGCGGTGAAGCTTTGTCCGTAAATTGCGGGATCGGGACGCTGTGGCGGAACGGTCGCGGCTGTGGCGCATGAGCGACGCTAGGTCCGGCGCGTTGCTCGAGGTGGACGAGATCTCGGTGCGCTTTGGCGGCATCGTGGCGCTCGACGAAGTTTCCTTTACCGTCGACGAGGGCCAGGTCGTCGGCCTGATCGGACCCAACGGGGCCGGCAAGACGACGTTCTTCAACTGCCTCAGCCGGCTCTACCAGTACGATTCCGGCGATATTCGTTTCCAGGGCCACTCGGTGCAGGAAACCGCGGCCCACGGCATCGCCACCATCGGCATCGGCCGCACCTTCCAGAACCTGGCGCTTTTCGGCTCCATGACCGTCTTCGACAACATCATGGTGGGCGGCCATGCCAGTGGCCGCAGCGACTTCCTCAGCAATGCGCTCCGTCTGCCTTGGGTTAGGCAGGAGGAAGGCAACATGCGCCATGCCGCGCTCGAACTGATCGATTACCTGAACTTGCGCGAGTTTGCCAACACCCCGGTGGTGAGCCTGCCCTTTGGCACCCAGAAGCGGGTCGAGTTGGCGCGGGCCTTGATGTGCCAGCCCAAGCTTTTACTGCTCGACGAGCCGGCCGGCGGCCTCAACCACGAAGAGGTGGACGACCTGGGCCGCTTGATCCGTGAGGTACGCGACGGCCGCGATCTCACGGTGCTGCTGGTGGAGCACCACATGAACCTGGTCATGGCCGTCTCGGACAAGGTGGTGACGCTCGATTTCGGGCGCAAGATCGCCGAGGGCACGCCGGCCGAGGTGCAGCAGAACCCCGAGGTCATCCGGGCCTACCTGGGAACGGGTAAACACACATGAGCGTGCTGCTGCAAGTCCGCGACCTGGATGCCTTCTACGGCCAGACCCAGGCGCTCCACGGCCTCGGCTTCGAGCTGCAGGATGGCGGCATCACGACGCTGCTAGGCGCCAACGGGGCCGGCAAGACGACCTCGCTCAGGGCCATCTGCGGCATGGTCAAGGTCAGCGGCACGGTGACCTACGACGGCCAGGGCCTGGTGGGGCGCTCGACCGAGGCAGTGGTACGCCAGGGCATTGCCCACGTGCCCGAAGGACGCGGCACCTTCGTGCGCATCAGTACCGAGGAGAACCTGCGGCTGGGCGCCTACCTGCGCAAGAACCAGGACGAGGTGGACGAGGACCTGGAGCAGGTCTACGGCTATTTCCCGCGCCTCAAGGAGCGCCGCCAGCAGCAGGCGGGAACGCTGTCGGGGGGCGAGCAGCAGATGCTGGCGGTGGGCCGGGCGCTGATGCTCAGGCCGCGCTTGATGTTGCTGGACGAGCCTTCCTTCGGACTGGCGCCGCTGATCGTCGAAGAGCTTTTCCAAATTCTGCGCACCATCAATCAGGACCAGGGCGTCTCCATGCTGCTGGTCGAGCAAAACGCGACGCTGGCGCTAGACTTGGCGGATCACGCCTATCTGCTGGAAACCGGACGCGTGGTGATGTCGGGGTTGGCCGACGACATCGCGGCTGACGAAAACGTACGCAAGTCGTACCTGGGTTACTAGGGCAGGGGAGAGAAGCGGTAATGGACCTGTTCCTGCAACAAACACTCGGCGGCCTGGCCACCGGCGCCATCTATGCCAGCGTGGCGTTGGCCGTGGTGATGATCTACCAGGCCATCGATCACTTCAATTTTGCCCAGGGCGAGATGGCCATGTTCTCGACCTTCGTGGCCTGGCAGATGATGGAATGGGGCTTTCCCTACTGGATCGCTTTTTTCATGTGCATCGTGCTTTCCTTCATCGGCGGCGTGGCCATCGAACGCATCGTCTTCAAGCCCATCCACGATGCCCCGGTATTGAGCCACGTCATCGTATTCATTGCGCTGTTTTCCGTCTTCAACAGCCTCGCCGGCTTCATCTGGGAATTCACCATCAAGGTCTACCCCAGTCCCTTCCCGGAAAATCCGCCCTTCGGCACCACCCTGATCGGCATGCACCAGGTGGGGGCCATCGGCGTCACCCTGGTGATGCTGGCACTGATCTATTCGTTCTTCCGCTTCACGTCCGTGGGACTGGCCATGCGGGCCGCTGCCGCCAACCCGGAATCGGCACGCCTGGTGGGCATCAACGTGGGCTGGATGCTGGCGCTGGGTTGGGGCCTGGCGGCGGCCATCGGCTCGGTCGCCGGCATGATGATCGCCCCCGTCGTCTTCCTCGAGCCCAACATGATGCTGGGTATCCTGCTCTACGGTTTCGCCGGCGCCGTGGTCGGCGGCCTGACTAGCCCGGGCGGTGCCGTCGTCGGCGGCTTTTTGGTCGGCGTGGCGGAGAACCTCTTTGGCACCTACCTTATCGGCAGTGAGCTCAAGCTGACCATGGCACTGGTGCTGATCGTCGGGGTGCTTCTGGTGCGGCCGGCCGGCCTCTTCGGCCGTGTCGTGGTGGCGAGGGTGTAGCTATGTGCGTGGAGATCAGTGCCCCCTCGGCGGCCAGCGGCATCGCACCGCTGGCGAATCCGGCGCGCTTGATCAAGATCGCCGGCATCGACTTGGTGACCTGGCAGCGCTATTGGCTGGTCGGCGGCCTGGCCATCGCCGTGCTGCTGCCCTTCCTGGTCGAGGACTTCACGGTCTTCCAACTGACCCTGGCCTACATTTACGCCATCGCCGTGCTGGGCTTGAACTTGCTGACCGGCTTCAACGGCCAGTTCTCGTTGGGCCACAGCGCCTTTTTCGGCATCGGCGCCTATACCGCGGCGATCCTCATGCAGCGCTGGGAGATCGCCTACTATTGGACCCTGGTGCCGGCCGGCATCACTTGCTTCATCGCCGGGTTCTTGTTCGGCCTGCCGGCGCTACGGCTGGAGGGCCTTTATCTGGCGCTGGCCACCTTTGCCCTGGCCGTGGCGATGCCGCAGATCCTCAAGTACGAGCATTTCCAAGACTTCACGGGTGGCGTCCAGGGCATCGACCTGGACAAGCCGGAATCGCCCGTCGGCTTCCTCAACGACGACCAGTGGCTCTACTTCTTCACCCTGGTGGTTCTGCTGGTGCTGTTCTTCTGCGCTGTCAACCTGATCCGTAGCCGAACCGGCCGGGCCATGATGGCGATTCGCGACAATCCCATCGCCGCCGCCTCTATGGGAATCAACACCTCGCTCTACAAAACGGTAACCTTCGGGGTCAGTGCCGCCTATACTGGTGTTGCCGGGGCGTTGGCTTGCATCGTCATCCAGTTCGTGGCCCCCGATAGCTTTACTTTCATCCTCGCCGTGACCATCCTGGTGGGGGTGGTGGTGGGCGGAACGGCCTCGATTCCGGGGGCTATTTTCGGCGGCCTCTTCATCCTTTTGGTGCCCAACTGGTCCGAGGCCATCGCCGAGAGCTTCGGCCGCACCGACGCCAAGGGGTTGTCATGGGCGGTATATGGCGCTTTCCTGATCTTCACGGTCTACGTCATGCCCTCCGGGGCGGCCGGTTTGGTCAGGATCGTGGTGGCCCGCCTTTCCCGTTCGTCAGCGGATTAGCGGCAGCGGTAAGATTGCTGGAACTACGTCGATAACAAAACCGAACGAAAACAGAGGAGGAGAAAACCATGCATACGGCATTACGCTATGCAGTGTCCGCGGCGGCGGCAGCCGGCGTCGTCCTGGCCGCGGGTGCGGCCAACGCCGACAAGAAATATGGCCCCGGTGTCAGCGACACCGAGATCAAGATCGGCAACACCAATCCCTACAGTGGGCCGGCCTCGTCCTACGGCACCATCGGCAAGGTCATCAAGGCCTACTTCGATAAGGTCAACGCCGAGGGCGGCGTCAACGGCCGCAAGATCAAGTTCATCACCCTCGATGACGGCTACAGCCCGCCCAAGACCAAGGAGCAGTTCCGCAAGCTGGTCGAGAGGGAAAAGGTGCTGTTCATATTCCAGTCCCTGGGCACGCCGACCAATTCGGCGGTGCACAAATACATGAACAAGAAGAAAGTGCCGCAGCTCTTCGTGGCCACCGGCGCCACCAAGTGGGGCCAGCCCAAGAAGTTCCCCTGGACCATGGGCTGGCAGCCCAACTACCAGACCGAGGGCGCGGTCACCGCCAACTATCTGAAGATCAACAAGCCCGATGCCAAGGTCGCCATCCTGTTCCAGAACGACGATTATGGTAAGGACTACGTCAAGGGCTTCAAGGATGCGCTCGGCCCCTCCCTCGCTGCCAAGATGATCGTGGCCGAGGAATCCTACGAGGTGACCGATCCCACGGTCGATTCGCAGGTCATCAACCTCAAGGCCAGCGGCGCCGACACCTTCTTCAACGTGGCCATTCCGAAGTTCGCGGCGCAGGCCATCCGCAAGATTTACGACATCGGCTGGAGGCCCGTGCAACTGCTGAATTCGGTGTCGTCCTCGGTGTCGTCGGTGCTCAAGCCGGCCGGCCTGGAGAAGTCCAAGGGCAACATCACCACGGCCTACCTTATGGATCCCACGGATCCGTCGTGGACCAACGATCCCGAGTACTTGGCCTGGCTCAAGTTCATGGACAAGTACTACCCCTCCGGCGACAAGACCAATTCCTTCAACGCCTACGGCTATTCGGTGGGGCACACCCTGGTCCAGGTGCTCAAGCAGTGCGGCGACAATCTGACCCGCGAGAACATCATGAAGGAGGCGGCGAGCCTGCGGAAATACCGCTCGCCGATGTTGTTGCCCGGCATCACGGTCAGCACCAGCCCGAACGACTTCTATCCCATCGAGTCGATGCAGATGCAGAAGTTCGACGGCGAGAAATGGCTGCGTTTCGGCAAGGTGGTTGCCGCCGAAAGCTCTTAGTCACGCCTAGTCAGGCGTTTTTCGTGCCGCCGGCCCTGGGGCCGGCGGCCTTTTTTTGCGCCCTCGGCGTGGCTTGCGCAGGGCGCCGGCAAAATCTATCATTCATTAGATTTTTTGCTTGCGACAGGCCCCCAGCGAGGTAGGCGCGTAATGGCCGAATCCCTGATTTCCAAGCCCATTCCCGACAGCAAGTATTTTTTCGACCGCTACATCAGTCCCAACAAGCGCTATGCCGCCGAGGCCATGCGCCCGCGCATCGTCGACTTCGAGCTGACGTCGAAGTGCGGCGGGGCCTGCACCTACTGCTATGCCTCGAGCCCCTATTTCAAGGGCGCCGACATGCCCACCGAACAGGCGCTGGCGCTGGTCGACGACCTGGCCGAGACGGGGGTGAGCCAGGTCCAGTGGTGCGGCGGCGATCCCATCCTGCACCCAGACTGGCAACAAATCATCGGCTATGCCGGCGAGAAGGGACTCTCGAACAGCGTCTTCGTGGCCGGCATCGTGGCCAAGCGGGTGGCCCAGGCCCTGGCCGAGACGCCCAACATCCACCTCGTGGGCATCAACTTCGACACCGTGGATGCGGACGACTTCATGCAGACCCATACCCTGGAGCGCGTCCAGGGCATGAAGCTGAAGGCCTTCGAGAACCTGCGTGAGGCGGGCTTCCACCCCAGCCGCATCATGCCCTGCCTGACGCTGACCAAGCCGGCGGCGCGCTCCATCGAGCGCACGCTTGATTTCCTGGTGGACGAGATGGGGGCGGGCTACGTGCCCATGTTCGTCTACCATCCCATCGGCGAGGGCGGTGCCACGGAACTGACACCAAGCCTCGACGACATCCGCCGGGCCTACGCCTACCGGGCCGAGAAGTTGGGCCAACACTGGCTGCGCGTCGGCCCCACCGAATGCGGCCGCTTCTACTGCCGCTCCAAGTTCCACGTCACCTGGGACGGCCGCGTGCTGCCCTGCGCCGTGCTCTACGACTTCGAAGTCGGCAACGTCAACCAGACGCCGCTGAAGGAAATCCTGGCGAGCCGGTCGAAGCAGCTCTGCTACGACTTCGAGGTCACGGGCGAGTGCGCCACCTGCGACGATGCCGACGTCTGCTGGGGCTGTCGGGCGAATGCCTATTTCTACAAGGGCGACGTCTCGGCCTCGGATCCCATGTGCTGGCGCAACGCCGAGGACCTCGATCTACACGCCATGCACGACAGCCCCATCTGCCAGTCGCCCCAAGCCCGCGCCGCGGCGGCGGAAGAGGCCGCGCTGCTGGTCGAACAACAAGCCGAATAGGGGGGAGGGAGATTGTGAACAATGCAGGAGCTGGGCGAGGCGCAGGTATTCCTGCCTGACGTCTGGGCGTGTCACGCCGAATACTTCCCCCACAAGGAAGCCGTGGTCTGCGGCGACGAGCGCCTCACCTGGGGCCAGTTCAACGCCGGCCTCAATCGCGTCGCCAACGCGCTTAACGATCAGGGAATTGGGCGGGGCGAGCGCGTGGCGGTGCTGATGAACAACACCGTGGCGACGCTCTTGACCATCCTCGGCGTGGTCAAGTCGGGAGCCTCCGTGGTGCCGCTGAGCGGCCTCTTGCAGGCCGAGCAGCTGGCCGTGCTGATCGACGATGCCGATGCCGGGGCGCTGATCGTCTCGGCCGACACCCAGCCCCAGATCGAAACGGTCAAGCAGGGGCTGGGCAAGATTGCCGCCGAGCGTTTCTTCATCCAGGGCGGCCAAACCACGGGCTGGCGGCCCTTCGGGCCGCTGCTGGAGGCGGCTTCCGAATCCGCGCCCGACATCCGCCACCGCATGACGGACGAGTTCAACATCATCTATTCGTCCGGCACCACCGGCCTCCCCAAGGGCATCGTGCAGACCCACCGGGCGCGCCAGCACTGGTCCTATTCCAATGCCATCGAGCTCGGCTTCGCAACCGACAGCCGGGCCCTGGCGACCACGCCGCTCTATTCCAACGGCACCTTCCTGATGATTCTGCCGGCGCTTTTCGTCGGTGCCACCCTGGTCGCCATGCCGGCCTTTTCGCCGCGCGGATTCCTCGAGACCGTCGAACAGGAAGGCATCACCCACACCTTCATGGTGCCGCCCCAGTTCATCGCCATCCTGGCCGATCCCGAGATCGAGAGGTTCGACCTGAGCACGCTCGGGATGATGCTGTCCGGCGGCTCGCCCTTGCGCGGCGATACCAAACAGGCGGTGCTTGAACAACTCGGCCCCGGGCTCTTCGAGATGTATGGCTTCTCCGAGGGCTTCGCCACCATGATCCGGCCGCACCAGCACGCCGACAAGCCGGGCTCGGTGGGCACGCCGGTGCTGGGCTACGAGCTGTTGATCGTCGACGAGGCAGGCCAAGCGCTGCCGCGCGGCGAAGTGGGCGAGATCGCCGGCTACGGCGGTGGCCAGATGGAGGGGTTCCATAAGCGGCCCGAAGAGGTGGCGAAAATTCTCGTTCGCGACACCCGGGGGCGCGAATTTCTGCTCTCGGGCGACGTGGGCAAGTTGGACGAGGACGGCTTCCTCTACATTCTCGATCGCAAGAAGGACATGATCATCTCTGGCGGCTTCAACGTCTTCCCGGCCGATATCGAGGAGGTGGTGGGCCAGCATCCGGCGGTCTCCGACGTCACGGTCATCGGCATCCCCGACGCCAAATGGGGCGAGAGCGCCTTGGCGCTGGTCATTCCCGAAAGCGAGGGCGAAGCAAACGAATCAAGCATCCAGGCCTGGGTCAACGAGCGCGTGGCCAAGCACCAGCGCCTGGCCGCCGTCGAGTTCCGCGACGACTTCCCGCGCAACGCGTTGGGCAAGGTGCTCAAGCGCCAGCTCCGGGATCCTTACTGGGCAGACTGAGGACGCCATGGCCGAACAATTCCCGCTGCACCAAGGCTGCAGCTATGCCGACCTGATCTGCCGCGCCATCCAGCGCTGGCCCGAACGCACGGCGCTGGTCGATGCCGAGGGGCCGGTCAGCTATGGCGAACTGGGAAGTCGCATCGCCCGCATGGTGGCGGCTTTCGCGGCGGCCGGGCTGAAGCGCGGCGATGCGCTGGCCCAGATTTCCTCCAACCGCGTCGACGCCGTCGTGGTTTCCTCGGCCGCCCTGATGGCCGGGGTGCGCTATACGCCTTTGCATCCGCTGGGCTCGCTGGAAGACCAGGTTTTTATCCTCGAAGACGGTGCCATCGGCGCCCTGGTGGCCGACGTGCCGGCCTTTGCCGGACGGGGGCGCGAACTGGCGGCGGCGAGTTCCGCACTCGAGCATGTCTTCACGATCGGCCCGGCCGACTTCGGCAGGGATCTCCTGGAACTGGCGGCAAGCCAGGAAACGGCACCCCTGAGGCCGGTGGCCGAAGCCGGCGACGTCGCCTGGCTGGCCTACACCGGCGGCACCACGGGGCGCTCCAAGGGGGTCATGCTGCCGCACCGCAGTATGGTCTTCAACGCCTTGATCACCCTGGCCGAATGGCAGTGGCCACGCCAGATCAGGCTGCTGACCGCGACCCCCATCACCCACGCTGCCGGCGCCATGATCGTGCCGGTGATGTTGCGCGGCGGCAGTGTCGTCATGCTGCCGGGCTTCGAGCCCGAAGGCTTCCTGGCGGCCGTCGAAGAGCACCGCATCAGCGCCACCTTCCTGGTGCCGACCATGATCTACGTGCTGCTCGATCATCCGGCCTTGAAGGAAACCGACATCTCCAGCCTGGAGATGATCATCTACGGCGCCGCCCCCATGTCGCCGAGCCGCCTGGTCGAGGTCATGGAGGTGTTCGGCCCCGTCTTCACCCAGCTCTACGCCCAGACCGAGGCGCCCAACACGGTGACCTGCCTGCGCATGGAGGACCACGATCCGGCCCGGCCGGATCTTCTCGCCTCCTGCGGCTCGCCACTGGCCGGAATTCAAGTCGCCATCCTCGATGCCGACGACAACGAGGTGGCGGTGGGCGAGCCCGGCGAGATCTGCGTGCGCGGGCCGCTGGTCATGGACGGCTATTGGCAGCGGCCCGAGGAAACCGCCGAGACCTTGCGCAACGGTTGGCTGCACACCGGCGACATGGCCAAGCGTGACGAGGACGGGTTCTATTACATCGTCGACCGCTCCAAGGACATGATCATCTCGGGCGGCTTCAACGTCTTCCCGCGCGAGATCGAGGACGTGCTGACCAGCCACGCCGAAGTGGCCATGGCCGCCGTCATCGGTGTGCCCGACGAAAAGTGGGGCGAGGCGGTCAAGGCCATCGTCGTGCCCAGGCCGGGGGCGAGCCCCAGCGCCGAGGAACTGGTCGCCCTGGTGCGTGATGCCAAGGGCCCGGTCTACGCCCCCAAGACGGTCGAGTTCGCCGATGATCTGCCGCTGACGGCGTTGGGCAAGCCCGACAAGAAGGCGATCAGGGCGGCCTTTTGGGGGGATTCCGAACGCCAGGTGCACTGAGGCCGGAGGACGGCGGCTGAATCCCCTTGGCCCAGCCGCTTTCAGCCTTTATTACCTCTGCCAACCATCCAACGCGGGGGACTTCTTCCAACTCGAGGGAAAGCGAAAAAAAATGGATCTCGGATATCAAGGTAGATCGGTCATCGTCACCGGCGGTGGCTCGAACATCGGCCGCTCCATCGTGCTGGCCTTTGCCGGCGAGGGCGCCAACATCACCATCGGCGATCTCGATGCCGAACAGGGCGGCCGCGTGGTCGAGGAGGCCAAGGCGGCCGGGGCCGGCGGCGTGCAACTGGTCAAAACCGACGTCACCGACCTCGGTCAGGTCGAGACCATGGTGGGGGCGGCCAAGGATAGCTTTGGCAGCGTCGACGTGCTGGTCAACAACGTCGGCTGGGACGAGCGCATGTTCTTCACCCGCACCTCGCCCGAGTTCTGGGACAAGGTCATCAAGATCAACTACTACGCCGTGCTCAACTGCACCCGCGCCGTGCTCGACGTCATGATCGAGCAGCAACGGGGCGCCATCGTCTCGATCTCCTCCGACGCCAGCCGCCAGGGCGAGCCCCAGGAAGCCGTCTACGGTGGCGTCAAGGCGGCCATCAACAGCTTCATGAAGACCGTGGCCAAGGAGAACGGGCGCTACAACATCCGCTGCAACGCCATCTGCCCCGGCATCACCGTGCCCGACCAGGCCGAGGACGTGGGCGATGCCAGCATGTGGACCGACATCGACAGCATGTTCACGCCCGAACAGTTCGAGCGCATCGCCAAATCATTGCCGCTGAAGAAGATCGGCAAGCCCGAGGACATCGCCAATGCCGTGCTCTTTTTCGGCTCCGACGCCGTCGCCGGCAACATCACCGGCCAGGTAGTCAGCGTCAGCGGCGGCTACTCCATGGTGGGCTGATGGGCTGATCGGCTGAGCCGATACATTAGTTTTGGGGCTCGCCGGTCTTGACCGGCGGGCCCCATTTTATTGGGGAGCGAGACAATGGTGAAAAAATACTGACCCCAGTTTCTTTGATTAAAAACTAACTATCTGGTAAGTATCTTTTTGGAAGCAAGCGGGAGAGACTAATGGCCGCCGCTATGCCGCATACCGCTGCAGAACCTTCGCCGCCGCCGCGATCGCGCCCAGCCACCAAACGCGAGCAGCGCCAGGCCAGCGTGGCCAGCCTCGGCGCCGCGACGCTCGAGCTTTTCGTGGCCCAAGGCTATCGCCAGACCCCGGTCGAGCAAATCGGCCGCGCAGTGGGCCTGACCAAGGGCGCCGTGTTCTTCTATTTCGGCAGCAAAGCGGGGCTGCTCCGGCACCTGCTCGATGGCGTCGAGGTGGCCGTGGTCGATGGCCTCGAGCAAAACCTGGCGGCCGCCGGCGATGACGCCCGCGACCAGCTTGTGGCCTTCATCCACAGCCAGGCCCGGCTCGGCGTCGAGCACTGGCGCGAGGTGCTGCTGCTGATCCTGATGTCGCTTGAATTCGCCGGCCAGGGCGAACTGGGCGAGCGCATCGCCACCATCTACCGCCGCCTCTACGACCAGGTCGAGGCCATCATCGCCCGGGGCCGGGCCCAGGGCACGTTTCGCGACGACTGCGGCGCCCGCGAACAGGCCGCCGTGGTTATGGCCGGCCACGACGGGATTTTTCTCGAATGGCACCGGCGCCAGGATGAGCTGCAGGGCCGCGAGCTGGTGCGGGCGCTGCGCCGCACCATGCAGGCCGGACTGTTGAAGGAGGGGGCCCAGTGAGCCAGCCGGCAACGCCGTCCGCCGACGTCGTCGGCCGCGGCTTTCGCGATGGCGCCCGGCTTTTTCGCCGCTGGTTCGCCGACTTGGGCCAAGCCGCCCAGGCCCAGGGCCAGGCCGCTTACGTCTTCGTCATCGGCTCCATGAACGAAATCCTCATGAGCTTCGACCTGCCCATCGTCTTTCCCGAGGTCAACGCGCTGCAGACCGCCATCCGCGGGGTGTCCGGCGATTACCTCAACGAGGCCGAGGATTATGGCTACTCGCCCGACGTCTGCGGCTACGTCAAGGCCGACGTGGCGCTGCAACTGCGCGGTGGCGACCACCCCATGGGCACCATCCCCAAGCCCACCATCGCCATCGCCAGCAACGGCTGCAACACCTACATCAAGTGGGCCGAGATCTGGGAGCGCTTCTACCAGATACCCGTCTTCACCTTCGACATCCCCGGCACCCGCGCCGCCGGTACCCAGAGCCAACCGGGCGACGAGGATTTCGCCTACGAGCAGCGCTACGTGGCCGGCCAGCTGCGCGAGCTGATAGCGCTATGCCAAGAGGTCACAGGCCAGAAGTTCGACATCGACCGCTTTCGCCAACACCTGGGCCACGCCAACCTGTTGAGCCAGGCCTACAAGCAGGTACTGGAGCTCAACCGGAGCCGGCCGGCCGTCTTCAACGCCCTCACCGACGGCACGGTATACCTGGGCGTGGCCAACAGTTTTCGCGGCTCGGCCGAGGGCGCCGCCTACTTCCAGGACCTGCTGGAAGAGTTGCGCTACAAAGTCGACCAGGGCCTCGGTGCCACCGGCACGTCCGCTGACGAGCACTACCGCTTGGCCCTGATCGGGGCGCCTTGTTACCCGATCTTTCGCCGCTTCAACGACCTCTTCCAGAACCGGGGCGGTGTCTTCGTGGCCTCGACCTACACCTGGTACGCCGCTGGCGGCGCCCCCATCGGATTCGAATACGACCTCGCCGATCCCCTCGAGAGCTATGCCCAGGGCGTGCTGCTGATGGGCCGCCAGGCCATGGACAGCATGTTCCACCGAGCCATGGATATCGAAACCCGGGCCGGCGAGTTCGCGCTCGACGGCATCGTCTACCACCCCATCAAGAGCTGCCGCACGGTCTCGACGGGGCTGGCCGACCGGCGCCACTTCGCGGCCGAGCATCTCGGCCTCTCGACGCTCTACATGGAATCCGACCTGATGGACCCGCGCGTCGTCTCGGAAGCCCAAATGCGCACCCGCGTCGATGCCTTCTTCGAAGGCCTGGAACAACGCCGCCGCGCGGGCTAGGCCGAGCAGTAGCCGCTTTCCAGCTCGGCCACGATTTCGGCCGCTGTTGCCACGCCCTTGGTGCGGCCGACGCCCTGGCCGGCGCTCCAGACGTCCTTCCAGGCCTTCATGGCCGAGGTTTCCTTGACCACGTCGAAGCCCTCGCCGTCGTGGCTCTTGCTGTAGCCCGAGAGTTCCAGACTCCTTCGCATGAAGTTGGCGTCGATGCCGGTGACGGCGTCGGTCAGCTCGATGTCGTCGGCGCCGCTTTCGATCAGCATCTGGCGGTTCTCGTCCGAGGCCTGGCTTTCGCTGGCGGCAATGAAGCGGGTGCCGATGTAGGCGAAGTCGGCGCCGATGGTCTCGATGGCCCGGATGGCGCGTCCGTCGCCGATGCAGCCGGCCACCACCAGCGGCCCGTCGTAGAATTCGCGCACCTCGGGCACGAAGGCGAAGGGGTTCAGCCAGCCGGTGTTGCCGCCGGCGCCGGCGCACAACAGGATCAGGCCGTCGACGCCGACCTCGATGGCCTGGCGGGCGTGCTTGAGGCTGGCCACGTCGGCCAGCACCAGGCCGCCATAGGCGTGGATGGGCTCGACCACCGCGGCCGGGCTGCCGACGCTGGCGATGACCAGGGGAATCTCGTGCTCGACCACCACCGCCAGGTCGTCCTCGCGGCGCGGGTTGGTGCGGTGGACGACCAGGTTGGCGGCCGGGGCCGCCG
>PVBE010860292.1_pt1 | contig 29776 bp, 27 predicted proteins | sample 1631181 | NCBI WGS metagenome assembly PVBE01 (sample SAMN08397723, study PRJNA350692) | Marine metagenome, whole genome shotgun sequencing project. | isolation source: water | place: Pacific Ocean | collected 2012-04
AACCTCATCCGTCCACCGGCTGGAGGTGGCTTCGGAAATGTCGACACCGACCTCGGCCATAGCGGCGACGGCAGCAGAACTCACCGCGGCAGCGGGTTCGGAGCCACCCGAGAACACCCCAACCCGGTTCCCTCCGAGGTGGCGGGCAAAGCCGGCAGCCATCTGGGATCTGCCTGCGTTGTGCACGCAAAGGAAGACCACTCGAGGAATTCGGGCTTTCGTCATGCCGCCAGAATATTGGCCAGCGACATTCTACCAGTTCCAGCCAGCCACAATGGTCGCAGACACTTAGTAGGGATACCAGCATGCTCAAGAAAATCGGACGAGTTGCCGTGCGTCTCATACGGTGGAGAATCGACGGAGAGATCCCACCACACTCCAAGAGGGTGCTAGTCGCTGCCCCTCACACCTCAAACTGGGATTTTCTGTTGGCCATGATCGTTCCACCTGCTCTGGGAATTCGTATTAACTGGCTCGGCAAGTACACCCTGTTTCGAAAGCCCTTTGGGTGGTTCTTTCGGATGCTTGGAGGAATCCCGGTCGATCGTGCCAGGACAACAGGAATAGTCGGGCAAAGCGTCGCCGCGTTCGAGTCGACAGATGAGTTGAACCTCGTTATCACCCCGGAGGGAACCAGGAGAAAACGTGAGTATTGGAAGTCCGGCTTCTACTGGATCGCGCTCGCCGCAAAGGTCCCGATTGTGTTGGTGAAAGTCGACGCTTCCAACCGGACGGTGAGAGTCGGCCCCGACTTCGCTCTGACGGGCCAGGTCGGTGCGGATATGGATCGGATTCGGAAGTTCTTCGAGGGGCACAACGGAATCAAACCCGAGCTGGCTGGCCCGGTGCGACTCCGCAACGAGACCTAAAGAGCCGCCAGTCGGAGCAACCGGTCGTAGTCGTCGGGAGTGTTGGTGGAGCGGAAGTCCTTGATGAGGCAGCAACTGCTTTGCCCGACCATCCGCTCGGCAGCGCCAGCGGCGAGGATAACGCCGGCGATATCGGCCACGTCTATCTAATGGATCTCGGATCGGAGCACGCCACAAGAAAGATCTACCCACCTGGTGGGATTTTCCTTTCTATTAGCGTGGCAGCGACCGTCCGAAGGTTCCGGAGCGGTCATATCGCCACCTCACAACAGTTGGCCTCGATCGATCGTGCTGGTCAGGAACTGGTTGCAACCCGAGGCAATCTCATAGCAAACTCCGAGAACGCCAGCACTCCGGCCGCAAGATAGAGGTAGTTCGGATTCATCCAGGTTCCGTAAACCATATGTTGAACCATGATCACGACCAGTGCCTGCACTAAGAAGATCATATGCCGGTACCTGCGTACGAGTTCCCTCACAGATGCCACGAGCACGGCCTCTCGACCGACCAGCAGCAAGAGACCCGGAATACCCGTCAACAAGAGCCAATAGACCGGTGCAGTCCCTGACCCATCGATCACGCCCTCAGATCCTATCTCCTGAATACCGAGCCCAATGATGTTCGATGAACTCGATTCCCACGCCGTCCCGAGAACCTCTACCCGCCCGCCAAACGGATCAGAAACCACCGCCTCAGTGCGCGCACCTACGACCCCGCGCGCCCATATGTTGTTGGAAAGAGACTCGCCAACGTATCGGCGACCCAAGAGAGCGACCGCAACAAGAATCAATCCCAATGAAATCACCAGCATCAACCTAAACGTCCGCTTAGCCCGCTTGATCCTGATCCTGCTGGAAACGAGCATAGGCCCAACCAGTAGGGCAACTCCCAGAGCTATATAGCCTGCATTGCTGAGGGCCAACATTCCAGCAATAAGCGCCCCGTATGAAGCCTTTCGCCAGATCTCTCGTTCACCACTGGCCACCAAATAGCGTGCCAGAAAGAACGCGGCAAAAGCACTCCCAGACGCATTACTCGGTTCATTCCAAAATCCGGTCAATCTGATAATCGGAAACGAACCTCCCAAATGCATTCTCGCGGTGACATTTCCAAGGAGGCCTCTTGGACCAGCTAGCTCATGGGGACCATATTCGGCGACATCCATATAGGCACCAGTCAGATAGACCAGAAAATACTGGACCAAGGTCGATAGAACATAGATCACCAGAAGTTTGACAAATAATGAAAACGCTGCCGGTCTCTTCGAGAAAAATGAGACCATGCTGAGGAAGAACGCAAAACGCGGAAGCAACTTGAACCAAGCCAGTGTCTCGCCGGAAATCAGGGTGGGAATCAATCCCCACAGTAGAAACAAAGAGAAGAAGAAGATGTAGTAGGGAAGATATCGACCGCGAGTGATAGTGGAAGAAAGAAGCCCGGTGTAGAGCAGAAGACCAAAAGGCAGCACCAGCTTGATCGCCGACGTCACCACAACCAGAAGACTCCCGCCGTAGTCCTCGGGCGTGAAGAACGCGATGTGCTCAAACGACAACCAGTAGAGAAACGCAAGGATCGTGACGGCCTTATCGATCGGTACCAATTTCGGTGCCATCGAACGGGCAGGACTCTCTGATGGTGAAACGGCAGATCGATCTCGCGCTAAGAACCGGTTCACTTGCTCACTAGCCTTTTCGCAGTTCGAGTCGGATGGAGCGTGAATCTGTCAGACAACCATGACCGAAGATATGACGAGGACGACCGGGCACATCAACGAACCTCAGCCGCCCTCCCTGCAGGCCACCAACTCTCAGAAGTCGACTGACACCAGTCGTGTGGTGATCCGGCAGGCTGGTAACGGTCCTGGGTTGCATCGCTTGGTTGACTGTAGTGAGGTGGTGCGGATGCGAGCAGCCTGTGCGGTGAGTTGCGAGTTGTCATCTCAATTCCCCACCAACAGACAGCATTACGAATGCCTCCATCAGGTCGTCGCAGCAATGGTATTGAGGACAACGCTCGCTTCTAAGGCTCAAATCCCAGCAACTCGGCAACCCCCGGCCGCGACACTGGTTCGAAGAATCTCTCTCTGATACTCTCACCCAGCCGAATGAGATCGACACCATCGGAAGTCTCGAGATCCTGAAAGTTCCTGATGGCATCGAAGCATCCATCGGCGCCCCGCACCAGCGTCCACACGTCTGGACTCACGTTGTCCGGAAAGGGGATCTCATCGATCCCGGACCGCCCGCCGATGATGACGACCGGAACACCTCTCGCCGCCGCCTCAAGGCTGACGCTGGAAGCATTGCTGACCAGGAGATTGGATCGTTCCAGCGCGTCATGGAAGGGACCGGTCTGGAAGCGGAAATCATCAGGCCAGCCATCCGGCAACAGGCGGGCGATCTGGTCGACATCCCACGTCGGATGTGGCTTCACCAAGAATCTGGCCTGACGGGCCCGCAACTCCGGCAGTCGCTGCGACAAGACCTCGAGAATATGCCTCGACTCACCGAGATCAATCGGTAGCCCAACCAGAATCGTATAACAGTCGCTGTCCGGGGAAAACTGTCGCTCCTGCCAAAGCCGCTGAAAACGAAAACCGGGAGCAACATCGACTGTGATTCCATCAACAAACTCATACAAGGCACTTCGGAACCCCTCGCCCACCACGTATATGACGTCCGGTACCGACCCTCCCGCCAATTCTGTGGCATTCGGAAAAGCACACAAATGCTGGCTCCTGGTCGCCACGATGCCCTGGTAGGCAACCACCCTGGTCGACTCGTGAAACCGGTGGAATCCAACAGTGAGCCCGCGGTCGATGACTTGATTCTCGTACCAGATCACCAACGTTTGCACTTCGCTGTCCCACTCGGCGAGGCGGGACGCGAATCGGTAATACAGCATCGCTACCAGGGTGGCGTTATCACTGGAGTTTCGAATGTGCTCGCTGCGCACCAGTCGAGTCACATCGAAGCCCTTGAATTTCAGCGGCGGAATCCGACACCTGAGAAGCCTGAACGGGTGGAGTACCACATTGAGGTAGTCGGAGAATTTCAAGAAGTCGTCGTGAATCAGAAACGGTGTGCTCGCCTTCCTAATCAATCTGAAGGCACGTCGCGGATTGGCAAAATGGATGATCGTCGGCAGAAAGTACGTGCCTCGGCGTTCCTCATCGGTGAGATGCTCCAGGAGGCCCGGGTAATACCTATCGCGGTAGACCCCCTTGGTGATGCCCCCCTCATCTCCGGTCCGGTTGTTCAGAACAAAGGTGTCGATCAGGGTGAGAGATCTCCCTGGCTCCAACTGTGCCCCGGACTTCTTGGACTTCGCCGCAAAGCGGAGGACGAGCATCAGAATGCCATTGATGTACTGCCGAACCGGCCTGAATACATCCCAGGTTCGAGAAGCGAATCCTTGGGTGCATCGAACTCTTACGGATTTGCTCCTATTGTGAATGTGTCGTCTCAGGGTTTGGGCGAGGACACGGTCTGCTACAACGACGGACGCCGGGGGGTGTTCTCCGGCAAGTTCACTTTCGACAAATGCCAGTGAGCTCAATCTCCTGAACAAGGGACTGATGGATTTGTCCCGGCTGGCGACGCTGCCGACGATCCAGTCGATGTTGTGGAAGTGCTCCGCAGAGGCAGTCTCGACCACATCGTTGAACTCCTGGCGAATCTCAATCGAAATCCTATTGAACCTCACCGCTTGCTCACCGGTCAACCGCGAAAGGTCGAGTGTCGACATCTGTGGCTGGTCACCTCACTAGTGCGGCATACCTGGCACACCAGAAAGATAGAGCATCGCAGGATGCTTGCAGTTCCCCAAGGAAAAGGGGAGAGAGTTATCAGAGAGAACAACAACTCTCCCTTAAGAACCAGTCAGCGAAAGGAGCGAGCTGGTGGGGGGGGTACCGCCTTCTTCCTTGGACCGACGGGCTGAGTGGATGATGACCGTGGTACGGTCCTGCGAATGCTGTGCTCCGACCCGCTACTCGGGGAATCATGCGGCGCCCAGTCACAGGTGGTCAGATGACTCCCCTTGTCTCAATCATCATTCCGACTTACAACCGGGCTCTTCTTCTTCGCCGAGCACTTCAATCTGTGGTGGACCAGACCTACCCACATTGGGAAGCGCTGGTCGTCGACAACCACTCACGAGATGAAACGGATGATGTCGTTGCAGGTTTCGGGGACGACAGAATTCACCTCCTCAAGATCCACAATCATGGAGTGATCGCAGCTTCTCGCAACATGGGTCTTGAGCGGGCAAAGGGCGAGTGGGCCGCATTTCTGGATTCCGATGATGCCTGGTACCCGAAGAAACTCGAAGTCCTCATGGGAGCCCTCGATGCAAACGGCGACTACGAGGTACTAAGCAACGACGAACTGATAGTCTTCACCGAAACCGGATCCAGGAAGATCCTACGGTATGGGCCCTTCAAGCAGAATTTCTACAGGACCCTGCTTGTGGGGGGAAATCGCCTCTCGCCCTCAGCAACCCTGGTCCAGCGCGAGTTCTTGGCTCGACACCAACTCGCGTTTGCAGAGGGAACGGACTACGTGACGGTGGAGGACTATGGGCTATGGCTCGATCTGGCCCGCCGGGGTGCAAGATTCAAGTTCCTCCGCAATGTGGAAGGTGAATTCGTCATCCACGGAGAAAATAGCTCCGGTCAACACCAGCAACATGCCGAAAACAACGAAGCCCTACTGCGTGACCATGTGTTCAACATCCAGCAATTCGAACCGCGGCCCAATCGCCTGTGGAAACTTGTTTCGGCGCGACTTCGCTTCGCCAAAGTCCGACAGTTGGTCAAGGACCGCAAGGTGGTCTCAGCCCTCAAGCTAGCGGTGGGGACCTCGATCACCTCGCCGAGAGGTACCGCCATGCACTTGTGGTCGGTCCTGAAGCGGCGATTTCGTGAGATGAGAACCTGGCTCATGCTGAAAACCGGGCGAATCGACCTACCGTGACATCGGTGAGTGGGTCAGATTTCATCGAATGCTCCCGCAACCCTGTTGACGTTGCTTCTCCAACGAAATGACCGAAAGCCAAGAAATATGATGTCACTACAGCATTGTGCCTTGGCGAGTGTCTACTACCCCCGCAAGCTGGTAAAGAGCGTCGGACGTCGACTGGGTTTGGCGACTTCAGATCATCTACGGGTTTTGACCTACCACGACATTCCTCCTTTTGAAAAGGCTCGCTTCGCCAAGCAGCTCCGCTGGCTAGCAAGAGACTGGAACTTCGTTTCGCCAGAACATTTCGCCGACGCGATATCAGGAGGAGAACCGTTGCGGGGAAGAAATCTGCTACTGACATTCGATGATGGTTTTGCTTCGAACCGCGAAGTTGCCGAAGAGATCCTCAACCCCCTAGGGATCAGCGCCGTGTTCTTTGTAGTACCCGACCTCGTTGGTGTGAAGAATAGAGACGAGGCACGGGACTTCATCGCCCATCACATCGAGCTGGGCACTGATACCGATCTTCTACCGAGTCATCTACACAACATGGGATGGACTGATCTGGAAACGCTGCTGGAGCAGGGGCATAAGATTGGAAATCACTCCCGTACCCATGCGCGTCTCGCTCAGATCGGTGCTAGAGAAGACCTAGAAGTGGAAATCGTCGGGAGCGCCAAAACGCTATCACAACGACTAGGCACACCGATCGAGCATTTTGCCTACCCCTTTGGCAACCTGGACAGTTTCAGCGAGACCGCCTTGTCGGTAGCGCGACAACGGTTTCGCTTCATACACTCCGGGCTACGCGGCAACAACGCCGGAGGGGTGTCGCCTCTGGCCATTAGGCGGGATGCAATCCAGGCCAAGGATCCGATACCTCTGGTCGGTTCCTTCGTGGAGGGTACCGCCGACTTCCGCTACGCAAAGGCGCGCGCTCGCCTGGATGAATGGGCCATAGGATGAGTAGAACTTCCAGAGCATCCGGGTGCGCCGTCGCCGAGAGGAGAAGGCGGGTGTCGGCTGCCGGGTTGGAATGCTGACCCACGCTACTCTGCCCTCATGGCGCGGCCTCCTTCGAGCCCTGGTTCGTCGCCCCCTATCGGACGCCGACCTGGCAGCACCATGGCGTCGGGACGGCGAGTTGACAGGGTGGCTATCTCGTTCGGCTTGGTCGCTGGCGCTCATCGCTCTGTGGCGACAGAACGATGTGTCTTCATCAAAGCCTACGGTCTGGATCCCCGACTTCTTCTGCAACGAACCCTTGGGCGCTCTGAGACAAACCGGCGTCAAGTTGACGTTCTATCCGGTTACAGAGCAGCTCGAACCCGACATGGCCGCATGTCGAGAGTTGGCAAACACCGACCCGCCAGACCTGTTCGTGCTAGTGCATTATTTCGGCCAACCGGCCCCCGGTGGCACAGTTCGCGAGTTTTGCTCACGTCATGATGCCTGGTTGATCGAAGACGCAGCCCATGTGCTGCGGCCCGCCGATGGCATAGGCAAGTTTGGCGACTTCGTCATCTACAGCCCCCATAAGCACCTGCCAATCCCGGACGGAGCCGTCGTGGTAGTCCGAAAAAATGGTCCCGGCCGGTTGGGGCCGGACCGGTTGGAATCCTTCGGACCGCCGACCACTTGGCCTCAGCAGCTTCGCGACCTGCAGAAAAGGATGGGCCTACCCTCGATACGCGCTCGTGCCGGGACCGCTATCTGGCTTGGCAAGAGGGTGCTACAGAAGGTTGGAGTCCGTTCGTGGCGCCGCCCGGCAACACGATTTGTGGAGTCAGTCCACTTCGGCTCAGCGGGCACCGCTCGGCTCGCCGGCCCGTCGCAGAGCGGCCTGTCGCGTCGTCTGCTGGCCGGGGAAGACTCCTCTAACCTCGAGTTGGTAGCGCGCCTGAGGCAACGCCACCAACTGCTATGGGACGCCCTGCTGCCCCGGGACGATGCCTCATTTCGAGATGTTGCACCGGCCGCAGAACGGCCGGTGGGCCGGAATTGGACGCCTTACCTGGCCGCCTACCGGGTTGATCATCCGGTAGCAGAGGCAACCTACGACCTATGGCAGCGCCAAGGTCTGCCCGTCTCCACCTGGCCCGATCTTTCGCCCGAGGTCACAGCAGACCAGGAGCGCTACGCCAACGCCTGGAACCTGCGGCACAGCCGCCTCTACCTACCGGTACATCAGAACCTGAGTGTTCGCAAGATAATGAAGCGACGTCAGCCGACGACCTCTACTCCGACCGAACCCGAGGTCAGACTGGTGTGGAATGAGACGACACGAGTTCAGTGGCAGATAATGCTGGCTCAGGCAGGTCGTTCCAGCTTGCTGCAAAGCTGGGCCTACGACGAAGCCAAGTCGGAGCAGTCGGGTTGGCAGCTCAAGCGCGGTGTCTTCTACGCGGGTAACGATCCCATTGCCCTGGTGTGGATGTTGCAGAAACGTGTGATCGGACTGCTGAAAGTAAGCCGCATCAACCAAAGCCCTCTGCTACTTGGATCTCTGTCGCTCCAGACAGAACGGTCAGTGTGGGCAGAACTGGCTCTCTTGGGAAACCTCTGGCAGGGTCGAATCCTAAAGGTGGCACCCGACTCTTACCTGTCCGGTTCAGCCCTGGTGCTGATGACAGAAATGGGATTCAGACAATTCTCGCCTCGTTCGTGGCAGTCGATCTGGATAGATCTAGAACTCGATTTGGATGTATTGCGTGATCGGCTGAATGGCAAGTGGCGCAACAAACTGTCGGCCGCGGAGAAGATTCCGTTGGAATTGGAGGTGGGTACCGACGATCAGTTGCTCGATTGGATGATGGCTCGACACGCGGAGCTGCTCGAGGACCGAGACTTCGACGGGCCACCCGCCGAACTCCTTCTCGCTTGGCGTCGGCATCTCGATGAGGCGGAGCCATTGATCGTCTTACGTGCCATGAACGAAGGTGAACCGATCGCCGGAATCTGCCTGGCTCGTCACGGAATTGCAGCCACGTACTTACTCGGTTGGAATGGTCCTAGAGGGCGACCCCTTCGGGCACATCAGTTCTTGCTGTGGCAGGCCGTGGTGCACCTCAAGCAGACCGATGTGCGGTGGTTCGACCTCGGAGGCATCGACGAGTACAGCGCCCCGGGTATAACCGAGTTCAAACTCGGGTTGAATGGTGAACGCTATGAGCTGGTAGGGGAGTACTGGAAGTGGTGATCTGGGTGGTCGACCACGTCTCTGACTTGAAGAGCCGGTTCGTTATCCGTAGACGAGACAGACTGCGAGAGGACTCAACACCCGATATCGATACCCGATGGTGCCTCAGATCGGATTGGAGAGTGCAGCTGCCACCACCTCACCCGCACTGCTTTCGATTCCGAGTGGGCCGCACCGGACAAGCTGCTGTAGGCGTTCGAGATCTTCCGGAGTGTCGACATCGAATCTGAGCGTCGGATGGGCCAGCCCGCCAGGAGCCGGGACTGCCCTAATGTCAAAGGCTTCAGGATGCTCCCACATGAACAACGTGACGTGCTCCCTGTGCTCTGCGGCCGTCGCCCGTCTGGCTACATCCTCAAGCACTTCCCGGCTCATGATCTCTGCACCGAATCCGTCGGCATAGTTGCTACCTAGACGGTCCTGGTGGTTGCAGACGTAGTCGCCGGAATGCTCATGAAAGAATCGGACTAGACGATCGACCTCCACTGGATCGACGAAAGGATTATCGGCGCACACCCGTACAATCGATGCGGCACCCACGTCGCGAGCCGCTCCGACCATGCGATCGAGGACATCCAGTTCGCTGCCTCGAAACAGGCGGACTTCCAGCCTGTCGGCGAGCTGAGCAAGAGGGTCGTCTCGCTCATGGTCACTGATGGCGAGAACGAGGCTGTCGATCGAGTTCGCTCGCTTGAGGCGGTACAACACCCACTCGAGCAACGCATTGTCCCCGAGGCGGGCGAGCATCTTTCCAGGAAATCGGCTCGAACTAAGTCGGGCCTGGACAATCGCCGCTACTTCACCGTTCACGGATTGTCGAAGGAGACGTCTCGCCAACGGAGGAGATCATCCGCTCGGAGGTCCATATTTGCCTTCCGACCGAGCACCTCATCCCAATACAGCGGGCTAATGCCGATTCCCGGACGCTTGCATATCAGGTCTGACTCGGTCAGCACACGCCCCTCAGACACATCTCTTGCTAGAACAATGCTTCGCCGAGCATTGAGGCGAGATATCTCCTCCGACGGAATGGAAGCCTTGTGATCCGTTGGCCCGCGCAATGCAGACACCCGATGAGTGATATCGACAAAACGGGTCAAGTCGTCGACATCCATCGCGTGGTAGTGGTCGTTCCCTGGAAGCGACTTGTCATGTGTGAAGTGCTTCTCGATTACGACGGCGCCGAGCAAAGAGGCGACAGTCAACGCGAGCATGTTCGCGTCGGGAACGGTGTGATCCGAGTAGCCGATAATGCGATCGGGATACGCCCGCTTGAGCCCGGTAATCATGCCGAGGTGGGCGTTTGACAGATCGGTGGGATAGTTGAGGATGCAGTGCAAGAGTACGATCTCCCGACAGCCGGCCTGGGTCAGCGTGTTGACTGCAACATCTATCTCACCCAGCGTCGATGCACCCGTCGACAGGAGAACCGGCTTGCCCTTGGCTGCGATGCGTCCAAGGAATGGAAGGTTGGTCAGGTCGGCCGAAGCGACCTTATAGAAGGGGACCAAGGGTTCGAGAAAGTCGGCAGATGTATCATCGAACGGGGTGCTCGCAAAGTCGATTCCGACTCGCTCGCAATGCTTTGCCAACGAGGTGTACTCATCTAGCCCGAAGGAGTCGTATTTAGCGAAGAGTTCGTGCTGGCTCGAAGTCGGTTCCTCTGCGGTGTCCCAGTAGGCCGGCGAGTGCTTCGATGCCAAGGTATCTGCCTTGTAGCTCTGAAACTTCGCCGCATCAGCGCCACCTTGCTTCGCGAGTTCGATCAGTCGCTTGGCTCGTTCCAGCGAACCTCCATGGTTGACTCCGATCTCCGCGATGAGATAGGGATGGCTCGTCTGAGTGATCAAGCGGCCGCCGAGTTGAAAGGATGACGTGGACATCATTCGGCCTCGACACCATGCTTGTCGAGAAGCTTCTTCAGATTCCGCTCCATTGCTTCATGATCCGCCGTGATGTTGTCCCGGTGCCGCCTATATCGGTAGAGGGGAAGTTCTAGTCGGTGGATGCTGTACTTCTTGAGAAAGCGAATCCGAAGATCCCTCTCCTCAAGAAGAAGGAAGCTCTCGTCGTAGAGGCCAATATCGATCAGGTGCTCGGTACGAAACATGATTCCGCAGGCAATCGGATCATCTTCACAATTCATGCGGGCGATCACGTGTTCCTTATCGTCAACGAGCAGATAGTCGCAGGCTACGGCGTCCACATCCGGGTTATTGGACAGAAAGTAGTGGAGGAAGTTCAGGAACTCGGAGGTTACAAAGTCATCGGAGTCGGCCCGGACAATAAAGGGTGCGCGCGCCACGTTGATGCCGCGGTTGAGAGCAGCTGGTAATCCCAGCTTGCTCTCGTTGTGAACCAACGTGATCTCATCGTGGAACAACTCGAGCGCGTACGGCGTGCGATCCTGGCTGCCGTCATCGATGACGATAATCTCATACTCGTCGCGGGGGAGGGTCTGCGCGAGCAGCGACCGCAGGCATCGGCCGATGAACCTCTCCTGGTTGTGAACCGGGACCAGAACAGACACCAAAGGGAACCGAGCGGGGGTCACTTACTCTCCGATCCGTCGAATCCAGAAAGCACTTCGGCAAGAGCATCGCGAACGACTGCTGGTCGATCTTCGGGCATTTGCACATTGACGGGTAGCGAGACGGCGCGATCGAGCAGTGCTCGGGATCTTGGGAATGCAGTGGTCATGTCGCCACCATGCGAATCCACGAGTTCGGGCATGTGGGTCCACGTCCCGGCGAAGTGCCAGGTCAACGCTTCTGGAAGGATCTTAGTCGAGATTCCTTCTTGAAGAAGGAGCTCCCTACAAGCACCGGCAGTTTGCCGATCGGGGACGAAAAAGATGAGGGCGTCTGCGGTATCAAATGACTCCTCTGGGATCGACCGGGGCTCAATGCCCGGTAGATCGGCAATCGCTTCCCACATCTGGTCGCGATTACGCCGCTGGGCATCCACCACCGAGGCGAGTTTTCGCAGTTGAGCGAGACCTACTGCACCCTGTAACTCCGTCATCCGGTAGTTGAAGCCACTCCCCGAACGAGTGTCCTCCCACCGTGGCACCTCCGGATTGTTCTCGTGCCCGTGATCGTGCCAGGCGGCTCCCCGCTCATGGTGCTTGCCGGAAGCAAACAAAACCATTCCGCCCTCGCCGGTCGTCATCGTCTTTGCAAAATCGAAACTGAACGTCCCAACTTCTCCCCAGGTTCCGAGGGGCACTCCACCGAGGCTTCCACCACAACCCCAAGCGGTATCTTCGATCAAGTACAGGTCATGGGCGTCGCAGACCGTCCGGATTTCACGCAACCGCGCCGGGGAACCGAGCATATGGACCACGATTACGGCGCGCGTCCGTTCGTTGATTCGCTGCTCCAGATCGGCAGGATCCAGGTTAAGCGTCTCGTCGATCTCGGCACACACCGGAGTTGCACCCGACTCGATGATCGCCTCGACGGTTGCCACGAAGGTAAAACTCTGGGTAATCACTTCGTCGCCGGGGCCGATGTCGAGTGCGGCCAGGGCCACCCGGAGCGCCGCCGTGCCTGAAGTAACGGCAAGCGCGTGTGATGAACCCATCGCTGCAGCAAAGGCATCTTCGAAGTCGCGCACCTTGTAGCAACCGTCGCGCTGCTCCTCGAAGCCGTGCCGGAAGAGCACACCGCCATGGGCGAATATCTCTTCAATCTCAGCCTTCTCCTCGACTCCTATTACTTCAAAACCTGGGATGTCGAACCCTCCTTAGGTGTCAGCGCTCAATCCCAAGCAATGAAAGGGATCGTCTCCCCTACATCGCCTGGAACATTCCGATCACCTTCTCGTGAGTCAAGATGTCGCGGAAGTCCCCTCCAAGCGCATTCATGAGGGGCTTCTCATGAATGACCGTTGCCTCGTAAAGCGCACGGTAATCGTCATCAGACAACTCGCTGCACAAGCCGGTCGGAATGTCCACTCCCTGGATTGCAGCCATCTCCCAGAACTCGGCGTAGGCCTCCGGGTAGATGTTCGACATAGCGCGCATTGCGATGCAATTCGCCACGCCATGATGCAGACCCAGCACCACGCTGAGCCCGGCGGAGAAGGGATGCACGACGCCCACATAGCTTGTCGCGATTGCGCAGCCTCCGAGGTACGACGCCACCATCAGCTTTTCCCGGGACTCGTCGCTCATCATGTCATCGGAGCGAAAGACCTGTCGGCAGAGATTTAGCGCTTCTCGGGAGTACGCGTCGCCGACCGCGTTTCGAAAAATGCCCGAAAGCGACTCCAGGCAATGGAAATAGGTATCCATCCCTGTGTAGAAGAACTGATTGCGCGGCACAGTCGCCGACAGGTCGGGGTCGAGCACCAAATGGTCGAAGACCGTGTAGTCGCTGTTCATTCCCAGCTTAAGGCCCGACTCGACGTTGGTCATCACGCAGGTGCGGGTGGCTTCGGCGCCGGTTCCGGAAATGGTCGGGACACCGATCTTGTGGACCGCCGGGACCTTCACCAGATCCCAGCCCTGGTAATCGGCCGCCCGGCCGCCGTTGGTAAGCAGGTTTGCCACCGCCTTAGTCGTATCGAGCGTGCAGCCGCCACCAATCCCCACCAGCGTGGCCGGTTCCGAAATGTCCGCATCCAGGAGTTGCTCAACCCTTCGGTCAACTGCATCCGTTGTCGGCTCCACATCGGTCTCGACGATCTCGATTCGGTCGCCGGGTTGTACATCGAGACGTTCGAGGACTCCACCTTCCTCTTGAAAGAACGCATCGACCAGATAAACGACATAGCTCGGCTCGCCGCGCGACCCGGCGTCACGGCGACTGGCCTCGACTCGCTCGTCCAGAACACCGAGAGACTCCCGGCCAAACTCGAACGTGCCGACACTCTTGACGAGACGGATACCGGTCTCGAGGTTTAGGTTGCTCATCCGATGCATTGTCCGTTCGTAGATCGGCGGCAAGTTTAGGACCTAGATTCTCAGGTCATGACCGGACCTGCGGCTTGTGTCCTGGCAGTTCGGAACGTGCAAGAGCGACTCCAACCTCCATATGTCAACACCAGTCAAATCTTGACCTCCCTTGCAACAGAGCGGGAATTGGCTCCTTCGACCGGGTTCTGAGCACTCTGGCTCGTCTGTGGGCACTCTCCCTGGATCGCGATCATGGAGTCTGCAGTCATCCCCTTCGAGGAGACGACTGCGACGGGATGAACGAGCGGTCGATCATCACACCGACGACGTGGTCACCAAGTACTTTGCCCTGGCGGCCGAACGGGCCATCGCTCCCACGCGCGAATCTTCAGGCCCTCCGGATTAGGCGCTTCCTGGAGAACTTGGATTAGATAGAGGACGCGATGGATTGGTAGACGCGAAAGACCGCAGTCGATTCGGGTCGCACAACCTGGGGTGATACCGTCGTTTCTTCTGCTGACCCAGGATCGTCTTGCCTGAGATTGACGCTGCCGATTACCACGACTACGTGATTGTCGACGGGAAGCTTGTCGGAGAGTTCGAGCAGATGTATACCAAGGCGCGCGGGATCCCCTGGGGTCAAGACAAGCAGGAGGACTCGCTCAACGTCCGACTCACCTACGAATTCCTCACCAACTGGGGTCCTTTCGACGTGATCTGCGACTTCGGTGCCGGTCTGGGATATTTTCTCGACGGGTTGAGTCGGCGAGTAGGAACTCGAGACGTGCACCTGGTCGGGTTCGACATCAGCGAGACAGCGACCAAACGCGGGCATCTGCTATTCCCGCGGATCGAATTCCATACCCTTGACTTGACAACACCACTCGACGGGCCCGCTCTTGGCGCGCCAGCCGTGGGGAAACGGCGTCTCTTCACCCTCCGCGCCACACTGTGGTACGTTTTTCCTGCCATCGAAACGGTCGTAGCTAATCTCGCTGCGACGGTTTTGCCTGGCGAGCTGCTCTTATTGGCCCAAAACTTCCCGCCTCTTGAGTCGTCGTTCGTGGGCAAGGACGTTTTTCCTGAACCCGAAGCAATTATTGATCGGTTTGGGGTTTCCTTTCGCCCACTATCCAGCCTTTGGGTTCACGACCGGGCCTCGCGAGGCAACGACAACTGGTTCATTGCCCTCCTCACACGGAAGAAGGACTAGGCGGAGTTACTGGCGGTCAATGTGTGCCAGGCAGAACGCATCTGGCCATCACTCCCGGAGGTCGATCAGCCGTGGCGGTTCGATCGGAGTCGTACTCGAATCCTGCCATGCCGGAACACCCGGTCTTCTAGGCCAGCTCAGCATTGCATCCATGTTCGTTGTGTGTAATCAGGAAATGCCGCTGGATAGGTGACCATCGCGGCAACCTCATTGAGACGCATAGGCGACGGTGAGAAGGTGGCCGTTTTCGACAAGAACGTAGACATAGCGGTGTGACTTGACAAACGGCTCAAGGCCGACAGCATTATAGCTATCGGGCCGAAACGGGCTGGCGGCGAGACTGCACGTATTGCCAGAATCAAACAGGGAGGCTTCGTCCTGGTGTCGTTCCGTTCAGTATGACGGATCGTGCGAGAGTACAGTCCTCGGATTCGTAACGCTCATGATCTCAATCAACAGCCGGATCTGCTGATGTCCTGGAAGACATCTGCCAGTCGGTCAACAAGATCATCAGGGGTTTTGCAGTAGACCTCTCTGAATCGTTCGGTGGCCCCCTTCACGGCTGGAGCGTTCCACCATCCGTCGATGTCGTCCCAAATAGCGGCGACGTGCGTCGCAGCCGACGCCGGGGTGATATGGAAGACCCCAACCTCTGCCAGATCATCAAAGAAGGGCTGGGCAGCATCCCGTAGCTCCCATTGGGCAGGGTTCCAGTAGATCACGGTGGGGACGTCCATACTGATCGATTCAAGAAACGTGGTGGCGTTGGATGTCGAAACACATAGTCGGCTGGAGCGTATGAGCCCCTCCATATCGGTGGCGCCTGCATCCAAACGCAACTTCGGAAACCGTTCACCCCAGCGCAGAGTTTGATCCCATCCGTAGTCGTCGGGATATAAGCGAACGGTCACAGTATCCCGGATTCGTTGCGGGAGGCTCTCAACGAATTCGCACTGATCCTCAAAATAGTCAATCCATTGGCGTGCAACAATTGAGCTGTACAGGTGGTAGCTGTAACGTGGAAATGCACTCGTGGCCAGCAGCAACCCCGACTGCTCGGTGCTGTGAACCTCGGTCGGTCGCTTCATCTTGAGCTGACCCATGGCGACGATCTTGGGCTGATCGGGATCGGACCACCCCCATGTCAGGTAGCGATCGGCTACCTCGATCTCGTGCTCTTCACTGAAGTGCCATTGACCAATGCCGTAGTTTCCTCCGTGTTGTCCGATCACTAGTGGCCTTCCGCGCTCAGCCTTGTCTGCGGCCCACGCCTTGAACACGTCATCTCCGATGAACGCATTGGAAGTCCAAATCACTTTTGGGTTTTTCGGCCACAGCACGGAGTCGATCTGCTCAATCAGATCGTGATAGCCCTCGAGGTACAACCTCGGCAATTGGCCTGAGATGGTCTGGAAGACACACTCCTCGAAGGGTGACCTGCTCTCGCCGCCGACAACCCAGGTCCTTCGCGACCCATCGACGTCAACTGGGTCGGGTCGAATCCGTCCTCTCAGGCGGGGCACCTGCCGCAGGCGACGGTAGAGCAGCAACTCATCAGAGACAGACATGTAGGTGTCCAGAAAAAAAGCATCAGTTGCACGTCCGAAGACCTGTGCAACTCGGGAGTACACCCCGACGACGACCGACTTGATGATGAGCCTCCAGGGATTCGCCGCTCGAGGCTCCGGCGCCTCGAACCCGGCGTTGCGAGGCTCCAGTGTGTACGGGGTATCGGTGTGATACCGGAGGATGGTTGAGTAAATATGGTGGTTCCACTCATCGCTCACAAGGAGCCGGAGGAACTCGGCCATGTCGTTCGGCACGAAGGAATGCTCGTGACCGGTCAACACCACGGTATTGGTAACGTCGAATTGGTTGACTGCCGTCTGGATCGAGGTCCAGCGGTCATAGAACATCTGCGTGAAATAGCCGAGCCACGGCCCGAGCACGATTCGCCAATAGCGCACAGAATGGTCGACGTCGTGGATCTCATTGAGTTGAGAACCGAGAGCGACCAGGAGTCGTTCGTGGAGATCCCTCAAGTACCGGTAGTCGTGGTACAGGCGATTTCGATCATCCCAGTGATAGGGCAGCACCTCGGCGTCTATGCCGGACCAGTGCTCACGCCGGGAACGTCGCCGGCACCATTCGCCGAGGAACAGGGTCGGCCCGTCATCTCGCCATGTCTCCTCGAGTGCCGTGGTGATCAGAAACCGGTCTACCACTCCAAGCATCCACTCTTCATGGCTACATAAAACCATGTCTTCGACCAGCCGTCGAAACCGGAGGCGACAGCCGTGGCGGCACCAGACCAATCACTGATGACGCCAGTGGGTTTGTAGCTTTGTAGGCTTACTCTTCCGAGCCCGACAGTGCTTGTAGAGGCGGTGTATGACAACGTATGCAGTGACCGGTGCCGGGGGCTTCATCGGCAGACACCTTGTGAACAGCCTTCGAGAGCAGTTCCCGGAAGCCAACGTGATCGGCGTCGTACGGAACCGTCCGCTCGATCCGGTCCCAGGGGTCAGATACGAACCAACCGTCGTGGCGGCCGACACCGTCTACCACCTTGCCGGTAGTTCCGGCGTCGCGCCTTCCATCGCCGACCCAATCACCGACCTGGCAAACAACGCTGGAACAACGATCCACCTGCTGGGCGGGTTGCAGTCCGACAGCACCGTGGTGCTCGCTTCGTCTTGCGCCGTGTACGGCCGGGTAGAAGGACCGGCATCTGAGGAGATGACTCCGCATCCAGTCGCACCCTACGGGGTCAGTAAGTTGGCGGCCGAGGAGTACGTGCGTGCCACGCACCGGCGCACCGGCCTCGATGGGCGGATCGCTCGGATAGGCAACGCCTACGGGAGAGGTAGCAAACGCCTAGTGATATCCGATCTCGTAAGCAGAGCTCTCGAGCATGGTGCCCCCCTCATTGTCCGCGGTACAGGAACCGAGGTACGCGATTTCGTTCACGTATCCGACGTGGCCAGAGCCCTGGTTCTCATCGGCACGAGCGATGGACCGGGCGGAACCTACAACATCGGGTCCGGAGATCCGCGTCCGCTCAAAGAGGTTGCCGGTTTAGTGGCGGACTCTGCGGGACTGCGGAGACAGGACGTGGAGTTCGATGGTGTCAAAGAAGTGGGAAAGGTGAGCGTCTTCTACCCATCAGTAGATAGGCTTCATTCATTAGGATTTCGACCCCAGATGTCCCTTGCTGAGGGAGTCAAGGATACCGTCGAGTGGATGAGGAGTCTTCGATGAGTTGGGTTGGCAGGCGCACACTCGTCACCGGGGCGGGTGGATTCATCGGAAGCCACCTGTTAGAACAACTCGTCGCTGCGGGAGCCGATGTCACTGCGTTCGTCCGATACACCTCGCAACGGGATCTGGGGATGCTTCGGTTCGTACCCTCCGACCTGAGAGATGAAATCGAGGTCGTCGCCGGAGACCTGCGGGATCCCGAAGCGATCACACGGGTATCGCATGGCACTGACTCGGTATTCCATCTCGGTGCGCTCATCGCGATTCCCTACTCCTACCTCCATCCAACCGAGGTGGCCGAGGTCAATGTTATGGGCACGGTGAACGTACTCAATGCGGCCCGCTCTGCTGGGGTACGCAGGTTCGTTCACACTTCCACAAGCGAGACGTACGGCACCTCTATCACAGGGTCGATCAATGAGGATCACTCCCTGCAGCCACAGTCTCCGTACAGAGCCAGCAAGATCGGTGCAGATGCACTGGCCCATTCTTATTGGACGTCGTTTGATCTCCCGGTCGCCACCCTTCGCCCGTTCAACACCTACGGGCCAAGACAATCGGGACGAGCCGTCATTCCGACGATCATCGGCCAGGCGCTCGCTGGTGGACCGGTCCGGCTCGGGTCATTGACCCCTACGCGGGATTTTACCTTTGTAACCGACACTGCAGCTGCGTTCATAGCCATTGCCGATTGCGACGACGCCGTTGGGAGAGTGCTCAATGCCGGCAGCGGTCAAGAGATCTCGATTGGGGATCTCGCTCAGCGGATTCTCACCCGAATGGAACTCGATCTCGAGGTCCTGAGTACGGAAGAGAGGGAGCGTCCAGAGACGAGTGAGGTCTTCCGACTGTTGAGCGACAGCACCCTGGCGAAGGACCTCCTGGGTTGGCAGCCAACAGTGTCACTCGACGACGGCCTCGACAGTGTCATCGAGTTTCTCGATTCCAATCCTGGATTCACCGATTCCGAGCGGTACGAAATATGACGCGGCAAGCAGTGATTCTCGCCGGCGGTCTTGGCTCGAGACTCCGGCCATATACAACCATCCTTCCAAAACCACTAATGCCTGTCGGTGACAAGCCCATCCTCGAAATACTGGTCGGGCAACTCGGCAGATCGGGATTTGACAGGATCACGTTTGCTGTTGGGTACCTCGGAGGGCTGATCCAGGCATATTTTGGAGACGGCGACCGATTTGGACTCCGCTTCGACTACTCATACGAAAAGGAACCGCTGGGAACTGCCGGGCCGCTTGGTCTGATCGAACCTCCCGCCGATGACTTCCTGGTAATGAACGGTGATGTTCTCACCGATCTCGACTTCAACAGATTCATGGATACTCATGCCGAATCCGGCGCAATAGCCACCATCGCCGTCTTTCAGAAGGAGATCGAGGTGTCACTGGGCGTCCTCGATGTCGGACCCGCCGGTGAGGTGGTCGAATACACCGAGAAGCCGACCTTCACCTTCGCGGCATCGACCGGCATCTACGGTTTCAAGCCTGAGGCACTCGACCGCATCGAACCCGAAACGCGTCTCGACCTGCCGGATCTAATTCGGGCGTTCATCGCCGACGGCCGGCAAGTGACGACATTCGAGATCGAGGGCTACTGGCTCGACATCGGACGCCCCGAAGACTACGAGGATGCCGTCGAAGGATACGAGAAGGGTATCTACGGCTAATGAGGCCGGTCTCGATTCTGACGGTCCTCCCGGACGCCATCCGGGGAGGGCCCAGCACTCAACACCTCAACTTCATCCGGGCACTACCCGAACACCGGTTCACTGTCCACGCCGTCATCCCTGAGAATCACGAAGTCGAGGCCGACTACATCGGCGCGGCCGCTTCTGTACACCCCCTCCCAATGATCCCGCGCGTCCCCAGGACCCTCTCACCAGTCAAGCTGGGCCGGTTCACGAGCCAGACCAGAGACGCATCCAGGCGGATCGCGGCCATTGGTCGACAACTCGACGTACGCCTGGTTCACGTGTTCAATGAAATCCTTCCGGCCGGGACATCCGCCGCCAAGCGCATCGGGGTGCCCTCCGTGGTGCACATACTGGGAATGAGCATCTTTGAGCCGGTATGGGTGGGAACGGTGTGGCTACGATTTCTCCGGAGAAGTGCCGACCACATCGTCGGATGTCAGGACGCCATCGTTGACAAACTCGTCGCTCACGGCGTCCCCCGCTCGATGACTTCGATCATCTACAACTCCATCGACCCGGAAGGATTACGGCGAGTAGCCGGCGAGAGAACCAAACCATCCCTGCTTCCAGAGGGCTTGATCGTGGGAATGGTATCGGGCATGGATCCACGCAAAGGACAACTCGATTTCGTCCGCGCTGCCGCGATCGTGCGAGAGTCAGACCCTTCGATCAATTTTGTGATGATCGGAGGTTTTCACGAAGCCGATCCCTACTTCAGGCAAGTTCGCGATGAGATCCATCGTCTGGAACTACTACAGCACGTTCACCTCACCGGGTCCGTTGCCAACGCAGCCACCTGGATGAGGCACATGGACATCTACTGCAACACTTCCCTCACGGAGGCGCTTTCCGTAGCGGTACTGGAAGCGATGGCTCTCGAACGGCCAGTCGTGGCCACGGATGTCGGCGGCAACCACATCTCGGTCGCCGACGGTGAGACCGGTCTCCTCGCCCGAGAAGGAGATCCGGGTGACCTGGCGAAAAAGATTCTGCGGTTGGCTGCCGATCCAACAATGCGCAACGATATGGGTCGCAAGGGTGCGCTGCGGGTGAACAGCCTCTTTAGCGTCGAGCACAACGCCGCTCGTCTGGCCGACGTGTTTACGCGACTAGCAAAAGAAGCCGGCTCGTAGGCGCCGTGAGTCACCCCGGAAAATAGATGGAGCCGTCGCAGCGACTCACCACAAGGGGGGGGTGGTGTCAGGGCTCGCTGTGCTCGCTGACTGCCCCGCAAGGAGCGAGTGATCTTGCTTCTCAAGAAACTCCCTCCTCTATGAAGGAGTGCACTTTCCCGGGTTTGGTGGAGACTTTGATCTTTGTGGAGGATGGAGCTATGCCAAGACTAAGAAGACATCCCGAAGAGCTGCGTGAGCAAGCGATTCACTCTCTTTTCTGAGAAATCTCCCCTTCGGTGGAGTCGAACGACCGCAGGTCGCTTGATGGGGAGTTTCTTGCTGCAACTCTCCCCAATGGGGGTGCGAGCAGGTCAACTGGTGCGGTGGATGCCAGCTTTATTTAACACAACCGCCGGAACCCCGGCCTCTCGCCATGCAGCGTACGAGATTCCCTTGCGCTGCGAATAGGCAGCAGCATGGGCTGCGAATCCATCGCAGAGCGCATTCATGTCGACTACTTCATCGAACCTGGCCAAACGTTGCTCTGCGTCGAGTCGAGCCTGGCGAAGATTGAGTTCCTTTAGGGGGTTGGTCTCGGCGGCGATCTGGCTCTTGGTCCGCCCAATCCGCGCCATCAGGGATTCTCGGGTAACCGGACGACCCCGCTTGCGGCTCCCAAGGGCGTTCAGATACGCCTTGATGGCACGAGCTTCGAGACGACCTTGTGTCAGAGCTGTTTTATGTTCATCAGACATTTCCATTGGAAACCTCGCAGAAATTGGGTGTATTGCGCAAGATATATTAACCGACTGACATCGGGTATCTATTACTATAAGTGCTACAGCTGACAATCTGCATTACGACCCTTGGATCCGAATAGGAGCCTAATAGTAAAGAAATCACTATCACCCGATACGATTCGATTGAAGCGCAAAGCACCTATCAGTCAGAGCCCAATTATGTCCTCAGGTCGCACGGGCACCCTTGTCAGGGGCAGACCGATTGCGGCCCGAATTGCAGCGACCACAGCGGGTGTAGAGCTGATAGTGGGTGGCTCTCCTATCCCCTTGGCGCCGAAAGGCCCCCAATGATCGGGATCTTCGATGACGCGGGTCTCGACACTGGGCGCGTCAAGAAAGGTGGGGAGTAAGTAGTCGGTAAAGGTCGGATTGCGAATGATCCCAGAGTCGATCACGAGTTCTTCCATTACAGCCAAACCGACGCCCTGAAGGATTCCACCTTCCAACTGGCCCACTACCGCTTGCGGGTTGAGAGCCTTGCCGACATCTTGTGCGGTGTCTACTTGCAACACCCGGACCAGGCCCAGTTCCGGATCGACATCAACGACGGCCCGGTGAGCAGCGACCGCAAAACCGGCATGGACATCACCCTGACCGAATTCATCAGGTTCCTCCGTCGGTGGATGGCGGAACCGAACCAGATACTCAATTGGTCCGTCGGCGCAAACCTCGGCTAGGGTCGCCACGAGTTCATTGGCCCGGTACACGCCTGCGCCGTTCAATTCGTCGCCGTCGTGAGCCTCGAGAATCTTCGCCAACAGGCCCACTGCCGCGGAATGGACCGCACCTCCGGTCATCTGGGTCTGGCGCGATGCGGATGTGGAACCTGCCGAACCGATCTGCGACGTGTCGTCCCACACGACGGCGACTTGGTCGATGCCCAGAACTGTCCGCGTGATCTGCTGGCATATCGTGACCAGCCCCTGGCCCACTTCCATGGCTGCCGTGTGCACCTCGGCACCGGCAACAGTCAGCACCACTCTGGCTTCGGCGTAATCGTCGAACCCTTCGGAGAATGAAAGATTCTTGAGGCTAAGTGCGTACCCGATCCCTCTCCGCACTGCTGCGGAAGGTGTGGTGAGACCGATACCTCCCGGAAGATTGCGCGGATCATCGGCGGCTTGCTCCACAGGCATGGGGATAGATTCGAGAGATTCGATGACTTCCAGCGTCGGCAGCGACCCCTCGATGATCTGCCCCGAGGTGTTCAGCGGATCTCCGGCGACCAGGGCGTTGCGTCTCCGCACTTCGAGCGCACTCACTCCGGCCGCCTCGGCGATGCGATCCATCTGGGCCTCGGACGCAAAACAGGTCTGTACCACGCCGAACCCACGCATGGCTCCCGCAGGTGGGTTGTTGGTCTTCACCACGGTCGCCTCTACAAAGACGTTGTCGCACTTGTAGGGGCCAACAGTGAAATATGCTGCATTGGCGATCACAGCGGGACTCGTGTGGGTGTACGCCCCTCCGTCGAGCAGAATTCTGGCGGTAACCTTGACGAGGAGACCTTCGGCATCGGCTTCGTGGCGGTACCACATACGCGCCGGATGCCGTTTTACGTGGCCTACAAAGGACTCCGAGCGGTTGTACACCATCTTGACCGGTCGACCGGTGTGCATCGCTAGCAGGGCGATATGGATGTGGAGGGATATGTCCTCACGAGCTCCGAACGCGCCACCGATGCCGGTCGGGTGACACCGGACCGAATCGTCCTCCACGCCGAGGCAGGCGACAATCTGACGGTGGTCGACATGAACCCACTGCGATGTGACGTGGAGGTCGAGGCCTCCGTGACCATCGGGGATGGCCAGACCGGCTTCGGGGCCGAGCGGAGCTTGATCCTGGGTTGCAGTCTCGTAGAAGCCCTCGACCACGATAGTGCCCTCTGCGTCGGGGTCTCCCCGTCGGATCTTCATCTCTCGAAAGACATCGTCCGCAGCCGCCGCCAATTCGGGATCGATCACCGGTTCCAGCGCCTCCCACTCGACAACGATCGCTTCTACCGCCCGCCGGGCAGTCTCCTGATCATCCGCTGCAACAACCGCAACGGGTTCTCCCCAGTAGCGAGATTCGCCATCACAGAACACCGGCTGATCCTGGCGATCCTGACCGAAGGTGGGCAAACCGGGCACATGCTCTTGAGTCAAGACGGCCTGAACTCCAGCGATGCTCAGAGCAGGTGCGGTGTCGAGTCTGACGAGGCGGGCTCGTGAGTAGGGACTGCGCAGAGTCGCCCCCCACAACATCTCGTCGGTAACAAGATCCGACGCATATGCGAAATCGCCGATGGCCTTGGGTGCGGCCTCCGGGTGCCGCACACTCTCGCCGATGATGCCCCGGAGTCGCCTTTCGGTTGCGGTAGTCATGCGTCGTCGCCTCGTGCCAACCGCTCAAATGCCCTCAATATTCCGCCGTAGCCGGTACAGCGACAGATGTTCCCCGACAGGGCTTCCCTGATCTCGCCCTTTGTCGGGCAAGGTCTTTGTTCGAGTAGGTGTACTCCGGCCACGGCAAATCCCGGTGTGCAGAATCCGCACTGCACACCACCTTCAGCCAGGAGTGCCTCCTGAACGGCGTGAAGATTGCCTCCTGCGGTGAGGCCCTCCACCGTCGTGACGAGGGCGTTCTCACAGTCGCCGATCATCACCAGACATGAACAGACAAGATCTCCATCGAGGACAACGGTGCATGATCCGCATTCGCCCTGCTCGCACGCGTTCTTGGAGCCGGGCAAACCGAGATCGTCACGCAGCACGCTCAGCAAGCTCTCCCAACCTACAGCAGTAGCAGTGCACTGCTCTCCGTTGACGATAAGAGTGACAGTCATGCCGCCAGACATCTTTCAAGAAGACGCCGGGCCAGCACTCCGGCGGCATGGCGGCGGTAGGTTTCAGTAGAACGGTGATCGGTGATCGGTCGCACCTCTGATGCCACTATGCGCCCGAACTCGGTGACGGCTGCCGCGGACGGAGAACCCTCGGCGTTGATCATCTCCTCAGCTCGCACCGCTCGCATCGGCGTTGGGGCCACCGATCCCAGCGCCACCCGAAAGCCGGTGGCAGTACGCGCCACTACACAGCTGACTGTTGAGATCACCATCGCATTGCGCGAGCCGACCTTGGCGAACTCCTGAATCTGGACCCCATCATCGGGCAATACAACCGCAGTGATCATCTCGTCTGGGGCTAGAGATGTCTGCTTTACTCCCGTGAAGAACTCCTTCCACGGCACAACGCGGCGTCCCCGGTCAAGTGACGCCACTTCGATCCCGGCATCCAATGCTGCGATCCACACCAGACCATCCCCGGCAGGGCTGGCGGTGCCGATGTTCCCCCCAATCGTGCCGGCGGCGCGAATCTGCGGTGACCCGACAGCGCGAGCAGCCTGGGCCAGCGCCCGATGAGACGACCGTTCAAGATGGGCCCAGGTGACACCGGCTCCGATCCTGGCGCTACTGAGTTCCCGGATCTCGTCGATATGACGCAGTCCGATGACGCTAGAGGGGCGATGATCGGCGAGATTGACCCCCACCATGAGGTCGGTTCCCCCGGCCAAGAATTCTGCATCGGGGTTCTCGGCCTTGGCTGCGGTTGCCTCAGCTACGCCTGTTGCGCTCACGAAATCCATCGCCACGAACGCTACCACCCGAGTCCGAGCACTCACAGGGCGACTGGAGGTCGGCCGTAGCTCCATATCAATCAGGTCGGCTCGAGACCGTCCCACCAGAGATCTGTCACGTTCGCGCATGACACTTTGCTTCATGACCCGCGGCGTGTCCTCCGTTCCTTCTCCCCCAACAGGGAGGAGTACCTGAGTGACCCTTGGGGAATGAGGCGAGGCATTCCTGTCTTGTTGCTAAGCCGCTTTCCGGGGGTGGGTTTTCGGTGTCGGACGGCGATGAACACGGTGTTCTTGAGCCGATGACCACCGTCGCGATGCTGGGCCAAGACACTGCATGACCGAGGAGTTACGAGTTCCCCAGGAGCGAGCCCGATGAGCACACCGGACACTCAAGGACCTCAGGTGCCTTCCATCCTCGCCTGAGCACGGCTCAGATTCCGAGGGCAACCTCCACTTGCGAGGCCGCATCACACAGCTGGACCGGCACGCTCCCGATCCAGTTCAGCCGGCAGTTTCCCAGAGAGTTTGCTGCGGACGATCGTCCCGGATGGAACGTCGTACAGCACGTCAGATCCGTTCCCGATCGTGACGTCCTCGCCAAGCTGGACGCCGAAATATACCGTGGCCCCCATGCCGACCAGTGTGTTGCGGCCGACTCGCACGTCGCCCGCGAGAATCGCGCCCGGCGCCAGGTGGACATTGTCGTGCAGCTCGCAGTCGTGACTCACGATTGCGCCAGAGTTGACGATGCAGTTGTCGTGGAGCACCACAGCACTGCCCACGATTGCACCCGCCATGATCTGGTTGCCCTCGCCCAGGGTCGCTGACGGCTCCACGGTCGCGGACGGGTGGATGAGATTCGGCAGGACGAAGCCGATACGCCTGAGTTCCGCCAAGATCCGCTGCCTTGCCTGAGACTCACGAAGCGCTCCGAATCCGACCACGGCATACCGAACACCTTCCTCGAAGAGGCGAGACAACTCATCGTTCCCACCGACAACATCGACCCCCAGACCGGAGCTCATCGGGTCCAGCGACGCATCGATGATGCCCACGATTTCGTGTGTTTGCATCGATCGCAGAAGGTCGATGCAGACCTTCGCGTGGCCGCCGCCGCCAACGATAAGGAGACGGTTGTTGCCGTTGGTCCCCTCGGCCGTCTGGGCTGCGTTCTTGGTGAGTGACGCCGCGGGCAACGAGGTGACTGCACGGACCTTCGCTAGGACGTCGTCTCGCGTCACCATCTTGTTGTCCGCGAAATCGGCTGAGTCGAGTCCATACTCCTCCAGGAGCATTTGTGCGGACTTTGAAAACCGTGCGCCCTCGGAGGAGGCAAGTGTGGATGTGTCGGCGAGCGGCGCACTCGTTTCGGCCCGCGTCGAAGCGTAGGCGACGAAGTCGAAAACACTCTCGGGCGCGATGACCGCGATGAGATCGCCGATTGCGAAGCACTCGCCTGGTACGGCGGAATAGAAGATGTAACCGTCGGCCGCCGCCTCGATATCGAAGTTCGACTTGGATGTTTCGAGCTCTACCAGCGTGTCGCCGCGTCGAACGGCCTCACCGCTTGCCTGGGCCCAGGCGATGAGCAGCACTTCGTCGTCGCCGCGGTTATCCATCGGGACGGTGATCTCGTGGATGGCACTTGGTGCGCGCTCATCCGGCATGGAACGTCTCCACGATTCTCAGGAATACCGACTCGATCGACGGTAGAGCCTGCTGCTCCAGCGCCCCAGAGGTAGGCAGGAATGTATTGTATCCGCCGCGTCGCGCCGCGCGTAGGCCGTTGACTCCCAGGCGTTCGGCAGTCTGCGCCACGACCTCGGCACCCAGGGCAGCAAACGAATTCCCCTCCTCGACTGTCAGAAGACGCCCAGATTCGGCAACCGAGTCGAGCACTGGCTGAATATTCAGGGGGGAGATTCGTGTCGGACAGATGATCTCGCAGATGATGTCTTCCTCGTCGAATGCACGCTGAATCGCGTCTTCGGCGAGTTCCAGCATGCCGCCGTAGCAGAAGAGTGTCACATCCGGTCGCTTGCCCGCCGGGCGGATTCGCACAGTGGAGAAACGCTCGTCGCTGAACTCAATCTCGAAACCGGGGATCTTCTCTGATCGCAGGAAGCGCGTGTAGAGGACCTTGTTCTCCACTACCAGAGTGGGCGTCTCGATGCTTTCAAAGAGAGGCGTGTATACGTCTTGCGGTGCAACGCGGATATTGAGCGCAAGGACCTCAAGATCTGGGATCCCGAGGAAGTGCTTCTCGATGCTTTGGCTGTGGGTGGGTCCGTACCCGCGATAGCCGCCCATCGGCGTTCGGATAACGAGAGGAACTCGAACCTTCCCGAAGGACATGTACCGAAACTTGCAGGCGTGATTCAGGATCTGGTCGAAACCCAGCCCAAGGAAATCCCCGAACATGATCTCCACGAGCGGGACCCAACCGGCGAGAGCGAGGCCCGAGCCCATGCCTATGATGCCAGCCTCACTGATAGGTGAGTTGCGAACACGGTCCCCGAAGAGGTCGCTCATGTCTCGAGTCACCTTGAAGGCACCGCCGTAGGGTGAGTGGAGATCCTCGCCAATGAGCATGAGGCGCTCATTACGCGTGAACTCACGCTTGAGCGTCTCGTTCAGCAGATCGACATAGCGGCCGCTCGTCCGCTCTGGGGGGGGATTCCAACTCACGGCCGTGTCGACATGGACGTGCGCTCCATCAGCGCGCTCGGGCGACGCCAGGGCTGCCGCCTCCCCGGCCACGACTGCCTCGTCTACCTCGCGCACTACTGAGGCCTTCAGTGCGGCGATCTTCACCGGAAAGGAGCGATCGAGGTGGACTAGGGGATCAAGCCCCCGGGCCCGCTCTATTTCTGCGGGCTCGCGGGTGTCATCGCCCTTTGAGTGCGCGTTCAGACGGAATGTGTTCACCTCGATAAGGCCAGGCACCCCATCCTCTCGCACGGTGTTCACCGCCTCTTCAAAGGTCAACAGAAGGTCTATCCATTGGCGGGTGTCGCCGGACCAATATCGCATACCGAAGCTCTCGGCCCGAGCGCTGATGCTTCCCCCGATCGTCGTTTCGGTGGGGGTCGTCTGGGCGACGTGATTGTTCTCCGCGACAACGAGCAGGGGTGCGCGCCAGATGGACGCCAGGTTCAGACCCTCATACAGAGTTCCCTCGCCGAAGGTGCCATCGCCGACAAAGACAAGCGCTATGTCATCCGAATCCAGCAGCTTGCCGCCGAGGGCGCGGCCCGCCGCCACGGGGACCATCCCGCCCTGAATGCCGTTGGAGAGGAAGTTCTCCGCGTAGAGATGCTGACTCCCACCGATGCCAGCACACACGCCGGTCGCCTTGCCCATTACTTCTGCCATCAGACCGCGAGTATCACCCACGTGGGCAAGAAAGTGACCGTGACCGCGGTGGTTGGAGAAGAAAGTATCAGTGCTCCGGGCGGCGTGCGCTGCCGCTACACCGACCCACTCCTGACCAACACATGTATGTACCGTGCCGAACAGCTTTCCGTCCTGATACAGATCGAGAAGGCGCGTTTCGAACTCGCGAATGAGAAGAGCGGTGCGCACCAGCGACTTGTGTGCTGTGAGGGCAGACTTCGCTCGTGGGTCCGGAGTTGAATCCTCGGGTTGTGTTCTCCGCCGTCGGGCAAACAAGGATCGCCTACATCCTTTCAGGGGTCGGGTGCTTGGCTTGGCACGCAACGCAAGCACGCGAAGAACGCGCCCACGGCGCACCAGAATACCCATCTACAACCAGAGCGAACAAGCGAGGCCACGTCATCGAGTTACGTCTACGGCGTAGTGTGTGGGGGAGGGAAGCGCCACTGATTAGGCCGAAGTTACAAGGCCGGGGTTGGGGCAACCCCTTTCGTCACCAGGAGTTTCGAGGTGTTTGGGGCGTGGTGTTCTGTCTAGGTGAGTTTGATGCGGAAGAATGCGCCGCTGATCGCGTCACACATAAGCCCGTCGCAAAAACCCGCGCCAGGACACCTGATGGGGAAGAACAGGACGCCCTGGATCCCGACGGATCGACCGTTGTGCCGGCCCTGTCGCGCAATCTGACGCGCAGGGTGGAAGTCACCCCGATACCCTCAGGGCGGGAGCA
>PVBE010898746.1_pt1 | contig 29775 bp, 26 predicted proteins | sample 1631181 | NCBI WGS metagenome assembly PVBE01 (sample SAMN08397723, study PRJNA350692) | Marine metagenome, whole genome shotgun sequencing project. | isolation source: water | place: Pacific Ocean | collected 2012-04
CCGAGCGTCGTCTACGACGCCCACCTCGGCCATCGAGAGTCGCCGCCTCGGCGCCGACCTGCGCGCAGGCCATGACGACGAAGCCCCCGACGAGTCCCGTCGTCATCCCGAATCTGGGCGATCGAATATTCGGACAGGACGAGGTGAAGAGCGGCTGGAACCGTGAACTGCTTGAGCAATACCCCAAGCTCGTCGGTCGGCTCCTGCGCTGGAATTCGTCCCGAAACGGACCAGCCGACCCATTCCAGGTCTTCGGGTTGCTGCCGAGGTTGGACCGCAAGAAGGCCCTTGTACTCCACGGCCACTCGGTCTCATTTGCCGGAACGCTGGAGGAACTCTCGACGAAGAATCGCCGAGACGCCCGTGCCGAGATAGGTGGGGCTACCGGGACGCTTACTGCTGACCGCCATCCCGGTGAGCATCACCGTGGTCGGTGCCGTGGGGCTGTACTGCGGCGTACTCGCGCTTTTCGGAACACTGTATCTGGGCCCCGTCGTGGGCCGATGGGTGCTCAGCGCCGGACTGGTGGGGGCGGCGGTGGTGGGCGGCTCCGTGGCCTGGTTCGTCCTCGTCCACATGCGCCAGATGCGCGCGATCCGGGACAAGGTCCTGGCGGAGTACCCCGACGAGGACCTGGAGAAGCTGCGCGAAGCCGGGTTGGCGCCTAGACGCCGGCGGTGAGCTTCTGGTCCAGGTGCCACGCCAACCGGGTCGCCAGGACCATGATCGTCAACTGCGGGTTCACCGCGAGGCTGCTCGGCATCACCGAACCGTCGGCGACGTACAGCCCCTGCCGCCCGCGCACGCGCAGGTCGCAGTCCAACGGGAAGGTGTCCCCGTCGGGGCCGAAGCCGCAGGTGCCGAGGGGGTGGAAGGCGGCCACCTCGAGGTCCGCGGCGCGGATGCCGGCGGCGTCGATCTGGGCTTCCACGTTCGGGCCCGCGTCCAGCTCCGGAAGGCGCCACGTCGGCAGGTAGAGCTTCGTCGCGCCCGCGGCCACGTACAGCTTCGCGAGCTTCTTGAGCCCCAGCATCATCTTGGCTTCGTCAGCCTTGCCGATGTCGTAGCGCACGAACGGACGGTCGCCGAGGCCCCGCATCACCGTGCCCGAAGGCTCGTCGCTGACCAGGAAGCCGAACGTCGACAGCTCCCGGCTGACCTCCATGAGCCGCTTGTGCTCCGGCCCCTTCCCCGGCAGCGCGACGCTCCCCATGTCGGGCGGCACGTGGGCCCCCTCCATCATCACGCCTTGCTGCTGGAACTCGTCGACGTAGTAGCTCTGGGGCACGCCCGGACCGTCGTAGAAGTCCTTCCCGGGGAAGTGCGCGCTGATCTTCACCGCCGGGTGCAGCGTCACCCGCCGGCCCAGGTTGCGGTGCCGCACGCCCGAGGCTCGGAGCAGGCCCGGCGTGTAGAAGGTGCCCGCCGCCACCACGACGGCATCAGCCTTGACGCGGAGGGTCCGCCCCTTCCCACCGGGCTCCACGACCCGAGCGACCACGCCCGTGGCCCGGTTCCCCTCGAAGGTCACCTTCTCCACCCGCGTCGCGCAGATGACCCGCGCCCCCGCCTCCACCGCCGACGGCAGGTAGGTGACGTGCATCGCCTGCTTGGCGTCCGTGGGGCAGCCGAAGGCGCAGCGGTTGCTGCCCACGCAGCCGCGGAAGTTGCGGGGCAGGTACCCGCCGCTCCAGCCCAACGCCTCGGCCCCAATGCGAGCCATGTCGTTGTTGCCGCCCAGCAGCGCGGGGGTCACCGGCTTCACGCCGATGATGTCCTCGACCCGCTGGTAGATCGGCGCCAGGGACGCCTCCGACAGCGCCTCGGGCATGCCGTAGCGCTCCACCCACTTGGCGTGCACGAAGTCCGGCACGCGGAAGCAGGTGCCACTGTTGATGACGGTCGTACCGCCGACGAGCTTGCCGATGGGGACCATCACCGGAGGCACCCCGACCGTCACCGTCACCCCGGAGTCGCGGTACAGCTGCGACAAGGCGTCGAACGCCAGCGGAGGGAACGTGGTCGCGGGCCGGTAGCCGCCCTCCTCGAGCACGATCACCGACCGCCCGAGCTCCGCCAGTTCCTTGGCCAGGGGGGCCCCGCCCGCGCCGCTGCCGACGATGACGACGTCCGCCTCCAGGAGCTCCTCGACCTCCCCGCCTCGCTCGACGGGGAACGTCTTTGCCTGGGCAGCGACGCGACCCTGGGTCTGATCCCCGAGCCGGGCCCGCAGGGACTCGTCCGCGTAGAAGGCGGGCAGCAGCAGAACCAGCGCGATCTTGGCGGCTCCCCGCAACGGCAGGAGCTTGCTGTCCCCCAGCCGCCCGAAGAAGGCACTGGCCTGCTCCGCCGACAGCTTCGTCAGCCGACGGCGGTGCGGTCCGATGCTGATGGGGAGCCACTGCAGCAGGCTCAGGAACAGCGCGACCCCGAACCGCTCCGGCCCCGGGAGTCCATCCACGAATCCGGACAAGCGGGGGCCGAAGCCGACGGACGCCGGCGTGTCGGGAAACTCTGGGGTGGGGGGCGCGAGCGCCGCGACGGCCGCACAAGCAACCTCGATGCGGCGCGCGCTGAGACCCATGGCTAGAGCGGCTTGCGTCCGAAGACGAGGGCCGACATGCGCATCGACTGCTCGACGACGGTCACGTCCTCGAGGCCCGCCTTGATCATCTCGGCCTCGAGGGTCTCGATCCAGGTGGACTTCTTCAGGACATCGGGGAGCAGCTCCCAGACCTCGTTCCAGTCCGGGTGGTCCTTGCAGCGCTCCTTCATGCGAGCGAAGTGATCATCGAAGACGACCTGGACCCACGGGACCTTCGGGTAGGCGAAGTCCTGCATGATGAACATGCCGCCGGCCTCCAGCATCTTGACCATGTTCGGGACCACGATCGTCAGGTCGACGTACTTCGGCAGGTAGCACGACGTGATGTGGTCGAAGGTCTCCTCGATGCCGAACTCTTCGGCGTTGGCGCAGAAGAAGCGGGTGTCGTCGAGGCCCCGCTCAGCGGCGCGCGAGCGGCACAGGTCGAGGTACTCGGGGCGGAGCTCGACGCCGGTGACGTGGCAGTCGAACCGCCGCGCCATCTCCAGGCTGAGGATGCCCGTCCCGCAGGCGAGGTCGAGGATCCGCTTGGGCGAATCGAGGCACCCCAGCAGGTCTTCCTTCCACTTCTTGTCGCGACCCCAGGTCGCCAGCTGCGCGATCTCGTCGTAGGTCGTGCCGGTTCCGTGGAACAGGGTCTCGACGAGGCCTTCGCGGCCGTTCTGCTTGGTGGAGTCGTGCGGGGTGTTCATGTGCATCAGGTCATTTTGTAGTTGGGGCCGCCGCCACCCTCGGGCGGGGTCCAGGTGATGAGCTGGTAGGGATCCTTGATGTCGCAGGTCTTGCAGTGGACGCAGTTGCTGAAGTTCACCTGCAGCTTGTGTCCACCCTGCTCCGCGTCCTCGACCATCTCGTAAACCTGCGCCGGACAGAACCGGGTGCAGGGATTGCCGAACTCCTCGGTGCAGCGCGTGCGGCACACATCGGGGTCGGCGACCTTCAAGTGACTGGGCTGGTCCTCCTCGTGGAGGATGCCCGACAGGAACAGGTCATCCAGCTTCGGCTTCCACGTGGGGATGTCGAGCTTGGGCTGCTCCGATTTGCTCGTCCCGCCGTTCATCTGCACGGCGATGGGGTTCATGGCGGCGTGGTCGTGGTGGCCGTTCTTGCGCCCGACGGTGCCGAAGAACATGCCCAGACCGGTGCGCGCCATGCCCAGGTAGAGCCCCTTGTCGAAGCTCTGATGGAAGTTCCGCGCCTCCCACATCTCGTCGTAGATGTAGGAGTCCTTGATGGCGTCGGCGTAGCTGCTGAGCTGCTTGGCCGAGCTGTCGCCCGCGACGAGCGCATCGAAGGCCGTCTGGGCCGCGAGCATGCCGCTCTTCTGGGCCAGGTGGAGCCCCTTGAGCGACTGGATGTCCATGATCTGGGCCGACTCGCCGATGAACATGCCGCCATCGAAGTACGACTGCTGCATCGCGTACAGGCCGCCGGCGCTGAGCGCCTTGGCGCCGTACTCCTCGACCGTGCCGCCCTCGATGAGCTTGGCCACGCGGGGGTGGCTCTTGAACCGCTGCAGCATGTACTGCGGGTCCAGGCCGGGATCGCTCCAATCGGTGGAGGCGACCAGCCCGACGGAGATGTAGTCGTCGTCCAGGCCGTAGACCCAGGTGCCGCCGAGGGTGTCCGTGTCGAACGGCCAGCCCAGCGTGTGCATCACGTAGCCGGGGCAACCCTTGCCCTCCGGCATCTTGATGATCTCTTTGACCCCGGTCTCGAACTGCCAGGGGTTGCGCCCCGCGTCCAGACCCAGCTTCTTGGTGACGATGCGGGTGCAGTGACCCAGCACGCCCTCGCCGAAGATCGTGACCTTCGCCTTGAGCAGGATGCCCGGCTCGAAGTTGGCCTTCTGCTCGCCCTTGGCGTCGACGCCCTTGTCGCCGGTCTGCACGCCGACGACCTTGTCGCCGTCCCAGAGCACGTCGACCGCGGGGAAGCCGCAGAAGATGTCGATCCCCAGGGCTTCAGCCTTCGTGCCGAGCCACCGCGTCAGGCGCGAAGCCGACAGGATGATGTTCCCGTGGTTCTGCAGCGGGGGGGGGACGACGGGAAGGTTGACGGCCCGCGTGCCGTTGAGCAGCGCGACGACGTTCTCCTTGTCCACGACGGGGCCGATGGGGGCGTCGTCGCGCCAGTCGGGGCCGAACAGCTCGTCCAGCGCCTTGGGCTTCATGACCGCGCCCGACAGCACGTGGGCGCCGACCTCGGAGCCCTTCTCGATCACTGCGATCGCGGGCGGCTCGGGGAACGCGTCGGGGTTCTCCGCGACGAGCTGGGCGAGGCGAATCGCGCCCGCCAGGGAGGAGGAGCCGGCGCCGACGAAGAGGACGTCGACGTCGAGGACTTCGCGCTGGATGTCGTCGCTCATCGCTGGATGGAGATGACGCCGGTCTTGCTCTTGGAGCCGACGAGCTCGCCGTCGATGGACGCGCCCCAGTAGCCGTTGGCCTCCACCTCGAAGGTGTCCGCCGGGAGGATGTCCGGGGGCACGAGGAAGAAGCGCAGGTCGTTCTCGGTGATGACCTCGCCGTCCATCTTCTCCACGGTGAGGAGGCTGGTCAGCCGGCCGCGGCGCGCGCACTCGATGCGCTGCTCCTCGGTCAGGACCGGCAGGCTCTTCCACTCGTCGCCGAGGGTGTCCCAGCCTTCCTCCGGCTCGACCAGCTCGTAGCCGTCGCACTCGTGGTCGGGGATCTTCGTGACCTCCACCTTGGTGCCGTCGGTGCCGCTGACGAACTGCTTCTCGTCCTCGTACTCGAGGGCCTCACCCTCGGCCTCCTCTTCCTCGTCCTTGACCTCCTCCTCGAGGAGGAAGGCCTTCCACTTGCCTTCGCCGTCGACGGAGACCATGTAGAGGAGCTTGCCGCCCTTGGGCTCGCGGATGAGGAGCCAGCAATCCCAACCGGCCGAGCACGACTCGAGGCCGCCCTGGACGTCAACGCGCAGCGGCTGACCGACCTCCAGAGGGGTCTGGTGCTTGACGATGTGCTTGGACTTCTTCTTCGCCAGGGCGAGGCCGGGAACGACCAACGTCGCCGCGATGGCGAGGAGCAGCAAGAGCCGGAACAGACGGGGCATTTCTTCTCCAGGGGCCGAGGACGGCGCACCGTACTCCAAGGGTGTGCACGGGACAAGCGGCTGTTGCCGTCCCAAAATGTCGGCGTGTCCGATCCACCCAAGGTCCTCGAAATCGAGGAGCCCGACCCTGAGGCCCGCCGACCCGAGGAGCTCCCCTCGCGGTTGGAGGACCCGTTCGAACTCGACGTCAGCCAGTTCAAGTTCCCCGAGCAGCACGACAAACCGTTCAAGGCGGGGGTGTTCCTCAGCCTGTTCGGCTACCTGTGGGTCTTGTTCGGGGTGCTGGCGATGGTCTTCTTCGGCCCGATGTGGGGGCCCGTGAACGCAACCCTGGTCGGCACCCTGATGTGGATGCTGTGCGTCGGCAGTTGGGCCGCCCTGGTCGGAGGGCGGGCGTTCTGGATGGGCTCACACTCCCCCATCGACCAGCTCTGGGACGACTTCGTCCGCCGCGAGGTCCCGGTGCCCGACGTGGATGAGGCGCCCGCCCAACTGCTGCGCCGGCGGGGCCGGTCCGGCGAGGCGCTGGCGATGTACGAACGCTGGGCGAAGGAGCATCCGAAGCTGGCGATCCTGGTCTTTCGGATGGCCGAGATCCAGCACCACGACCTGAAGAACCGGGCCGAGGCGGCGAGGCTCTACCGTCGTTTTGTCGCGCGCGTGCGCGCGAAGGGCTACCGACCGTCCGAAGAGGACCGGGCCAACCTCGGAATCGCCGAGGGGCTGGCGGAGGAGCTTTCCAGCGTGTAGATACGCCGCCTCATGGCGAACGAATTTGTCTACACGATGCAGGGCCTGTCCAAGACCACTTCCCGCGGGAAGTCGATCCTGAAGGACATCTGGCTGTCTTTTCTCCCCGGCGCGAAGATCGGGGTCCTCGGACTGAACGGCTCGGGCAAGTCCACGCTGCTGCGGATCATGGCGGGTGAGGACAAAGAGTTCACCGGCGAGGCGTACCCCCTGGCGGGCGTCAAGATCGGCTACCTCCCGCAGGAGCCGCAGCTGGACGAGTCCAAGACGGTCAAGGAGAACGTCGAGGAGGGCGTGGCCGAGTTCCGCGCGATCGTCGATCAGTTCAACGAGGTGTCGATGAAGTTCGGCGAGGTCAGCTCCGACGAGGAGATGAACGCGCTGTTCGAGGAGCAGGGGCGCCTGCAGGACATCATCGATTCCAAGGACCTGTGGGACCTGGACCGGCACGTCGGCATCGCGATGGACGCGCTGAACGTGCCCGTCGATGCGGAGACCTCCACGCTGTCCGGTGGTGAGCGGCGACGCGTGGCGCTGGCCCGGCTGCTGCTGGCGCGGCCCGACATGCTGCTGCTGGACGAGCCCACCAACCACCTCGACGCCGACTCGGTCGCCTGGCTGGAGCAGTTCCTCGCGGAGTACCCCGGCACCGTGGTGGCGGTGACTCACGATCGGTACTTCCTCGACAACGTGGCGGGCTGGATCCTGGAGCTCGATCGCGGCGCCGGCATCCCCTACGAGGGGAACTACACCGGCTGGCTGGAGCAGAAGAGCAAGCGCCTGCAGCAGCAGCAGAAGGAAGAGAGCAACCGCCAGAAGATCCTCGCGCGCGAGCTCGAGTGGGTGCGGTCGAGCCAGAAGGCGCGGCAGTCCAAGGGCAAGGCCCGGATGAACGCGTACGACTCCCTGCTGACGAACGACGGCGCGGAGAAGATCCAGGCCGGCGTCATCTTCATCCCCCCGGGACCGCGGCTGGGCGACATCGTCATCGAGGCCGAAGGGGTCACCAAGGGCTACGGCGGGCGCACGCTCATCGATGGCCTGAGCTTCGTGATGCCCCGAGGCGCGATCATGGGCGTCATCGGCGCCAACGGCGCCGGCAAGACGACGCTGATGCGGATGATCACGGGAACCGAGACGCCCGACGGCGGCAAGCTCGACCTCGGCGCGACGGTGCAGGCGGCGTACGTCGACCAGTCACGCGGAGGGCTGGACCCCGACAAGACCGCTTACGAGGAGATCTCGGGCGGCTACGACCGGCTTCAGCTGGGGCAGAAGGAAGTCGCCACGCGCGCCTACTGCACCTGGTTCAACATCCGCGGGGACATGCAGCAGCAGAAGACCGGGCAGCTGTCCGGCGGTGAGCGCAACCGCGTGCACATGGCCAAGCTGGTGAAGTCCGGCGGCAACCTGCTGATCCTCGATGAGCCGACCAACGACCTCGACGTCGACACGCTCCGCTCGCTGGAGGACGCCATCGCGGAGTTCGCCGGCAGCGCCATCGTCATCAGCCATGATCGGTGGTTCCTGAACCGGATCGCGACGCACATCCTGTCGTTCGAAGGCGACGGGCACTGCGAGTTCATCGAGGGGAACTACGACGACTACGTCGAGGACCGCAGGCGTCGCCTCGGAGACGACGCGGACAAGCCGGGGCGGAGCAAGTTCCGCCGGTTGGCGCACTAGCTGGGCCGAGTCCCCTGATCGATCCCGGCTTCAGTCCAGCGGCCGTATGTCGGGCTCGACCCAGGCGCGGCGCGACTCCCACGACTTCAGGCAGTCGCGGCTCCAGTGATCGAGGAGCTGGAGCTTGTTGCCCAGGTGCAGGGCCGCCCCGAGCACCGCGTCTTCGAGGGATTCGGCCGGTCGAGATCGCAAGAACCGAGCGGTCAGTTCGAGCCAGCCGCGGGTGATCGTCTCGTGGTAGCCGGCGTCTTTGGTGGTCTCGATGCCGTGCGCGGCGAGGTACTGATGCAGGTCGGTGCGCATGCGGTCCATGGCGGACGGGACGTCGAGGTCGGCCTCGCGCAGGAGTTGCACGGCGACGGTGACGTGCTCCCGGTGGTGCCAATCGGCGACGGGGAGGGTGCCGGCTTCGAAGGCGGCGGTGAGCGTGAGGATCTGGGCTTCGTCGCGGGGGGCGGGGCAGCTGACCGACCAGGTGGTCGTGTGCTGGCGGAAGCCGAGGCGGCGGTAGATGCCCGCAGCCGGGCCTTCGGGGTCGACGGAGATCCACACCGGTTCGCCGGGGTGCCGGTCGCGGTGGTCGGCGGTGGCGGCGGCGAGCTGGCGTTGCCGGCCGACGATGACGCGGTCGAGGTAGCGCTTCCCCGCGTCGTCGTTCTCCCATTCGTTGATGGCGACGGCGGCGGTGTGGAGGGCTTCCCACTCGTCCGGTTCGATGAGGCGGAGGTCGTAGTCGTCGGCGGGAGGGCGGGGCGGTTCGGCGGGCCCGCCGAAGCGGCCGACGGTGTTGAGTTCGAGCTTCAGGCCGGGGGGTAGATCGGGCGCCTCGGGGGCGAGTTCATCGAGCTCGAGATCGACCCACGCGGTCTTGATCCCCTTGCCCGCGTGGGTGTCGCGCCAGAGGCGGAACTTCGCCTCCCAGTCGGTGGGCCGTCGGGCGAGGGCGATGCGGTGGCAGTAGTTGGACTCGCGGCACTCCGGGGTGTCACTGACGAGGTCCTCACCGACGCGGGTCCAGGAGGTGTCGAACGCCTGGGCGAAGCGCTCGGTGCGGGAGGAGGGGAGATCGTGGCCGGGCATCCGGGAACAGAATGCCGAACGGGGCGATCGTATTCACGGCGGAGCCGGTATACCTGCGACGTGAAGCTACCCCGGCACATCGCAGGCTACGAGTTCGTCGAGCTCCTCGGCACGGGCTCCTTCGGCACCGTCTACCGGGCGATCCTGCGCGGCGAGCTCGGCTTCGAGCAGGAAGTCGCGATCAAGGTGTTGGACTCGGCGCGAGCGCACTTCGATCACACCCTCATCGCCTCGTTGGCCAACGAAGCGCGGATCCTGAGCCACGTGCAGCACCCCAACATCGTGCAGGCACGTCACTTCATCGCGGTCGACGACCCCGCCCTGGGGGAGACCCATGCGCTCGTCCTGGAGTACGTGCGCGGCCAGTCGCTGCGACGGCTCCTGGACGACGAACACCGCAAGGGCGGGCGGCACCTGCCGATCACGGCAGCTCTGCAGGTGATGTCGGAGGTGGCGGACGCGCTGCACTTCGCCCACCGGCTGACCGGCGACGACGGCGAGCGGGTGGGACTGGTCCACCGTGACCTCAAGCCGGACAACATCCACGTCACCAACGAGGGACGGATCAAGGTGCTGGACTTCGGCATCGCATGGGCGCGGAGGCGGCTGGGTGAGTCCACGCAGGGCGGCTGGACCAAGGGCACGCCGGCGTACATGAGCCCCGAGCAGCTGATCGGCACGCGCCTGGACGGGCGGTCGGACCTCTACTCGCTGGGCCAGATCGGGTTCGAGCTGCTGACCGGGGAGCGCTTCATTCCACCGATTCGAGGCGCCGGGAACCCATTGACGGCGGCTGCCCAGATCAAGTTCGAGGATCGGGAGCGCGTGCTCGTGGACGCCTTGGAGGACCGCTACGGGCTCGATCCCGAGGCGGAGCACACCTGGGAGCTCATCCGCCTGCTGAAGGACTTGCTGCGAACCAACCGGGAGGACCGCCCCGCAACCGGCGGCGAGGTCTTCGACCGGCTCGAGGATCTGCCCTCACTGCATCGCCCGAGCTCAGGGCGGGGGCACCTGCGGCGGTGGGTGGCGAAGCGAAACAACCTGATCGTCACCGACGCGGAGAGTCAGCCCGTCCAGGTGTCACCGACCGTGTTGCTCCCCCGGCGGGGTGCGGTCGAGGACGAAGAGACTGAAGGCTAAAGAGGCGCCAGGCAGGAGATCGGCGGCAGCGAGGGTCCCGATGTAGCCCGGCACGGCAGTAGCAAACGCCTTGAGGGTCCACGTGGCGCCTTCGTCCTCACAGACCGCGAGGGAGATGTCCCGCCCGCCCGCTTCGTACTCCTCGTCGCTGAGCACGTAGACGATCCCGCACGAGTCCACGGCGATGTTGTCCCCCACAGCCCCCGTCTGGCGGTAGTCCAGGGCGTCCACCGGAACCGGTGCGGACCACGCCCCGCCGGTGCTGTGGGAGTCGTCCGCGAAGGCGAAGCCGGGAGTGAGGAGTGCGGCGCTTCATCGCCCTGCTCGCCACGTGACGCTCACGGGACCTCCCGGCGTGGGCAAGTCCCAACTCGCACGGGCGCATGCCTCGCCCCGCGGGGCGGCGATCCTGGAGGCCTCCCATCTCGGCCGGGATGCACTGCCTCCGGTCGAGGTGGATCTCGTCGTGCTCGACCACGCGGACGCCGATCTCCCGGCAGCGGCAGCGCTGGCGCGAGCCTGGCTGGAGGACGATTCAGACCTCCGCGTGGTCGTGACGTCCCGGCAGCGGTTGGGGATCCCCAACGAGCACGTCGTCGAGGTCGCGCCGCTCGATCCCGAGGCAGCGGTCGAGCTGTTTCTCACCACCGCCCGCGCCGCCCGACCCGGCTACGCCTCCGCCCCCGAGGACGCCGAGCGCGTCGTTCGCATCGTCGACTTGCTCGACCGGCTTCCCCTGGCCCTCCGACTCGCGGCCGCGCGGGCGTCCCTGCTTCAGCCCGCCGACTTGCTCGACCGGTTGCACTCCCCGCTCGAGGTCCTGCACGACGCGGCCGAGCCAGACCGCTCCCTGCGAGCGCTGTTGGACGCCTCCTTCGACCGCCTCCCCCCCGATGCCCGCACCGCGCTGGCCTGGCTCGGCACCTTCGACTGCCCCTTCGACGTCGCCGCGGCCGAGGCGGTCGCCGGACACGCCCCGCGGGGCGACGGGACGCCGGTGCTCGACCTCCTCCAGCTGCTCGTGGAGCGTTCGCTCCTGGCGCGAGCCGAGGATGCTCCTTCGGGGGGCGCGCGCTTCGAACTCCTGCGCGTGGTCCGGGCCTACGCCCGCGCCGCCCTCGCCACCTCAGAACAGGCCGAAGCTGCGGCGGGGGCCCACGGCGCGTGGCTCGCTGACCGCACCACCGCCCTCGCGAGCACCCTGGGGGGCCCTCGCGGCCCCGCAGCCATCCGCGCCCTCAAGTCCCTCGGCGGTCTCACCGAAGCCCTCGAGCACCCCGAGCGACTGCCCCGCGACGCGGCGGGCCGGCTCGACCTCGCCTTCGATCGGCTGTGCCAGCACCGAGGCTCCGGCACCGATCACGCCTTCCTCCTGGACGGAGTGCTCGCGGCCGCGGGAACCCCCGCCGACCCCCGCCTTCTGGCTGCCCGCGCCCGCATCGACCGACGCCGCGGCGATGTCGCCGACGCCCTGGGGCGCCTGCCCGACTCCGACCTCCCCGCGGTCCGACTCGAACGCGCCGCCTGCCTCGCCGCGGCCGACCGCATCCGCGACACCGCCACCGAGGCGGTGGAGCTGCACCGCTCCCTGGCCCGACGGCGGGACGATCCCATCGTCGAACTCAACGCCGCGGCTCGGGCCGGCCAACTGCTCGCCGCCCGCGGCAAGTTGGAGGAGGTCGCCGACCTGCTCGACGACGCGCTGTCCGCCACCTCCACTCGGGTCGGCCCCCTTCCCCTCGTCGGCTGCTTGCTGGAGGCCGCCCGGGTCGAGCTGCTGCGGGGGCGGGGCGACCGGCGTCGATGCGCGCCTGCAGGTCCGCGACCTCGATGAGCTCGTTTCTCCGCAGCGATCCCGTCTCCTCGTACCGGGTCAGCAGCTCCTGGGCAGCGTCCCAATCCCCGAGCTGCGCGTGGCATGCGGCCTTGTAGTAGAGCGGGCGGCGCGCGTCGGGCCGGACCGCCATCGCCGAGTCGAGCAGGCCGAACGCCTCCGGGCAGCGTCCATCGGTCAGGAGTTCAACCGCCTGCGCGAGGTAGACCCGGTAGGGATCCGGCTCCTCCTCCTCCTGGGCGCGAACGGCTCCAGGGAGAGTCAGGCTGAGTGCTACCAGCAGTGGGGTCGCCGAAGCCGACCGGGGAGGTGACGATCCCGTAGTCGATGATCGGATCGCCTTCGGAGGTCACCCCGAGGGTATCGGGCAGCACCTGGGCCGAGGCGATGGCGGGAACAGCGAGGGCGAGGGTGGCGATGAGGAACTTGAGCATGGGTGAATCTCCTTGCCCCCCACCCTGCGCCCGGGCCCGACCGAACACGCCTGAATCGGCCTGACTTCTCCCCAGAACGCACGAAGCGGGCCCCAAGACGGGACCCGCTTCGCTCGCTTCAACCAGCCTGAGGTCGACGGGGATCGTCAGCTGGCGTCGGTCTCGTCCAGGTGCACCGCGTCCTCATCGCACCGGCTCCAGTAGCCGACGAACACGCCGCGCCCGTCCCGCGTCGGGTGCCACACGCCGCCGATGTTGCCGCCGTCGTGGCTGGCGTCCTCGGGGGCCCAGGTGCCGACGAAGCTGCCGAGCCGGTCGCTGTGCGCGGGGTCGCGGGGGGAGTACTCGCCGTCGATGAGACCGTGGCTGCCTTCGAAGTTCTCGTACCGGCCCTCGAAGAAGCCGCCCGGCGCCTCGTCGTAGCCCTGCCAGATGCCCTGGCCCACGGCGACGAGCTTGCGGTTGCGGCGGAACGCGCGTCCTCGGAAGACCCCGTCAGCGTCGACGTCGGCGTCGGTCAGTTCGGTGCGGGCGTACCGGCCGGCGACCGCCCCGCGCAGCGCACACTCCTCCTGCTCGGCCATGCGGCGCACGATGGCGCGGACGGCGGCGCGGCGGGTGGGGCGGTCCATCGACTCGTCCTCAGGCTCCACGTCGAGGTCGTCGAGGATGTCCTCGGACGGCGCGTCGACTTCGTCGCTGAGCTCGTCTTGCAGCTCGGCGTCGTCCAGCGCTTCGTCGATCGACGCCTCAAGTTCGGCCATGCCGATGACCTCGTCCGTGCCGTCCTCGGGGGCTTCGCAGCCCACCAGGGACAGGGTGACGATCGCGGTCGCGGCGAGGGTGTTGAGGAAGTTCTTCATGCGTTGCTCTCCAGTGATCGGACGCGGCAGCGATGAGGGAAGTGCCGTCGCCCAGGTCCGAGGGGATGGACACACCACCGCCGAACAGAGAAAACTTTTCCGACATGGCCGAACCCTGGAACGAGCTGAACGCCTTCGCGCTGAACCGCCTCAATGCGTCCGCGTACGCCGATTGCAGCCACCGCTTCCGGTTGCTGTCGTACGAGCAATGCAAGGAGTTGGCGCTCCGCCTGACCGTCGAGCGGCACGCCGGCGACACCCCCGGCGACTTCCAGGGACGGCTGCGCTACCTCTGCGTCGCCTGCGCCCACTGCGGCTTCGTGCTCGGCTCCGTGGGCATGCGCCCGGCCGAGGTCCTCGACGTCAGTGACTGGGCCTGCCAGGCCTGCGCCCACGACATCTGCCTCGCCGCGTCCGTGGATCGCTGGGATGAGGGCTTCTTCGACGAGGGGACCGTGGTCTCACGCTGCGAGAAGTGCGAAGCGCTCGCCCCGGTCGTCGACACCGACTAGTTGGGTCACCACAGCTCGCACGTCGTCGCCAGCACCATCCGGTTCCGGTACTCGCAGCCGAAGGTCTCGACGAACGCCGAGTGGTTCCGCACCGCCATGTTCACGCGCGCCCGGTTCGGCAGCACGTGCGAGCCGTTGGCGGTGTAGGTGGCCGCCATCTCCGGCTGCCAGGCGCACCACTGCTGCGCGTAGGCGACGAAGAACTGCTGGTCGGGGTCCATCGGCCGACCGGCGATCCGGAACCGCTGGCCGTCGGCGCCGCTCGCCTTCCATGCATCCCACGCCACCTGCAAGCCGAGGATGTCGGGGAGGGACTCCTCCAGCGCGGCCGCACCGTCGGTCCTCACCCCCGGCGCGACCGTGATCCCGTCCAGTTGCTCGTCGTAGCAGGCCAGTCGTTCGTCGTACGCCGCCTCGTCCGCGTCGGCCCAGAACACTCCGGGCCGGCCGGAGGCGTCCACGTGCCTCCCCGACGGGTCGATCGCGTACCCCAGTTCGTGCCCCACCACCGCCCCCAGACCGGCGTACGTGGCGAGCATCGGGAGCGCCGGATCGACCCAGGGCCGCCCGACCATGCCGGGCGCCACCGTCACCTCGTTCCGGCGCGGCTGGTACCAGGCGTTGATCGACAGCGGAGAGGCCGCGCCAGACGGATCGATCGGCGTACCCGCCCGCCCCAGGCGGGTCCGCTCGTCGGTGGCCCGGGCGTGGAGCACCTCCTCGAAGAACGTCGCCGCCGGCAGGTACGTGGGCACCTCGTCCTCGGGAGGGGGCGCCAGCTCGAGGGTGATCGCGGCGGTCTTGCGGGCGGTCCAATCGCGCGCCTCGGGGCCCAGCCAGAAGGCCGCGCGAATCCGCCCCGTGAGCGCCGACCGCACCGCCGCCGTCACCTGCTCGGCCCGCGCGCGCGCCTCCGCCGACACCGCCTCTCCATGCAGGCGCGGCCAGAGGACTTCGCTTCGGAAGGAGATGGTCAGGCGGCGGCACAGGGCCCACCGGTCGGGCATGCCGCCGTACCCCACCAGGACGCTGGTGAGGGGGACCCGGGGGGCATGGAACTCGTTCGGCAGGGCCGGGAGCATGGAGTCCACCCAGACCCGCCGCAGGTACGCCGCCAACACCGCCGGATCAGTCTGCGCGACCAGTGCGGAGACCCCGACGAGGTAGTCCGGAGGCCCGGCCTTGATGCGGGCCAGATCGGGCAGGTTCGCCGCCCGTCCCCAGGCCCCCCACGCGACCCCGGGGGCGTCCTGGGGGAGGGCCGCGACGTCGAGCACGCGCGCCCCCTCGAGCGGATCCCGGGGGTCCTGGGGGCTGCCGTGCAGCTCCGCCAGCGCGACCTCGAACTCGACCACCCCCCGAGCGAGTCGGCCGCCCCCCCGCTTGACCCCCGTGTTCCGCAGTTGGCGGGCGACGTACGCGCGGTAGGCGCGCAGGGTGGGACCGGAGCGCGCCCCCAGGCTACCGTCGTAGGCCCCCTTCAACCCCAACCCGAGATCGCCCTGGCTCAGGCGAAGCCCGTACCGCTCGGGATCCTCGATCGACGGCAGGACGGTGACGCCCCACAGCGGTGAGAGGCCCAGGGCATGCATGCGACCGACGGTGCTCCACAAGGCGTCGCCGGTGAGGCTTCCGTCGACCGGTGGGAGCCGCTCCCGCAGTGCTCGCACGTCGTCGTCGCCCACCGCTCGGCAGCGCTCCCCGAACGCCGCCGCTTCCTCGCCCGCGGGCCCCATCTCACCGTTCTGGGCAGAGTCCAGGAGCCGACCCGCGTTGCGATCGAGCTCCCGGCCGCGATCGCCGTAGGCCCAGTACTGGGGCACCCCCGGACCGCTGATCGCCGCCGCCGCTGAGATGGGATCGGTCCAGCGCGCGCAGGCGTGGTCGAAGAAGTCCTGGCAGGGACCCGAGCCAACTCCGGCCGTCTCCCGCAGCCGCGCGTGGAGCGCATCGACCGACGACGTCGCCGATCCCGACAAAGGGAGGAGGCTGAGGAGGGCGATCAGGGGAAGGACGATCCGCATGCAGGAGCCAGGGATGGGCTCGCCCCCCCCCACCAAGCGTACCGGTTGGGGCTCCCTAGAGGGCCGTCTCCGACGGGGGCGCGCCGGTGCCTCCGGCGAATCCACCCCGCAGCATCGACACCGCCGCCATCCCCATCGTGAGGATGTCCTCGGGGTGGTCCACCTGCTTGAGCAGGCGCAGGCAGCGCGTGGGGTGGAGGTAGAACTTCTTGTAGGCGAGGTCGACGACCTCCTCCATCTCCGGGTTCGTCAGCGTGTACGACGGATGGGGGATGCGGCTGAAGCGCCGGTGGTCGTCGTCCCAGGGCAGGCCAAACTGGTTGGCGATGTCCGTGCCGGGGTACGGCTGGAACATGAAGAAAGCGGCGTACTCGGGGTCCAGCTCGACGGCGAAGTCGATCGTCTCGAGCATCTCGTCCCGCGTCTCCGTGGGGAAGCCGAGGATGAAGTTGCTCAGCACGCCGATGCCCGCGTCCTTCGCCTTGCGGAAGCCCTCGACCGCCGACTGCTTGCTGATGCCCTTCTTGATCAGGTCGAGGATCCGCTGAGACCCCGCCTCGACGCCGGACTCGATCCGGAAACAGCCCGCCTGCTTCATCTTGGCGAGCAGGCGCGCGTCCAGACGGTCGACCCGTTCGGCGCAGAACCAGGTGATGCCCAGGTCCTCCTCGATCATCATGTCCAGAAGCCGCTCGGAGCGGCGCGGATGCACGAGGAAGCGGTCGTCGTGGAACCGGAACTCGTTCACCCCGTAGGTGTCCATCAGGTACCGAATCTCGGTCATGATCGACTCGGCCGAACGGAAGCTCATCTTCTGGCCGAAGATCGTCCGGTCGCAGAAGGTGCACCGGTGCGGGCAGCCCCGGTTGAAGAACAGGCTCGTCGCCCGCGGGTTCTGCCGGTAGCCGGGCGCCAGCTTGTAGGCGTCCATCCGCACGAGGTGGCGGGCCGGGTAGGGCAGCGAATCCAGGTCCAGGTCGCGCTCGCGGTGACAGGTGCGGACCAATTCCCCGTTGCGGAGGAACGCGATGCCCGCGACGTCGTCGATGTGCGGCCAATTCTCGACCACTTCGGTGGCGCTGAACTCGCCCTCGCCGACGACGACGACATCGGCCAGACCACGCTCCAGGTAGACCTCGGGGCGGGAGGTGGCGTCGTACCCGCCGCATAGGATCAGGGCGTCGCAGCCCATGTCGCGGATTTCGCGCACCATCTGCTGGACGTTGGGGAGGCACGGAGCGGTGCAGGAGAATCCGATGACCGCAGGGTCGTACTTCTGAATCGCGCGCTGGAGCCGGCCATCCATCGGTTCCACCGAGAAATCGATGGCGTGAACGGGGTAGCCCTTCTGTTCGAACATCGCCGCGACCTGCAAGATCCCCAGGGGAGGCATGGTCGACGTGGCCAGTCGCTCGATCAACGAATCCGGGATGTACCCCGGCTCGATCAGCAGGATGTCGGGCTTGCCCATCGCTTCTCCGAAAGTGCTCGATTTCACGCCGAACCACCATAGCCGGGGGGGATCTGACCCGCCACGAATGCCCCCCCACGCGCGGGAGTGCCCCTTGGCCGGCTAGGATCTCGGCGTGGCGGACCGGTCTGCGGCTCGAAATGCGATCGCAGGGCTCGGCGGAATCGCCGTCGCCGCCGGGTTGCTGTGGTGGTGCTTCTCTCGCGCTGACATGGACCAAGTCTGGACCGCGCTGGCCGGACTGACCCTGGTGGGGGTGCTCCCCGCCCTCGCCTGCGAAGCCGCCGTGCAGCTGAGCAAGGCCTTCAGGTGGACCGCCATCCTGCGCGCCATCGGCCCGGTCAAGTACCGCAACGCCGCCTCCGCCGTGGTCATCGGCGCCGCCGCCACCCACCTCGTGCCGCTCCGCCTGGATGAACTGTTGCGCGCCGCGGTGCTCGGCCGGCGCGAAGGGATCGACCCCGGCAAGGTGCTCGGCACCGTCGCCATCGACCGCGTCATCGAGGTCTTCGTCGCCGGCATCCTGCTCGGCATCATCGCCCTGTCCGGGGAGCTCCACGGCTGGATGCAGGAAGGCGCCCAGTACCTGTGGGGCGGCTTCCTCATCGGCATGCTCCTGCTCGTCACCTTCGTGCGGTCCGAGGAGCGCGTCCGCGAACGGCTGTCGGCGTCCACGATCCCCGGCGTCGCGGCGGCCTCGGGGGTGCTCGGGTCCCTCGCCGAAGGGCTCCGCAGCCTCCCCCGCGGCGCTGCCCTCATCGGCGTGATCGTCGGCTCGGTGGGCGAGTGGAGCGCGACGGTTCTGTTTTACGTCTGGACCCTCCACGTCTTCGGGGTCGACGCTCCGCTGTCGGTCGCGCTCTTGATGGCCCTGGGCAACGCCGTCGCCTACTCCGTGCCCAACGTGCCCGGCGCCTGGGGCCCCTTCGAGATGGTGCAGACCTCCATCCTCATGGCCGCCGGGATCGCCATCACCGAGGAGGGCGCCATGGCCGTCGCGCTCGCCGCTCACGCCGTGCTGATGATCCCGGTGACCGTCATCGGCGCCGTCCTCGGCGTGCTCGAGTGGCAGCGGCGGGGCCCCATCAAGCTCGCCGAGGCGTCCGCATGACCCCCGAACAGCGCCAGCGCTACGCGCCCCTCGCAGCGGCCGTCGGAGGCATCGGCGGGTTCTTCCTGTGGCTCGCCGTCACGTCCGCCGTGCTCGCGGCGCGGGTCGAAGGGATCGCCCCCGCGGTGGCCGAAGCCCGGGAGTTGGGCCTCGTCTCGTTCACCGTGATCTCGGGCTACGACAAGGCCCAGGAACCGCTGGCGTGGCTGCTCGGCTGCCTGATCGTTCCGCTGTCGATGTGGGTCCTGTGGGCCGCCGTGCACCCGACCCAGGACCCCGCGTTCCGGGTGGGACGGCGTCGGAAGGGCCCCCGACGGGCCGAGGACGGCGCGGCCGAAACGGACGAAGACGGCGACAAAGCCGAAGACGCCCCCGCGGATCGACGGCGCGGCCCCCCCGTGTGGGTCCCCTGGGCCGGCCTCGGCGGCACGCTCGCGGCGGTGGCACTGCGGCCTGGCTTCCTCCGCGGACCGAGCCCCTGGGGCTCCTTCGGCCTGCTCGGCGAGGAGGGCGTCTACCTGGGCACCATCCAGGCGCTCCGCACCGGCCGAACGCTGTACGCCGACCTGGAGTTCCCCTACGGGCCGCTGATGATCTACCCGCTCGACCTGTGGATGCAGATCGCGGGGGACAGCGTGGTCGTGGCCCGCTCCTGGGTGCTCCTGCTGCACCTGCTGGGGCTGGTCGGCGCCGCCCTCACGGTGCGCTGGATGCTCGGCCCCAAGGTCGGCCCCTGGGCGGGGCTCGGCACGGCGATGATCCTTGCCATCATCGCGCCGCTGTTCCTTCCGAACCTGAACGCGGCGCTGCTCCGCCCGGTGCTCGCGCTGCTTCCGGGCGCGGCCCTCTTCGCCGCGGGCCGATCGGCGTGGTTCCGCCGACGCGACGGCCAACCCGAGCCGAGGCCGTGGCGTGACCCGATACTCGGGGTGGGCGCCCTCGCTGCTGTCGCGGCGCTCTTCTCGTTCGAGATCGGACCGGCCGCCGCGGGGGGCTTGATCGTCGCCGCCCTGGTGGTGCGACCGTCGGGCCGAGACCTGGGCATGGCCGCGGCGGGCGGCGTGATCGTCGGCCTCATCGTGCTCGTGCCGATGGCGTTTGCCGGCGCTCTGGCCGGCCTCATCGACCAGATGGGGACCATGCTGACGCTGCCCACCCTGGGCTACCAGGCGCTCCCCTACCCCGACGCCCTCGGCCTCTTCCGGGACGGCAACGGAGCGGTCGGCGCCTACCCGCCGGAGGAGTCCGCCACCGCCCTGTGGTCCACGCTTCCCCCGCTGATGATCTGGCTGGGGCTCGGCATCGGCCTGTGCGGTCCCCGGCGTGCCGGCGTGCCCACCGCGTTCGGGGGCGTGCTCATCATCGCCGCCGCCTCCGCGGTGCTCTTCCGCGCCTCCTTCGGCCGCTCCGACCTCTACCACCTGTGGTTCTACGGAGCCGTCCCCTCCATCGCGCTGGTGTGCGTGCTGCTGGGGGTGCTGTGGGACGTGGTTCGGTCCGAGTGGCGTCCGCTGGTGCCGTGCCTCGCGATGATCATCGCCATCGGCTTCGCCGCCATCGGCACGGAGACCCAGGTCCGCTTCCCCGACGACGAGGAGACCCGCCTGGGCGCCGCCGCCGGCATCGACAACCCGCTGGTCCCGGTCCGCCTCCGCCATCCCCGCCTGGGGAACCTTGAGGTGCTCCCCCGCCTCGCCCGCGAGATCGAGTCGATCGCCAACCGCACCGCCGCGCTGCCCCTGGATGACGGCGTCTGGTTCTACCCATCCGAGGCGACGTACTACTTCATCACCGGCCGGCCGCTCCCCACGCGGTTCCTGTGGGCCTACGACGCCGCGACGCTCCAGATGCAGGACGCCGCCATCGTCGAGCTCGAGCAGACGCGCCCCCGGTGGCTGTTCCGAAGCTCCGACACGTTCCCCATCGACCACATCCCCCAGAGCCGGCTCGTGCCCCGCCTCGACAGCTACCTCAAGGCCAACTACCGGCCCGTCGAGGTGCTCCCCGGGGCGACGCTGATGGAGCGGATCGAGTGAAGGGCTCCGGGAGGAGGGCCGACCGGATCGCGCTGCTGGCAGTGGTCGCGGCCGTCCTGTGGCAGCTCGCGCCGCTGCTGACCCCGCCGTACGCGACGCAAGCGATCGTCGGCACCGACACCTACCGCAGCCACGACTGGCTCGAGGTCGCCAAGCTCGACTTCTACGCCCGCAAGTCGCTGCTGGAGTGGGGCCAGATCCCCTGGTGGAACCCGCTGCTGGCGGGCGGCACGCCGCAGTTCTCGCACCCCTCGGACGGCACCGCGGGGCCGATGATCCTCCCCAGCCTGCTGGTCGGCGAGACCCTCGGCATGAAGCTGAACCTACTGCTCGTCGCGCTCGCCGGAGCGCTGGGCGTGCTCCTGCTGCTGCGACGGGTGATCGGGGTCTCCCCCGCCGCCGCCGCCGTGGGTGCGGTCGCGTACGCGTGGAGCGGCTGGCTTCCGTCGCGGGCGGCGGTGGGGTTCTACGAGTCGTGCCTGATGGCGGCGTGGCCGATCGTGCTGGCGTTGTGGCTGATGCCTGGCGAGATCAAGGAACGTCGACGCCGGTGGGCCGTCGCTGCGGTCATCGTCTGGGCGCTGGCGGTGCAGCTGCAGCTGGCGCTCCCGGTGCTCGTGCTCTTCATGATCGTGATCGCCGCGACCGCGGCGGTGCAGCGTCGGCTCGCCAAGAAGCCGATCGACAAGCAGAACCCCGCCGCGGGGCTGACGATCCTGGCCCTCGGGGGGCTGCTGGGGGCGATCAAGTTCCTCCCCATGCTCGACCTGCTGGGGCGGGGCGACTTCCGCGAGGCGCGGCTCTACCCGACACACCCCGACGCCTGGTACCGCAGCTTCGATCAGCTCTGGTACGCGCTCTTCCACCGCGTCCCCGCGGTGCCGCTGTACGACGCCGACGGAGCCCCTCGGGTGCAGGAGTACATGACGCTCCAGCCGGGCCTCGGAGCGCTCGTGCTCGCCGCCTTCGGGGCGGTGGTGGTCGCCCGCCGGTGGCGCATCCACAAGGCCACGCCGTTCCTCGTCGCGGGGGCGCTGTTCCTCTACTTGAGCTTCGGCCCGTGGGCGCCCCTGGACGCCTTCCGAGGGATTCGCCTGCTCCCCCTGTTCGGCTCCATGCGCGGTCCTCTGCGTTACTTCAACTACCCGATCTTGTTGATGATCTGCCTGCTCGCAGGCGTGGGCATGCACCAGGCGGGGGCGCTGCTGCGGCACCGGAAGCGGGCGCTGTGGGCCGCCGGGATCGCGGTGCTGCTGTGCCTGCCGGCGTCGCTGGACAGCCGGTCGCTGTACCGCAGCTCGTTCCTGTACGCGGCCGAGACGCTGCCGACGCCGACGCTGTGGCGCAGCGAGGGGCTGTCGACGCGGAGCGGGGCCCGGTCCCCGACCCTGAACCTGCGCAAGTACGGCAACGTCCGGCGAGGGGTGCCGACGATCTACGTGCCGGAGGACATCCCGATGGAGGTGCCGCTGCTGCCGGCGGTCTGGATCGAGGCGGACGGCAAGACCACCCCGGAGCCCAAGTACATCGGCGAGGCCTGGGTCCTGGACGCCACCGCGGGGCGCGCCGAGGTGGTGGCGTGGCGAGGCGCCGAGCTGGAGACGGCCCACACGCTGACCCGACCGGCGACCGTCGTGCTGAACCAGAACACCTGGGACGGCTGGACCTGCGGGGACCGCGCCGTCACCGCCCACGCCGGCCGGTTGGCGTTCGAGGCGCCCGCTGGCGAAGGGCTCACCACGACCTGCCGGTGGCGTCCCCCGGGCCTCGCGGTGGGCGCTTCGCTGAGCCTCCTGGGGCTCGTGGGCACGCTCGCGCTGTGGCCCTGGACCCGCCGCCGCCCGGGGAGACGGACGCTATAGTCGCGGACCGTGAGCGAGCATCCGCATTACTTCGAGGCCGACCTCAAGGTCGATCACACCCGCTACTCCCGGTACGAACGCATCTACCTCGTGCTGGCCGCCTGCTTCGTCACCGTGTTGGTGCTCACGAACGTGATCGGGCTGAAGCTGTTCCAGGCTCCGTTCAAGCCCGAAGCGGCGCTGACCACCGGGATCATCACGTACCCGCTGACGTTCCTGTTCACGGACATCGTCTCGGAGATCTACGGCAAGAAGCGCGCGGACTTCATGGTGATCATGGGCTTCGTCTGCAGCCTGCTGATGCTGGCCGTCGTGCAGCTCGCGATGGCAGTCCCGCCGCACGATGCGTGGTCCTCGGGCAACCCGCCCTTCTACGCCACCACGGCGGAGTTCCAGACCGGGTTCGAGTCGGTCTTCAGCATGGGCCCGGTGCTCGTGTTCGGGTCGATGCTCGCCTACCTGTGCGCGCAACTGACGGACAACTTCCTGTTCCACTGGTGGAAGAAGAAGACCGACGGCAAGCACCTGTGGCTGCGGAACAACGGCTCGACGTGGATCAGCCAGCTGGTCGACACGGCGATCGTGAACTCCATCCTCTTCTACGTCGGCTTCAAGATGGACTTCGCCCTGGGCGTCTCCATCATGGTGACCATCTACATCTACAAGCTCATCATCGCCGCGCTGGACACCCCGTTCATCTACCTGGGCGTCTACCTCGTGCGACGGCTGCTGGGCGACGAGCTGCCCTCGGAAGCGGCGGCGCACGCATGATCGGCACCATCGGCCTGCGGGACCTCAAGATCACCTGCATCGTCGGGATCTACGACCACGAGCGCAGCGCCGAGCAGGATCTCTTCCTGGACGTCGAGGTGGACCACGACTTCGCCGAGGCGGCCGAGACCGAGCACGTCAGCGCGACGATCGACTACGACCTGATCGCCGCCGCCCTCACCGCGCTGGCCCAGACCCGGCGCTACCAGCTCATCGAGACTTTCGCGGAGCACGGCGCGGCGCTGCTGTTCGAGCAGCACCCGGCGATCACGCGGGTGGCGATGGAGATCCGCAAGCCTGCGGCGGTGCCCGCGGCGGCCTGCTCCCTGGTTCGCATCGAGCGGCATCGGTGAGCGCCCGAAACTCCTCGACGGCGGTCGATTCGACCCTGTCGCGCATCGCGCTCGTGACCGGCGGGAGCAAGCGGCTGGGGCGGCACCTCGCGCTCGCGCTGAGCAAGGCCGGGTACGGCGTCATCATCAACTACCGGAGCTCGCAGAAACAGGCCGAGAAGCTGGCGGAGAACATCGCCAAGCGCGGCCGGTACGCCCGGGCCGTGCGCGCCGACGTCTCCGACAAGGTGGACGTGGCGACGATGTTCGCGTCGATCGAGCAGCACGAGGCGCGCCTGGACCTGCTGATCAACAACGTCGGCAACTACGAGCCGGAGCACCTGCGCCACGTCACCCCCGAGGACTGGGACGAGTGCATCCAGGCGAACCTCAACGGCTCCTTCTACTGCTGCTACCACGCCCGTCCGCTGCTGGAGAAGACGCGCGGCCAGATCATCAACATCGGGTACGCGGGCGTGGACGCGCTCGTCGCCAACCCCTGGGCGACCGCCTACCAGGTGAGCAAGACCGGCCTGCTGGTGCTGACCAAGTCGCTGGCCGAGGCGCTCGCGCCGGAGGTGCGCGTCAACATGGTGAGCCCGGGGCAGCTGGAGAACTCAATCGACCTGCCGGACGACCTGCAGCGGGCCATCCCCCTGCACCGGGCGGGCACGCTGAACGACGTCGCCGGCGCGGTCGAGTACCTGCTCGAGGCGGACTACGTCACCGGCGTGAACATCGACGTCGCCGGCGGCTACCGGCTGGGCGGCAACTAGCTCCCGCCGAACGGCCAGATGATGGCGTAGAACCAGAACTTGTTGAGGAAGACGAACTGCTGCCCCTGAAGCAGCAGGTGAGCCTGGCTCAACACCAACGCCGAGCCGGCGGCCGTGGCCACGATCGGCCACGCCTTGCCCTCGCGGGAACCGATCAGGAACAGCCCCCAGGCCGCGCAGATCGCCATCGCGGGGTCGACCAGCTCGAAGTAGTGGAGGCTGTAGGGGTAGGGCTGACCGTCGGCGATCTGCTTGTACTGAAGCGCCACCGTCACCGCCGAGAACAGCCCGATGCCGGCCGCCAATGCCGCCGCCTCCTTCGCCTTCATCACCATCGGCGGCAGCAGCACGAGGGCCGCGGCGCCCAGCAGCCAGGGGTTGGTCCACTCAATGGAGGTGACCCCGGCGGTGTGCTCGTCGGTGTTGCCCATGCCCTGGCCGAGTACGCGCCACAGGCCCGGGATCGTCGTCAGCATGAACACGCCGATCATCGCCGTCGAAGCGATGGCAGCGTCCCGGCGGCGCTCGGACATGACGAAGAAGATCGTCGCCATCGCGCCGCCGATGACGAACCAGTTGGACAGGTGCAGCTCCACCGCCACGAGCACCGCGCCCACGGCGATCCACTTGCTCCGATCGCTCCCCTCGCGGGCGAACTCGACGATGGCGATGAGCGCGATGGTGCCCAGCACCGTGGCCAGGGGGTAGTGCTCGAAGGGACGCAGCGCGTTCGGGCTGAAGGCCACCAGCGCGGCGGCGAGCATCGCCGTCCGGGGCCCCGTCCAGCGATCCATCGCCCACGCCACGAGCACCACGAGGGCGATCCGGCAGAGCCAACCGTGCACCAGGACGTGGGCCGCCGGGTCGATGCCGACGACGCCGCTGCTCCAGTCGACACCGTTCATGAACAGCGAGTAGCCCGGCGGGTGGATGAACGGCACCCACGCCAGCGCCGGCTGCGGCCCGTGCACCCAGAGCTCCATGACGCCCCGGGCGAGCACGGATTTGGTCCAGCCCTGCCACTGCACCCACATCAGGACGACCTGGAGCGGAACGAGGAGGCCCAGCGTCAGCGGCCACGGGGACTGGAGGAGGCGTTTCAAGAGCTGCCTTGATCTTATCTGACAAATTACTGTTGACAGTAATGCTGACAGCTCCTAGATCTGGAGCATGAGCAACCGCCTCTCCCCCGACCAGCTGCCTTCCGAGCTCACGCTCCGCAGCCTCGTCTCCGAGACCGCGCAGTACGTGGACCGCATGGGCCTGGTGCCCGCCGACGGCCGCGCCAGCAAGCACCCCGATGCGCGGGCGATTCGCTACTACGTGAGCCTCGGGCTGGTGGACCGGCCCCTGGGCTACCGCGGCAACAGCGCGCTGTACGGGCGCCGCCACCTGCTTCAGCTGCTCGCCATCAAGGCGCTGCAGGCCTCCGGCACGGGGCTCCCGGACATTCAGCGGATGCTGTTGGGGCGAGGCGACGACTGGCTCGCCAGCCAGCTGCCCGAGCTGGTCCACGCCCCCGCGCCGCCGCCTTCGATAGCCCCTCCACCGATGGAGGGAGGCCGCTGGAACCTCGAACTGAACCTTGCCCCCGGCGTCCGCGTGACGCTGGAGGCGGGCGCCCTTGTCCGCCTCGACCCCGACGGCCTCGCCGACGCCCTGCGCGCAGCCCTCGGGAACCTCGCCCCAACTTCCGTGCCGAACCAGGAGGAGAACGCATGACTGCCCTTGCCATCCGACCCATGAACGAGGCTGTGTACAACGAACTGCGCGGCTGCCGCGTGCCCACCGAGATGGGTGCGGGACGCCTCGTCGCCGAGGACGTGGTGCTGCCGTTGCGCGGCACCGACGTGCACGCCGAGCTCAGCGGCCCCGCCGGCGCCGTGACCGTGACCCAGACCTTCGCCAACGACCGCGACGTGCCCCTGGAGTGCGTCTACATCTTCCCCCTGCCCCCGGAGGCGGCGGTCACCCAGTTGGTGTTCGTCGTCGGCGAGCGCCGGCTCGTGGCCGAGCTCCAGGAGCGGGCCAAGGCCGAGCGGGCCTACCAGGCTGCTCGGGACACGGGGCAGCGGGCAAGCCTGCTGACGTCGGAGCGCGCGGACGTGTTCACGACGAACGTGGCCAACATCCAGCCGGGCGAAGAGGTCCGCGTGGAGCTGACCTACGCCCAGACCCTGAGCTTCGACGACGGCGGCTTCGTGTTCCGCTTCCCGCTCGTGCTCGGCGACCGCTACATCCCCGGCGCGCCCATCGGCGACGAGCTGTCCGTCGACACCGACCAGGTCGCTGACGCCCATCGGATCAAGCCCCCTCGGCTGCTCCCGGGTGTCCGTCCCGCCCACGATCTGACGATCTCGGTGTCCGTCGATGCCGCCGGGCTGCCCTTGACCGACCTGACCTGTTCGCAGCACACGACCTCGACGTCGGTGGCGGACGGCAGGGTGACGGTCGAACTGGCCCGCGCCGACGAGCTTCCCAACAAGGACTTCATCCTGCGGTGGCGGACCGGCGGAGACGGGGTCCAGGGCGCGATCTGGACGCACGAGGACCGCTTCTGCGCCGTCGTCGTCCCCCCCGCGGACCTGCCGGAGGCGGACGTCGTGCCTCGCGAGGTGGTGTTGGTGGTCGACACCTCGGGCTCCATGGGGGGCCCGAAGATGCCGGCCGCGATCGAGGCCGCGAGCCTCGTGCTGCGCGGACTGCGGGAGGGTGACGCCCTCCAGGTGGTCGAGTTCAACACCCGCCACCGGAAGCTGTGGCGCAAGCCAAAGGCGGCGGTCGACAAGACCATCGCGGAGGCGGACCGCTTCCTGTCGGGCCTCGGGGCCACGGGCGGCACGGAGATCCTGTCGCCTCTGAAGGACGTGCTGCGCAGTGCGCCGGCGTCGGGTCGGGTGCGGCACCTGGTGCTCATCACGGACGGACAGGTCGGCAACGAAGCGGAGATCGTGCGCTGGGTCGGCTCGCTCGACCAGAACCTGCGCACGTTCGCCATCGGCATCGACACGGCCGTCAACGAGGCGTTCCTCAAGTCACTGGCGTCGCAGACGCGGGGGCTGGCGAGCTTCATGACGCCGTCCGATCCCATCGCCGAGCGAATGACGCGGTTCCTCGCGACGGTCGGTGCTCCGGTGCTGACGGGTGCGTCGATCGACGGCGTGGAGCCGACCTGCGCCATCGCGGACCTGTACCAGGGCCGTCCGGTGGTGGTGACGGGCACGCTCGAGGGCGAAGCGCCGGCCTCCTTCACCCTGCGGGCGACGGGCTCGGACGGCGTGGTGCGCACGGTCGATCTCGGCGCTCCCCGGGCCGGCGGTGCTCCGGTGGCAGCCGCGGTCGGCAAGGCGCGGGTCGCGGAGTTGGAGTCGGCGTGGCTGCTTCAGAGCCGGGACGGCGACCGGCCGGCGTTGCTCGAGGCTTCGCTGGCGGAGGGGATCCTCTGCACGCTGACCGGCTTCGTGGTCGTCGATCCGACGGAGACCGACGGGGGCGAGGGGCAGTCGATGACGGTGCCCGTGATGCCGCCCGCGGACTGGGACATGTACGGCGCCGCGAGCATCCAGCCGTCGACGTACGTCGGGCGCCCGGGCGGGTCGATGATGCCGCCCCCGCCGCCGATGGCTCCGGCCCCGATGCAGTCGATGCCGAAGATGCGGCGCGCATGGAAGAAGTCGTCGCCTTCGGTGACGTTGGCCAAGAGCTTGTTCAAGCCGGTGGCGGGCGCGATCGACGCCTTCCGAGGTGGCGGCGGTGACCCCGACGGGTTCGACGCGATGGACAAGGCGGAGGCCATGGACCTGGGGAGCGACGACGACCTCGACGAGTTCGACCTGATGCGCTCGGCCCCCGCCGAGCCGGAGCCGCTGGCCGAGGTCCGCAAGGAGGAGGCGCCGGTTTCGCTGGCGGCCTTGGCGATGCGGCAGCGGCTGGACGGCTCGTTCACCCCGATGTCGGGTGAGTCGGTGATGGCGGCGACGGCGGAAGCGCTGATGCGTTTGCTGGATGCCGGCAACACGGACCTGCGCGGCACCTACCGGCAGGCGGTGACGAAGGCGGTCGCGTGGCTGCTCGGTTCGCTCCCCGGGATCCACGGCGGGCACACCGACCGGGTGGTCGTGATGGACGCGCTGAAGCAGTGGGTCGACTCGACCGGGACGACGTCGGCGCGCGAGCGGTTCGAGGCTGCTGCGGGGGCTCTGTCCGCTACCCGCTGAGGAAGCCCGGCCAGAGCTTGTGCAGCGCCGATTCGGCGAACTGAGGGGCGGTGACGGGGTCCGGGCAGTCCTGGCAGATGGTCAGGCTGTAGGTCCCGTCCCGCACTTCGCTGCGGAGCTTGCGGAAGGTCTCGCCGCGCCACACCTCGTCGAAGGTCCCGTCCTTGCCGACCTGGCCCATGTGGCCTTCGTCGGGGTGCCAGGTGCAGTTGCAGCAGGGCAGGAGCGTGCCGTCGATGCGGACGAAGACGGAGATCCAGGGAATGAGGCAACGCCCGCGGGGCGTGGGCCGTTGGTCGGGGGGTACGTCGCCGATACGGGCGATCTCGCGGGTCCACCGCGGGAGGTTGGTGTCGATGCCGTGGTGCTCGGCCAGCGACGCGGCCTCGGCGACGGAGTCCTTGAGCTCTTCGATGGGGTGCTCCCCGGCGAGGCCGGAGTTGCGGCCGGCGGTCACGAGCGCGCCCTTGAAGTAGACGGCCGAGACGCCGAGGCGGGCCGCCACCCGAATCGCTTCCCCCAGCTCGGTGTAGCTCTTGTCGGAGACGACGTAGTTGAGTCGCACCTCCGGGCCGCGGCCGAGCCTCTTCTTGGCCAGCAGCAGCGCGGCGATGCCGCCTTCGACGACCTCGAGCTTTCGACCGGAGGCGAGGCGGCTGAAGGTGCGCGGGCGGGCGCCGTGGAAGGAGACCTTCACCAGCCCGACACCGCTGGCGCAGATGCGCTCGGCCTGGTCGGCGAAGTGGGTGCCAGTGGTGGCGAACCCGACGCTGGCGCCGTGGCGGTCGATGGCATGCCGAACGATGTCGTCCCACTGCGGGTGCAGGAGCGGTTCGCCGATGCCGTTGAGGCTGAGGAACCTGGGGCCGATATCGTCGATGTGGGCGCACGCCTCGTCGACCGGCATGTGCACCTCGTCGTCGATGCGCTCGGCGCGGATGCAGGTGCTGCAGACGTGATCGCAGACGGTCGTGTGCTCCAGGTGCATGTGCACCGGTCGCGCCCGGGGGGTGTCGTTGGCGAGCAGCGCGTCGGGGATCACCCGGAGGGCGCGGGCCCGGCCGAGGGTCTTGCGGACGGCCATCGGCGGGAGGGTAGCAGCGGGGATCGAAGCCGCTACCGAAGGAGGGCGCAACGCCGACCCTCGCCGCCAGGGTCCCCGAAGCGCCTGCCTGGCCGCGCGCAACGCC
>PVBE011196219.1_pt1 | contig 29773 bp, 26 predicted proteins | sample 1631181 | NCBI WGS metagenome assembly PVBE01 (sample SAMN08397723, study PRJNA350692) | Marine metagenome, whole genome shotgun sequencing project. | isolation source: water | place: Pacific Ocean | collected 2012-04
ACGTTCACGTTTCTGGCAGATTTGCTCCTGGGGGGCTTCATGATTCAGGAGGTCCTCCTGAAATGGCTTGGCGGCGCCGGGGCCACAGGTTGAGTTGATCCGTTATGGCGCACGAGTGGTTCATCATTCATACCTTGTCGGGGCAGGAACAAAAGGTGCTCGACAGCATCAACAAGCGCGTTGATGTGGAGGAGGTGGGTGAGTACATCAACGAGGTGTTCGTGGCCAAGGAGAAGGTGGTGGATGTGCGCGGCGGCGAGAAGAAGGTGTCCACGAAAAAGCTTTTCCCGGGCTATGTGTTCATCCATGTCCGACTTCGTGATGAGGATCACAAGGTCATCTCCGAGCCGATGAACTTCATCAAGGACACGCCGGGGGCGATCGGATTTGTTGGGGGCGACCGGCCGGAACCGACCCCGGATGCCGAAATCGAGGACATCAAGAGCCGGATCGCCGACTCGGAGGATCTGGAGCGGCCCAAGGTGGAGTTTGAAGTTAGCGAAACTGTGAAAATAAACCACGGCGCGTTTGAGGGGAACAACGGCATCGTGGAGGAGATTGATCCCGAAAAGGGACGGCTCAAGGTGACCGTCAATATTTTCGGCCGCAACACACCGGTGGATGTCGAGTATTGGGAGGTCGACAAGGGCTAGGCGCAGAGCGCTTGGCCAAGCGGCAAGTTTTACAGATAGAAAAACAGAACAATGGCAAAGAAAATTTCAGGCTACATCAAGTTGCAGATCCCTGCAGGCCAGGCGAACCCCGCCCCGCCGGTCGGCCCCGCGCTTGGCCAGCAGGGCGTGAACATCATGGAGTTCTGCAAGCAATACAACGCGGCGACGAAGGACAAGGCCGGCCTGATCATCCCGGTGGTGATCACTGTCTACAAGGACAAGTCCTTCAGTTTCATCACCAAGTCGCCCCCGGCGGCGGTGCTGCTGAAAAAGGCGGCGGGAATTGCCTCCGGCTCGGGTGAGCCAAACCAGACCAAGGTTGGCAAGGTGACCAAGGCCCAGCTGCTTGAGATCGTCGAGGCCAAGAAGGAGGATTTGAATGCCCGCGATCCGGAGATGGCGGTCAACATGATTGCCGGCACCGCCCGGTCAATGGGGCTCGAGGTCGTGAATTAACCCCAACAGCGGGAGGGCCTCGCGGCCCGGTTGCACCGCGCCAAAAAAGATGCCTAAAAAACAAAGCAAGCGATACAGGAAAGCGTTGGAACTGGTGGAGGCCGGCAAGCGATACTCTGTTGCCGAGGCGGCCGAGTTGGTCGGAAAATTTCCCAAGGCTAAGTTTGACGAGTCGGTTGAGCTGGCCTTCAAGATGACCATCGACCCGCGCAAGACAGATCAGATGATCCGCGGCACCGTGCGACTGCCCCACGGCAGCGGCAAGGAGGTCAAAGTGCTGGTGTTTGCCAAGGAAGTCAGCGCGTTGGAGGCCGCCAAGAAGGCCGGGGCCGAATACGTCGGCTTTGAGGAATACATCGAGAAAGTGACCAGCGGCTGGACCGGTTTCGACGTGGCCATAGCCACGCCGGAGGCCATGGGCGAAGTGCGCAAACTGGGCCGGGTTCTCGGGCCTCGCGGCCTGATGCCCAACCCCAAGACCGGCACGGTGACAGATGACACCGCCAAGGCAGTTCAGGAGGTCAAGGCCGGCCGGGTTGAGTACAAGCTCGACAAGGGAGCTAATATTCAGGTCCTGGCCGGAAAAAGCTCCTTCAAGCCGGAACAGATTGTGGAGAACGCACAAACCATAATCGACGCGATCATCAAGGCCAAGCCGTCTGCGGCGAAGGGCCGTTACATCGAAAACTGCGTGCTTTCCTCAACCATGAGCCCGGGGATTCCCTTGGATTTGCGTGAAGCCCTGAAGGCCGCCTGACCCGGAAACGAAAGGAAAACCGATGCGCGAAGAAAAGAAGCTAATCACAAAAGAATACGTTGAGCGACTGAACGCCAGCCCCTACTTCATCGTGGTGAACTACGAGGGGTTGAAGGTTACTCAGTTTGAGGAATTGCGAAATCGCTTGGCCGATGCCAGTGCGGAGGTGCATGTCTTCAAGAACTCGATATTCAGGACGGCAGCCAAGGAAGCCGGGATTGAAGACCTTGGTCAAGCGCTGACCGGCCAACTGGCGGCGGTCACCGGCGAGGGGGAGATCACCGGCGCCGCAAAAACCCTGAAGAATTTCAGGGCAGAATTTGAAAAGCCGGAGTGGCACTTCGGCTTTATCGACAATGACCGGCTCGACGCGGACCAGATTAAGACGCTGGCCGACCTGCCGTCGCTGGACGGGATGCGGGCCAAGCTCCTGGGCACGCTGCAGGCACCGGCAGGGCAACTGGTGCGTACCCTGGCTGAGCCGGGCGCGAGCCTGGCAAGGATTGTCCGGGCCAAGTTTGACGAAAACAAAGCATGATTGGATTTGAATTTTTTCCGCGCACAAAGCGCTGGAGGATAAACAACAGTAACTCGTCGGTGCGCGGTCCGCGCACTTAAATCACCGGGGCTCCGGGGGCGAAGAAACTAATAAAACAATGGCAGACATAGTAAAAATAGTGGAAGAGTTGAGCGGTTTGACGGTCCTTGAGGCCGCTGAACTGGTCAAGGAACTGGAAGAAAAATGGGGGGTCAGCGCTGCTGCCCCGGTTGCGGTCGCGGCTGCAGGCGGCGGTGAAAGCGCGGATGCCGGCCCGGCTGAGGAGAAAACTGAGTTTGACGTTGTCCTGGTGAGTGACGGCGGCAAGAAAATTCAGGTCATCAAGGCTGTGCGCGCCGTCAAGACCGGTTTGGGCTTGGCCGAGGCGAAGGGCCTGGTTGAAGGCGCCCCGACACCCGTCTTGGAAGGCGTGACCAAGGATGAGGCCGAAGCCGCCAAGGCAAAACTTGAGGAGGCTGGCGCAGCCATCGAACTCAAGTAACGGCAATTGGACCCGGGGGCGGCAACGCCCCTTGGCCAATGCATTTCCTGCTTTTGGGAATAAATATTTTTTTAAACGGTTTTAAGAACCAACTGTCTATTGAGGGTGAATACGCCCCCCGCAAGGGTGGGGGAGTGTGTTGCCAGTTTTTGTGTGTTCATGGATCCCCCGGTAACCGACCGGCCCCGACAAACCTCGACATAATCGATGCCTAACAAAGCGAACGGCCGCATCAACTTCGGCAAAATCAAGGAAATCATTTCTCCGCCCAACCTGATCGAAATTCAGGTGGACTCGTATCACGAGTTCCTGCAGACGGAGATCAGCCCGGGTAAACGTGAGAACATCGGCTTGGAGGCGGTGTTCAACGAAATCTTCCCCGTTACGAGCTACGACGAGAAAGTCGTGCTCAAGTACTGCCACTACGAGATAGGCGCGCCCAAGATGGACTGGCTCAAGTGCATCGACGAGGGCCAGACCTATGGTGCGCCGCTCCACGTCATCTTCCGGCTCAAGGATCAAAAAGGCACCAAGGAGGAAAAAGTGTTCATGGGCGAGGTGCCGCTCATCACCCCACAGGGCAGCTTTGTCATCAATGGGGCCGAGCGTGTGATCGTGAGCCAATTGCACCGGTCACCGGGTGTAGCCTTCGAGGCCTCCCGCCATCCGAACGGCAAGATGCTGCACTCCTTCCGGATCATCCCGGACCGGGGTTCCTGGTTTGAGGCGCAGTTTGACACCAACGACATGTTGTATGTCTATCTCGACCGGAAGAAGCGCCGCCGCAAATTCCTGATCACCACCTTCCTGCGAGCCATTAATTTCCTCGAGGGGCAGGACACCAGCAGCGATGCATCCCTGCTGAACACTTTTTACAAGATTCAGGAGGTCTCCACCCAGAAGGCATTGAAAATGGATGACCTCGATAACAAGGTGTTGATCACCGACCTCGTGGAGCCGGAGAAGGGTATCGTCGTGGCGCGCGCGTTCGAGCCGCTGTCCAAGGCGGTGGTCAAGCGGGTGAGCGAGCTGGGCGTCAAGAAAATCCAGATCGTGGATGTGACGAGCGACAACGGGCTGATTATTCGCTGCATGGCCAAGGATCCGGCCCACAACGAGGAGGATGCCCTCAAGGAAATCTACAAGCGGTTGCGGCCCGGCGATCCGCCGACTCCTGCCAATGCGCGCGCTCTGGTCAAGCGTTTGTTCTTCGATCCCAAGCGCTACGATCTGGGCCGTGTGGGTCGTTACAAGATCAACCAGAAACTCGACCTCAAGGGGGTGGACGGTTCCCGCACGCTGATGAAGGAGGACCTGGTCGATGCGACCAAGTACTTGCTTCGTCTCAAGCTGGGGGACGGCACCATTGACGATATCGACCACTTGGGCAGCCGCCGCATCCGCACCGTGGGCGAGCTGCTGGCCAACCAGTGCCGGGTCGGCCTGGCCCGCACTGAGCGCTTGGTCAAGGAGCGCATGACGCTCTTCGATCAGGAACTGGACACCATGACCCCGGCCAAGCTGATCAACCCCAAGGCCCTGTCTGCCGTCGTGCGGGACTTCTTTGGCCGGAGCCAGTTGTCGCAGTTCATGGATCAGATCAATCCGCTGGCGGAGCTGACCCATAAGCGCCGCCTATCCGCGCTTGGCCCGGGCGGTTTGTCCCGCGAACGCGCTGGGTTTGAGGTCCGGGATGTTCATCCCTCCCACTACGGCCGCATTTGTCCGGTGGAGACGCCGGAAGGCCCCAACATCGGATTGATCGCCAGCTTGGCCACGTTTGCCCGAGTGAACAATTTTGGTTTTATCGAGAGCCCCTACCGCAAGGTGGTGAAGGGCAGGGTGACCAACAAAGTCGATTACCTGACCGGCGACGTTGAGGAGAAATACTTCATTGCTCAGGCAAACCAGCCGATCGACAGCAATGGCAATTTCACCACTGAACAGGTGGCCTGCCGTTTCCGGGCGGACTTTGTGGATATGCCGCCGGACAAGGTCAATTACATGGACGTGTCTCCCAAGCAACTGGTGTCCGTGGCAGCAAGCCTGATACCTTTCCTGGAGCATGACGATGCTAACCGGGCCTTGATGGGGTCGAACATGCAGCGCCAAGCCGTTCCGTTGTTGACCACCGAGTCGCCGCTCGTCGCCACGGGGATGGAGACCAAGGTGGCACAGGATTCGCACGCGTTGCTCAAATCTGAGGCGGACGGAGTGGTGGCCTCCGTGACTGGGGACGAAATCGTGATCACCAAGACGGGCAAACTTCCCGAGAACCGGCGCAAGATAAAGCATCGTCCGGAGGAAGGGTGCTGGGTGTACACGCTGCGCAAGTATCACCGGTCCAATGCCGGCACCTGTATCAACCAGAAGCCTCTGGTTTCCGTTGGGGACAAGGTCAAGGAGGGTAATGCGATTGCGGATGGCCCCTGCACGAACAGCGGGGAACTGGCCATCGGGAAGAACGTGCTGGTTGCCTACATGCCCTGGAACGGATACAATTTCGAGGACGCAATCTGTATCAGTGAACGCATCGTTAAGGATGATGTTTTCACGTCGATCCACATCGGCGAGTACGAGGTCAACGCCCGCGACACCAAGCTTGGCCCGGAGGAAATCACGCGGGACATACCCAACCTTGGCGAGGAAGCCCTGAACAACCTCGACATGGATGGTGTCATTCGGGTCGGTGCCGAGGTCGGACCGGGAGATATCCTGGTGGGCAAAATAACGCCCAAGAGCGAAACCGAACTGGCCCCGGAAGAACGCCTCCTGAGGGCCATATTTGGGGAGAAGGCCGCCGACGTGAAAGACTCCTCACTGAAAGTGCCCTCGGGCGTGTTTGGCAAGGTGATGGGGGTGAAAATCTCCTCCAAGAAGGAAAGCGACAAGGGGCTCAAGTCTGCCGCAAACGAGGCCAAGAAACAGGCCAAGCAGCTTGAGGACGACTACAAGAAGGAACTCAACAGCCTTCACGAGCAGTTGACTGAAAACCTGAGCAACATCCTCCTTGGCGAGAAAATCCCGCTGGACGTTAAGAATTCCGAGACGGGAGATGTTATCATCCCCGCCAATCGAAAAATCACAAAGACACTGCTCCGCCAGCTGTCACAGGTCTATGACCAGATCTCCATCGATCCCTCGCCGATCAAGAACAAGATTCTTGAGATTATAGGGGGCTTCACCAAGAAGTTTGACGACCTGAAGGCCAAGCACAAGGAACAGGTAGGGCGCGTGGCTGCCGGTGATGAGATCGACTCGGGTGTGATCAAGTCGGTAAGGGTTTTCATCGCCTCCAAGCGCAAGCTGTCCGTGGGGGACAAGGTGGCGGGGCGCCACGGCAACAAGGGTGTCGTGGCCAAGATCATTCCTGAGGAGGACATGCCATACCTCGAGGATGGAACCCCGATGGATTTCATCCTCAATCCGTTGGGCGTGCCTTCCCGCATGAATATCGGCCAGGTGTTCGAGACCCATCTCGGCTGGGCGGCAGATAAACTCGGGATCAAGATTGCCACGCCGGTTTTTGATGGCATCAAGGAGGGACGCATCAAGGAGTACTTGGAGGAGGCTGGACTGCCGGCACACGGCAAGGCTCGTCTTTTTGATGGTCAGACCGGAGAGCCGTTCGATCAGGAAACGGTTGTCGGGTACGCCTACATGCTGAAGCTTGGCCATTTGGTGGCGGACAAGATACATGCCCGTGCCGTTGGCCCGTACTCGCTGGTTACCCAGCAGCCTCTTGGGGGCAAGGCCCAGTACGGGGGGCAGCGCTTCGGCGAGATGGAGGTGTGGGCATTGGAGGCCTATGGCGCCTCCTACATGCTGCAGGAACTGCTCACTGTAAAATCAGACGATGTCCAGGGGCGCACCCGGATTTATGAAAGCCTGGTCAAGGGGGACCATGCGCTGGAGGCCGGCGTGCCGGAATCGTTCAATGTTTTGGTCAAGGAAATGCAATCGCTTGGCCTGAATATAACCGTCAGTCACAGCAATCCGGTCGTCCAGGCGAAGAAAGAAAGTGAGCGTCCACGCCTGTTGCTAGGCGAATAAACCGAACAACGTAAACCTTGAAATTTAAAGATGATTAACACAGCAGAATCCTCACGAGAGTTGCTCGGACTCGACACGGTCAACCGCGTGGATCATGTCGCCATCGCGGTGGCTTCCCCGGAGTCTATCCGTTCGTGGTCCAAGGGTGAGGTCAAGAACCCTGAGACCATCAACTACCGGACATTCAAGCCGGAGAAGGGCGGGCTTTTTTGCGAGCGCATTTTCGGCCCAGTCAAGGACTGGGAATGCTCCTGCGGCAAGTACAAGCGCATTAAGCATCGCGGCGTGGTCTGCGACCGTTGCGGTGTTGAGGTGACGCAGGCACGCGTACGGCGCGAACGCATGGGCCACATCGAGTTGTCGGTGCCGGTAACCCACATCTGGTTTTTCAAGTGCATGCCCTCCCGCATCGGCCTGGTGATGGATGTCACCGCACGCAACCTTGAGCGGGTTATTTACTACGAGGATTATCTCGTGGTGGACCCCGGCGACACGCCGCTGGAAAAAAACCAGCTTCTCACGGAAATGGAGTTTCGCGATGCCAAGGAAACCTATGGGCCGGACGCCTTCGATGCCAAGATTGGCGCCCAGGGGGTGCACGACGCCTTGGCCGCCATCGACCTCGAGGTGGGTGTTGACGAACTGCAGTTCGCCATGACCCAGACGCGCAGCAAGCAGATTCGCAAAAAATTGGCCAAGCGCATCAAGGTGTACCAGGGGTTTATCAAGTCCAAGAGCCGCCCGGAGTGGATGGTGCTGACGGTGCTGCCGGTGATTCCGCCGGATTTGCGTCCCTTGGTTCCGCTCGAGGGCGGCCGGTTCGCCACGTCAGACCTGAACGACCTGTATCGCCGTGTCATCAACCGCAACAACCGCCTGAAGAACCTGCTGGCGCTCAAGACCCCGGAGGTCATCATTCGGAACGAGAAACGCATGCTGCAGGAGGCGGTGGACGCGTTGTTTGACAACGGCCGGCACGGCCGTGCCGTGACTGGTGCCGGCAATCGCGCGCTCAAGTCATTGAGCGACATGCTCAAGGGTAAGAGCGGGCGTTTTCGTCAAAACCTGCTCGGCAAGCGTGTGGACTATTCCGGCCGCTCGGTGATCGTGATCGGCCCGGAACTGAAACTGCACCAGTGCGGTCTTCCAAAGAAGATGGCGCTGGTGTTGTTCGAGCCGTTTATCATCCGTCGGCTCAAGGATCTCGGCTACGTGCACACCGTTCGTTCTGCCAAGAAATTGATCGACCGCAAGACACCCGAGGTTTGGGACGTGCTCGAGGAGGTGACCAAGGATCATCCGGTTCTGTTGAATCGCGCGCCAACCCTTCACCGCCTTTCCATCCAGGCATTTGAGCCGACTTTGATCGAGGGTGAGGCCATTCGTCTCCACCCCCTGACGTGCAGTGCCTACAACGCGGACTTTGACGGCGACCAGATGGCGGTGCACGTGCCGTTGTCAGTCGAGGCCCAGTTGGAGGCCCGCTACCTGATGATGGCGACCAGCAACATCTTTTCGCCCTCCAGCGGCAAGCCGATCATCACCCCGTCCCAGGATATTGCGCTTGGCTGTTATTACATCACGGCCAAGCCGCGCGACGTGGTGCGCAAGAAACAACAAGCAATTCGGCTGTTCGGATCCAAGGCGGAGGTTTTATTCGCGCACCACGATGGCGAGTTGAAGATTCACGATGTGGTGCGCTTGGCCAACCCCGACCTCGAGAAGGACACCCCATATGGGGATCGGGAAAAAAAAGTCATCGAGACCACGGTCGGCCGGGTTGTTTTCAGTGAGATTTGGCCCGAAGAGATCGGGTTTCCGAACATCATTGTAGACAAGGGCGCTCTTGGGGACATCATCTGGAATTGCTACCGCATTTGCGGCCAGAATGAAACCGTTCGCGTGCTGGATGAACTCAAGCAGCTTGGTTTTGCCGCGGCAACCAAGTCCGGAATCTCAATGGGCATGCACGACATGATCATCCCCAAGGAAAAGGCCAAGGAGATCGAAAAGGCCGAGAAACTGATTGTCGATGTGGATAAGCAGTACCGCCGGGGTGTCATCACACCTGGGGAGCGCTACAACAAGATTATCGATATCTGGACCCACTGCACCGACCAGATCGCAGACGTAATGCTGAAGGTGCTCGATGACAACCATGGTAGTGACGAGTTCAACCCGGTCTGGTTGATGGTTGACTCGGGTGCCCGCGGCAACCGCCAGCAGGTTCGCCAGTTGTCCGGGTTGCGCGGTCTCATGGCCAAGCCGTCGGGGGATATTATCGAAAAACCTATCCTGGCCAATTTCCGTGAGGGTTTGACCGTGTTGGATTATTTCATCTCGACACACGGCGCCAGAAAGGGCTTGGCCGACACCGCATTAAAAACGGCCGACTCAGGCTACCTAACCCGGAAACTGGTGGACGTGTCACAGGATATCGTCATCAGGGAACTGGATTGCGGAACCACCAATGGAATCTGGCGCCAGGCCATTTACGAGGGCGAGGACGAGGTCGTCCAACTCAAAGACCGCTTGGTTGGCCGGACAGCCGCTGAGGATATCCTCAACCCGGTCAACCCGGACGAGTACCTCTGTGAATCCGGGCAAGTCATCGACGAGGCCCACGCCAGCACAATTGACGACGCCGGTGTTGACCAGGTCAAGATCCGCTCCGTGCTGACGTGTGAATCCAAGCGCGGTGTCTGTCAAAAATGTTACGGCATCAACCTTGGCACCGGTCTCATGGCTGAATTGGGAGAGGCGGTTGGCATCATTGCAGCCCAATCCATTGGTGAACCAGGCACCCAGTTGACGATGCGTACCTTCCACATCGGGGGAACCGCCTCGGCCGTGTTCAAGCAGCCCCAGATCGAGGCGAGCAGTGAGGGCATTGTGAAGTTTCAGGATATTCGCAAGGTGGAGTTGGAGGGGGGAAACAGCATCGTCCTCAACAAGAATGGGATGGTACTGATTATGGACGAGAAGGACGGCCGCGAACTGGAAAGCTACAATGTAGTCATCGGTTCGATCATTGCCGTTCCCGAGGGCAAGAAGGTCAAGAAAGGGCAGGTGTTCATTCAGTGGGATCCCTACAATGCCCCGATTATCAGCGAGAAACCGGGCCGAATCAAGTTCCACGATATTATCGACGGGGTGACGATGAAGCACGAGGACGACGAGGCCACTGGCCAAAAATCACTGGTCATCATTGATTACAAGGAGGATTTGCATCCGCAGGTGATTGTTGAGAACAGCAAGGGCGAGGCCATTGCCAATTATCAAATTCCCTCCGGAGCCCACGTTGTCGTCGAAGAGGGCGATACCATTGTTGCCGGAAGTCTGATCGCAAAGACTCCTCGCCAGGCTGCCAAGACAAGGGATATTACAGGTGGTCTTCCACGGGTCGCCGAGTTGTTTGAAGCGCGCATCCCGAAGGACGGGTCGGAGATCTCCAAAATCGATGGCATCGTGGATTTCGGTCCCACTGTTCGGGGCAAGCGATCGATCATCATTCGCGATGTGGAATCCGGGGAGGAGGAAGAGCACCTCATCCCGATCGGCAAGCATGTCATTGTTTTTAAGGGTGACATGCTGAAGAAGGGCCAGCAGTTGACCGAGGGTCCTGTCAATCCACACGAGATACTTGAAGTTTGCGGCCCGCAGGCGCTGCAGGATCACTTGGTCAACGAGGTTCAGGAGGTGTACAGGCTTCAGGGCGTGACAATCAACGACAAGCATATTGAGACCATCTCCCGGCAGATGTTGCGCAAAGTCCGCATCACTGAAGCGGGTGACACCACCTTCCTTTGGGGGGAACAGGTGGAGAAACTCACCTTCGAGACGGAGAACGAGAAGATCGAGAAAATGGGGGGTCAGCCAGCTGAGGGTCAGCCCGTGTTGCTGGGCATCACCAAGGCATCGATTGAGACAGAGAGCTTTCTGAGCGCGGCCTCCTTCCAGGACACCACCCGTGTGCTGACTGATGCGGCCACGCTCGGCAAGGTGGATACGCTTCGAGGTTTCAAGGAAAACGTCATCATGGGGCACATCGTTCCAGGGGGGACGGGTACCGAGTTGCATCGCAACGTTCGACTGAAACCGATGACTGAGGAAATTGCCGAGACCCCGAGCGAGGAAGAGGAGCAGGAGGAGCCCATTTTCGACAACCCGCTGCTTGGGTAAGCTGGGCGGCCAAATAAGTCTGGAAAATGTTCAAGAAACCTGTTGCATCAGAATTGGTTTTTGATACGCTCCGCGCCCCTTTTAAAGGGATGGGCGCCTGAAAAGCACCTCTCCAGCGTTTTTTTTGAATGCCGACGATTAATCAACTGGTCCGAAAAGGTCGGGTAAAGGTGAAGTCCAAGACCACCTCCCCGGCGCTAGAGAACTGTCCGTTCAAACGGGGGGTGTGCCTGCAGGTGTACACCCGGACCCCTAAGAAACCGAACTCGGCCATGCGGAAGGTGGCCAAGGTGCGCCTGACCAACGGGTACGAGGTGATTGCCTACATTCCGGACGAGGGCCACACGCTGCAGGAGCATTCCATCGTCCTGATCCGGGGCGGCCGGGTGAAGGATCTTCCGGGTGTGCGCTACCATGTGGTGCGAGGTGCCCTGGACGCCACCGGGGTCGAGAAGCGCCGCCGCAGCCGCTCCAAGTATGGGGTCAAGCGCCCCAAGGCGGCCAAGAAATAATTTCAGGGGGGATATTAACCAGCCATGGCACGCCGTCGAAGAGCAGAAAAACGTGAAGTCGAGCCGGACTCCCGCTACGGGAGCAGGTTAGTCACCCTACTTGTGAATTTCACCATGCGGCAGGGAAAGAAAAGCGTGGCCGAGAAAATCATTTACGGCGCGTTCGACAAGCTGGCTGCGGAAAAGCAGGGCAGCGACCCCCTGGAAATTTTGGAGCGTGCCGTTGGCAACGCCCGGCCCCGGCTTGAGGTCAAGTCGCGGCGTGTCGGCGGGGCGACCTACCAGATCCCGCTCGAGATCAGCGGCAGCCGGCAGACGGCTCTGGCGCTGCGCTGGATGGTGAGTTTTTCACAGGCCCGCAAGGGAGTGCCCATGAAGGATGCCCTGGCCACAGAAATCCGGGATGCAAGCGAAGGCCAGGGAAGCTGCATCCGTAAGCGGGACGAGATGCACAAGATGGCTCAGGCAAATAAGGCCTTCGCGCACTTCCGTTGGTAGAAAGAAAGAGTCGGCTTGGCCAAGCGCTTGGCCAAGTTGTCGGCGTCCGACGGTTTATACGCGGATGAGACGCTCTCTGAAATAGCTTGGTTTTTTAGATGGTTTTATTTGTTACAAAGTAAATGACAGCCACATTGGAACAGGACACGAACATCAACTCGCCTGACCGGGAGTATTCGCTCCAGCGGACTCGGAACATTGGTATCGCTGCCCACATCGATGCCGGCAAGACCACGACCACGGAGCGGATCCTCTACTACACCGGTTTCATGCACAAGATCGGCGAGGTTCACGACGGGAACACAATCACGGACTGGATGGAGCAGGAGCGCGAACGCGGGATCACCATCACCTCCGCCGCCACCACCTGTTTCTGGAAACAGCAGGATGAGGGCTTGGCCAAGCTATTCACGGGGATCGACCATCGCATCAACATCATCGACACCCCCGGCCACGTGGACTTCACCGCGGAGGTGGAACGCTCGATGCGCGTACTTGACGGTGCGGTGGCTGTTTTCTGTGGTGTGGCCGGCGTGCAGCCCCAGTCCGAGACCGTCTGGCGGCAGGCCACCAAGTACAACGTCCCCCGGATCGCGTTCATCAACAAGATGGATCGCACCGGCGCCGACTTCAACAAGGCCCTCAACGACCTGCGAACCAAGCTCGGTGCCGAGGCGCACCCGGTTGGCATTCCCATCGGTGCGGAGGACAAGCTCTCGGGCGTCATCGACGTCGTGAACCAGAAAGCCATTGTTTACGATCCGTCCGATGAGACCGGCGTCAAGTACGACATCAAGGATATCCCGGAAGACCTCAAAGTCGACGCCGGGATGGCCTTGGAGCAACTCATCGACGCAGTGTCAAACCTCGACGATCAAGTGGCTGAGATGGTGCTGGAGGACAGTGAAATCGCTCCCGAAACACTCAAGAAGGCCATCCACCGCCTGACGTGCGAGTTGAAATTTGTTCCGGTCCTGGGTGGCTCCGCGTTTAAGAACAAGGGCGTGCAACCGCTCATGGACGCGGTAGTGGACTACTTGCCTTCACCGGTCGAGGTGCCCGCCGCAACGGCCGTCGAGGCGGATGACGAAACCACGGAAGTCGTCGTGGAGCCGGATGACAGTGGCAATTTTTGTTCGCTCGCCTTCAAGCTCTGGACCGATCCGTTCGTGGGCAAGCTGGTGTTTATCCGCGTTTACTCCGGCCAACTCAAGAAGGGTGACACCATCTACAATCCGCGCACACGCAAACGCGACCGCGTCAGCCGCCTGATCATGCTCCAGGCAGACAAGCGCACCGATGTGAATGCCGTTTACTCCGGTGACATCGCTGCGATCGTGGGGCTGCGCAACGTTACCACCGGCGACACGCTCTGCGACAAGGTACTCGACGTGATGCTCGAGCCGCCGACCTTCCCCGAACCGGTCATCTCGATGGCGGTCGAGCCCAACTCCAGCGCCGATCGCGACAAGATGTCCGAGGCATTGCAGCGCCTGGCTGAGGAGGATCCGACGTTCCGTGTCTTCACCAACGACGAAACCGGCCAGTTGATCATCGCCGGCATGGGCGAACTGCATCTGGACATTATCCGGGACCGGTTGATGCGCGAGTTCAAGGTGGAGGCCACCGTCGGGGCACCGCAGATTTCCTACCGTGAAGCCATCACGGCGCCCGCCGAGGGCGAGGGCAAGTTCATCCGCCAGTCCGGCGGACGCGGTCAGTACGGCCATGCCATTGTCAACATTGAGCCCAACAAGCGCGGCAAGGGCGTCGAGATCGAGAACAAGATCGTCGGCGGGGTCATCCCGAAGGAGTACCACTCCGCGGTGGATGCCGGCATCCGGGAAGCGATCTCTGGTGGCGTGCTGGCCGGCTACCCCCTGGTCGATGTCAGGGTGGAGGTGGTCGACGGCTCGTACCACGAAGTCGATTCGAACGAACTGGCGTTCAAGATGGCCGGCATCTTCGCCTTCAAGGAAGCCTGCAAGAAGGCCAAGCTAATCCTGCTCGAGCCGGTCATGAAGGTCGAGGTGGTCACGCCCGATGAATATCAGGGCGACGTCATGGGCGACCTGAACCGGCGCCGCGGCAAAATCCTCGGCATGGAGACCGACGCCAAGCAGCTTTGCACCGTGACAAGCGAAGTGCCGCTGGCTGAGATGTTTGGCTACGCGACGGCGGTTCGGTCATTGTCGAGAGGCCGCGCCTCCTACTCCATGGAGCCATTTAGTTTTGAACAAGTGCCGGGAAGCATTGCCGAGGAAATCGTCAGCGGCAGCAGCAAGAAACCGGCGCGCACTTAAGGTACACAGTCATGCAAAAAAACCGCATCAGAATTCGTCTCAAGGCTTATGATCACAGGGTGATCGACCAGTCGGCCGGTGACATCGTCGAGACGGTCAAGCGCACTGGCGCGCTGGTCGCCGGCCCCATCCCATTGCCGACCCGCATCGAGCGATTTACTGTGGGCCGTTCCCCGCACGTCGACAAAAAGGCGCACGAGACGTTCGAGCAGCGCACCCACAAGCGGTTGATTGACATTATGGAACCCACGGCGAAGACCGTGGACGAGTTGAAAAAGTTGAACCTCCCCGCAGGGGTCGACATCACCATCAAGATTTAGGCAGCCATGGTTGGATTACTGGGAAAGAAACTGGGCCAGACACGGGTTTACACCGAGGACGGCAAATCCGTGAGCGTTACCATCGTGCAGGCCGGCCCCAACCAGGTACTGCAGCGCAAGACCGCCGACAAGGATGGTTACGAGGCAGTTCAACTTGGCTTCGAAGGGCAAAAGGAGCACCGACTGAACTTGGCCAAGCGCGGCCATCTCAAGGCGCACAACGGTGGGGAGAACTACACGCCGCGCTCTCCGGGCCGCACTGTCAAGGGCAAGGACCGCTTGGCCAACCGCAAGGCTTGGGATGCCCGCGCCATCACGCCCGTCCGGCGCATTAGGGAATTTCGCGACTTCTCACTCGATGTGAACCCTGGCGACTCGATTGGGGCCGACGTATTCGAGGCCGGCGACTACGTGGACGTGATTGCCAAGACCAAGGGACGCGGCTTTCAGGGTGTCGTCAAGCGTTGGAACTTTGGCGGCGGCCGGGCCTCGCACGGTTCCGGCGGCTGGAGACGCCGCCCGGGTGCCATTGGCGCCGGTTCAACGCCCGGATTTGTAATCAAGGGCAAGCCGATGCCCGGCCACATGGGGCAGGCCAGTCGCACAGTGCAGAACCTCGAGATTGTCCAGGTGCACGCCGATGACAACCTGCTGCTCGTCAAGGGAGCCATCCCCGGCGCCAACGGCGACTACGTTGTCATTCGTGAGGCCAAGAAAAAGCCAAAAAAAACCAAGTAAAGGCAGCGGAGGATTCAAAGAATGAAAGTAGCAATCAAGGACACCAGCGGCGCTGACCAGGGCGAACTGAAGGCCAAGTTCACACCCGTGGACGACGACAAGGGCCAGCAGGCTGTCCACCAGGCGGTCGTTGCCTACAACGCTGCCCAGCGATCCGGCAATGCTAGCACCAAGACGGTGGCCGAGGTCGCTGGCACCGGTGCGAAGCCGTGGCGCCAGAAAGGCACCGGCCGCGCCCGCGTTGGTTACAGGCGCAACCCCATCTGGCGCGGCGGCGGCGTGGCCCACGGCCCGAAGCCGCGCGTTTACATCAAGAAACTCAACAAGAAGGTTCGCGACCTCGCCGTGCGCAAGGCATTTACCGAGCGTGTCAAGGACGGCCAGGTCGTCATCCTCGACGGTTTGAGTCTCGACAAGCCGGCCACTGCGCAACTGGCCAAGATCCTTAATGCACTGGGCATCGACGCCAGGAAACCGGCCAGTGCCCGGTACAAGAGCGCCGTGTTAATCACAGCCGAGGCCGACAACAATGTTGCGCTGTCCGCCCGCAACATCGAGCGCGTTCGTTCCACCACGAGCGACTCGCTGACCACCTACGAGATCCTCTGGCCCGATGTCCTCGTCTTCAGCAAGGACGGCTACGAGAAGTTTGAACAACGCCTGAACCAGTAAACAGCATGAGTCCATTTGATGTCATCAAGACCGTTCGCCTGACTGAGAAGGTCATGGCTGTTCAGGAGTATAACGATGCCGCCGCCGAGCGTCTGAGCAGGGAAACCCGCCAACAGGTTCACCTCGTTACCGACACGCGTGCGGACAAAAACGACATTCGCCGTGCCGTTGAAATTCTGTTCAAAGTCAAGGTCGACCGTGTGAACACCATGAACGTACACGGTCGTTTGCGCCGCAAGCGCACTCGCCACGAGGGCCGCACGCCGCGCTGGAAGAAAGCCATTGTAACGCTCAAGGCAGGCGACCAAATCACGCTCACCTAGCCCGGGCGCACAAAAGATTTACCCAGCGGGAGCTGTTGCTAGTTCCCGTTTTTTTGTGTCATGCCATGCCAGGCTCTTGGCCAATTTCGCACTGCGTGGCTGTGAATGGCATTGACACAGTACAGGCAGTTCCATAGTAATTGCGGGGTTCCACACCAGGCTGCGCTTGGCGGATTAACGCACATTCATCATGAAAAAAACAATGGCATGCGTGGCGGCCGGGCTGCTCCTCACCGGTGTGGCGACCGGACCATCGGCAATCGCTGCGAAGAAAAAAAACAAGGGTTCCGTGAAAAAGGAAGCATTCGGAAAAACCAAGGACGGCAAAGCAGTCGAAGCCTACACACTGGCCAACAAAAACGGCCTCAAGGCCAGGCTCATCACCTACGGGGCGATGCTTACTGAGATGCATGTGCCGGACAAAGACGGCAAGCTCGGTGATATTGTCTTGGGGCATGACAAGCTGGAGGATTACCTTGACGGCCACTCCTACTTTGGCGTGACCACCGGCCGCGTGGCCAACCGCATCGCAAAGGGCAGGTTCACCCTCGGTGGCAGTGAATACACGCTGGCTACAAACAATGATCCCAATCATCTGCATGGCGGCATCGAGGGTATCGATAAAAAAATCTGGTCCGCCAGTTTGAACAGGAGCAAGGCCGGCCCGGCGGTTGCCTTCAGCTACACGAGCCCGGACGGCGAGGAGGGTTACCCCGGCACACTTAAGATGAAGGTCACCTACACCTTGACCAACGATGACGAGCTCAAGATCGATTACTTGGCCACCACCGACAAGCCGACGCCGGTAAATCTCACCAACCACGCCTATTGGAACCTCGCCGGGAAAGGCACGATCCTTGATCATGTCCTTCAACTCGACGCGGATCACTACACGCCGGTGGACGCGACCGGCATCCCGACCGGGGAAATTCTGAAAGTCGACGACGTGATGAGTTTCATCAGACCGACCGCTATCGGCGCGCGCATCGACAAACTCGCCGGTGAGCCAGGCGGCTACGATCATAACTACTGCCTGAACAAGAAAGAATTCGGCAAGTTGAGCTTGGCCGCCCGCGTGGAGGAATCGACCTCGGGGCGCGTACTCGAGATTTTCACCACCGAGCCGGGTATCCAGTTTTATACTGGCAACTTTCTTGACGGCACCGAAGTGGGCAAGGGCGGTTGGAAATACGAGTTCCGAAATGCACTTTGTTTGGAAACGCAGCACTTCCCGGATTCCATCAACCATCCGCAGTTCCCGAACACCGTGCTGCGTCCGAAGCAAAAATACACGCAGACCACCATCCACAAATTTAGCACGAAATAAGTCTGTGCCGCTGATTTGATCGAAACCCCGCTTGGCCAAGCGGGGTTTTTTAGTCTTTCCCCTGTTTCCGGTTGAAGGCGACGACATCCTCGTAGCACACACCGTTGCCGCCGAAGATGTCGAGCGCAGAGCCGATGGTGAGGTGCACCCGCCCCTGGCCAAGCTCCGTCACCCGCCGCAGGTCGTCCATCGATCGCGCGCCGCCGGCGTACGTCGCCGGGATCGGTGAGTGCCCGGCGATCAACTGCACCAGTGCCTCGTCGATCCCCTGGCCAAGTCCCTCGACGTCGACGCCGTGAACGAGAAACTCGGCGCACTGCGTGGCCAAGCCGTCCAGCGTTTCGGCGTTCAGGCGCAGCTCGGTGAAGGTCTGCCAGCGGTCGGTCACGACAAAGTAGTCGTCGCCGCGCCGCCGACAGCTCAGGTCCAGCACGAGCCGCGCCTGGCCCACCGCTTGGTCAAGCCGCTCGAGACGGTCCTCATCGAGTTGACCTTCCTGAAACAACCATGAGGTGACGATGACATGCGATGCCCCGGCGTCGATCCACTCGGCAGCATTGTCTGCCGTGACGCCGCCGCCGATTTGTAGCCCACCCGGCCAGGCAGCGAGCACCTCGCGGGCAGCATCATCGTTGCCTTGGCCAAGCTTGATCACGTGGCCGCCTCGAAGGTTGTCGCGCCGGTACAGCTCTGCATACCAGGCTGGCGGTTTTTCAGAGACGAAGTTGGTTTGGAGGGCATCCGGCCGGTCATCGTCGATGGAGCCCCCGACGATCTGTTTCACCCTGCCTTCATGCAGGTCGATGCATGGCCTAAACACGGGCACAGTCTATGGCCGAGCGCGGGGAGGGTCGAGTTTTCGCCGGCCAAGCCCGGGTGACTACTATTGGTTGTCCCGGGCTTTTGTGGTGATCTCGATCACGTTGGATGGCTTGGAGCCGGTCATGCCGCGTGGAGACTGAAACGCCGCATAGACGCGGTATTGATACGTCTGCCCGGGAACAACACGGTCATCGACCGCCTGGGTCTCCGTCCTTCCGGGGCGGGGGATGTGGTTGCGAAATCTCCAGTTGGTTTCGCGGCTGGCTCTTTGAACGACGTGACCCGTCTCCTTTTCCGCATTGTCCCGCCACTGGATCTTGACGGTGTTGTGAGTGACGGAAACCACCCTGAGTTCGGTCGGGCCGTTAGGGGCATCGCCCGGGGTCGGGTCGCGATGGTTTTCGGGTCGGTAACCGGGATGTGGTTTGGGCCGTTCGCCGGGCTGGTCGAGTTGGCTCCGCGCCAGTTGATACCGCTTGGTGGTGAACTGCTTGAATTTGTTGAGAATATCCTCGTACCCCTTGTCGTCTTGGTTGGTGATGCGACGTTTGGGGAAGGGATCGTTAGCGAGATCGTTCCGGATGAGGGCGTGCAGTGAATCGAATCGTCGGTGCAGTTTCTCCGGTTTGAAATGTGTTTCCAAAATGGCATCTGCGATGATGCGGTATCGCTTGAGCAATTTAGGCTGGGTGACGATCGCTTCGAGGATCGGCTTGGGTGGGCCACCTGGAATCGGCCAGGCGGCGTTCCAGCCCTCGAGAACGGGCAAGTGTCCAAAGGCGCGGTCGGCGAAACCGACGTCGAGGTCCCATGGGATGTAACTCCACTTTTCGGATTTCGGATTTTGGTAGAGGTAATAGTTGTGCGGATTCCAGCCGGTGAGCTGGTCGAAGCAGCCGGCCAACAACATGACGGCGGTGGTCTTTAGGAATTCATCGAGCCGGAGCCGTTGATCGAGTGGCAAAGTGTCCTTCGTTTTTCTGCTGCGTTCGATGTTGCGAAAAAGATCGATAAGCTCAGCGTAGTTTTTGTTGGCGGCATTGGTCTTCGGCTCGAAGGCTTTTTTGTATTCGTTCACATCCTCGCCGGCGTAGGACAGTGTTGCGCCGGGGCCGGGCATATGCACCTTGTAGAGTGGTCCCTTTTTGCCCTTGAACCGGGACTCAACAAACGACTCGTCGATGCGCTCGACGTTGCCGTATACACCTATGTATTTGTTGTTGAGAAAAACCCTGGCGTAGTTGTTGCGCGATGCCGGGATGCCCTCAGCACGCAGGATATGCGTGATGACCGGTTCGCTGAACAGGCTTCCGAATTGCACGCCGTTGTCGAGTGCGACGCGCCGCAGCCCGAGGAAGCGTGTGCCTTTTTTGAACTCGTTGACCTTGATGAGGAAACCGCGCTTGTGGCGCTGACCCGGCCGCGACGAGCTGTTCCCCTTGTAGCGGACACCGACATTTTCCAGTTGAACATCCCGCCACCGAAACGTTCCAGGCACATAGATGCGTTCCGGGAGGGTATCGTGCATTTTATTCAAATTCGCTTCACTTAGGGTCAGGTGAATCGTCTGGACATGGTCACGCCGATAAAAATCGTCCGAACCCGCCTCGGCGGCGAGACAGGCGGCAATCCCAGCGAGGAACAAAACGGCCGATTGCAGAGTGCGGTTGATTGGCAATGAATGAATTGCTATCAAGAAGCTCATTGAAGGAGGCGCGAGTGTAAAGCCGCTATGCCGTTCAGTCGAGTTTTGACGCGGCAACACGCCAAAAAGGCGAGAGTCGGGGCGCAGTTTGCAGTATGATGCCCGCGCGTGGGTGACAACCGACAGATACGCAACATCGCGCTGACCGGCTTCATGGGCTGCGGCAAGTCCGCCGTGGGAAGGGTGGTCGCCCGGGTTGCCGGGTTTGAGTATATCGACACTGACCAGTTCATCGAGGAGCACGTCGGCATGAGTATCCCGCGAATTTTCGAGGAGCACGGTGAGGAGACTTTCCGGCGGTACGAGCGGGAGGTGGTCGTGCGGTTGGCGGAGCGCGAGAACACCGTCATCTCGACCGGCGGCGGCTTGTTGGTGGGCGCCGAAAACATGGACACCATGAAACAATACGCCATGGTTTTCTGCCTGTGGGCCTCGCCGGAAACGATCTGGCGTCGTGTCAAGGGGCAGTCGCACCGGCCGCTGCTCAACACCGACAATCCTAGGCAGCGCATCATCGACCTGCTCGAGGAGCGCAAACCGGCTTACGGTCGCTCTGACATGCTCATCAACACCGAGTACCGCTCCGCCAAGGACGTCGCCAACCTGATCCTTAGCCAGTTTCGTAAGGCGCCATGAAGGCGGCCATCCGCCAGCATGCGCTTGAGCTGGGCTTCGACGACTGCCGCTTCACCACCGCCGACCCGCCGGAGAGTGCGGAGCAATTCCTGAAATGGCTCGAGGGCCGATGCCACGGCACGATGGACTGGATGGAGCGAAACGCGGCCAAGCGTATCGATCCGCAATGCGTCCTCGAGGACGCGCGGTCGGTCATCACGCTGGCCGCGAGCTACGGCCAAGCCGACGGCGAACAGACCGGGCCAAGCCAAGGTGTCATTGCCCGGTATGCGCGGTACGCGGATTACCACGATGCGCTTGGCCAGGTGCTTGGCCATCTGGCCGCACGGGTGCAGTCGCTCGCCGGCGAAGACGCTCGATCGCTTTGGTACGTGGACACCGGGCCGGTGCTGGAGCGCGACCTTGGGCAGCGCGCCGGCCTCGGCTTCATCGGCAAGCACACCAACCTCATCAGCCGCCGGCTCGGCAACTGGTTTTTCGTATCCGAAATTTTGACCACCGCCGAGTTGGAGCCGGACAAACCAGAGCGCAACCACTGTGGCAAGTGCACGAGCTGCATCAATGCCTGCCCGACCGGGGCGATCTCCGCGCCGTTCCAACTTGACGCCCGCCGCTGCATCTCCTACCTGACCATCGAGCTGAAGGGCCCGATCCCGGAGGAGTTCAGGCCAGCGATTGGCAACCGGATTTATGGTTGCGACGACTGTCTTGAGGTGTGTCCGTGGAACCGCTTTGCTGGCGAGGGCCGGTTGATGGCACCGCACCGGCGCGACGACCTTGGCCAAGCAGACTTGATCGAGCTGTTGGCGCTGGACGACGACGGTTTCCGGGCTAGGTTTCGCGGTACACCGATGCAGCGCACCAAGCGACGTGGCGTGCTGCGAAACGTCTGCGTGGCTCTGGGCAACGTCGGCGACGCCTCGGCGATCCGGCCGCTCGAGCGCGCCGCCGCCGATCCCGAGCCGCTGATCGCCGAGCACGCCCAGTGGGCGCTTGGCCAAGTGAAGCAGCGCAGCGGCCCAAATTAATGGACTTTTGTCCGTTTTTTACCAGTTGCAAACCGGCGGTCAAGGGGTATGTTTCTCGTTCGTGACGCCGATGGCACCCCATACAGCCCGGCTGACTTTTGACAAGGCCGGGCAACTGGTTGCCTGGGAAAACGGGACAAAGACAGGAGACTGAAATGAAGATAGACAAAAAAAAGGCGAATGGTTTTACGTTGATCGAGTTGCTGGTGGTGATCGCCATCATCGCCATACTTGCTAGCCTGCTGCTGCCGGCGCTGGCCAAGGCCAAAAGCCAGGCGCACCAGAGCATTTGCCTGAACAACTTCAAGCAGCTTGGCATCATGATGCATTTGTACGCGGACGATAACGAGGACAGCGTTGTGCATAACGGCAACGGACAAATACGCCTGACCTGGGTTGGCGGTGTTTTTTCCAGCCGGCCGGAGGATGCCGGCAGGCCGGAGATGCTGATCGATAAGAGACTTTCACTGTTCGGCCAGTACATCAAGACCACGGGCATTTACCGTTGCCCCTCCGATAAAACCACCATCAACGTGAGGGATCCTATTACGAGGAGGATGACCCCAAAGCCGCGCCTGCGCAGCTACTCACTCAACAGTTTTGTCGGCTGGGACACGAATGCCAGGGGCTCAGGCGAACCGGCCTATCGGAACCAGCCTGACACGCGTTACCAGAGTTATCTCAAGATGTCCGATTCCGCCAAGGGCCCTTCAGAACTGTTCACCTTTATCGAGGTACATCCGGTGAGCCTGTGCCGGCCTTTTTTTGGACATCAAATGAAACAGAGTTTCTATCATGTGCCGGCCGGTTATCACAACGGCAAGGCGGCGTTGGGATACATCGATGGCGGCTCAAGGGTAAACGAATGGAATCATAAACAAACAAAGGATTTACTGGCTAGGACCAATGAAGCTCACTGGGGCAATCACACCCACGGAAATTCCCGCAATACAGACGTCATCTGGCTGCAGGAACGGGCCACCATCCCCAAGGGGCGCCGTTAGGATTCCTTCTCCATTCGGCGGAACTGCCGCAGCAAGTCTACCGCGCTGCCCGAACCCTGACGCGGCAACTCCATCCACTCGAGCAACCCGAATGCTGCTTCTTCGACCACAGCCGGGCCGTGGACTTCATCCCGCGCGAAGTTCAGGAATTTCATCAGGCGGAAGGCATTGAACCAGCGGAAAAACCGTTTGCGAAATGCGTCCGAGTCACCCGAGTTGTTTCGAATTTCAGGCACAACCGACTCGAAAAATTTATCTCCCAAAAACCGGGCCATCGCCTCGGGCGTGTCACTGCCGGTTTTGCCGGTTTCCCACAGCGTCTCCATCCGGCCAAGCAGCCATTGCACGTCGTGATAGGCCTGCGGGGGATAGGTCGTTAATTCACCGTTGGCCACGTAATCGCCAACCGCCTTGCCTGTGCCAAACGGCACCCGGCCTGACAGGCGCGGTGAGGGATGCACGGCGACGTTGGTCAGTTCTGTCACCTGGCCAAGCCAACTGATCTTCTGGAGAAAATAAAAATCCTCGCCGGCCTGTCGGCGGTTCATCCCGCCTTGTTTCACGTAGGCCCAGGCACGCACGGCCATCGCCGAGCCGATGGTGTAGAAGCCGTACGGGAAGTCGATGAACTTCTGCGCACGGACGTGATAGCGCAAATGCAGCTCGTAGGCGGCGATGCCGTCGAACACTTCTTGGGCGGGCGCGTCGCCGCCGAAGCCAAGTGCAGACCATTCACCGGCGTCGAGCGGATGTTCGAAGTGGATGCTGCACCCGGGTGCAGCCGGGTGCTCGGCGATGTGCGACTCGATGCCGGTGAAGTAGTTGGCGGAGCAGCGGCAGTCGGCATCGTAGCAGACGAGCAGACCGTCCTCCGCTTGGCCCACATCGGCGAGTCGCCGCAGCGCCTCATCCATCCCGGTCTTGCGCGCCTGGCCCACGCCGGCGTGCCTGGGCGGCAGATCGGGCCGGTGCAGCAGGTGGACCGGCAGCCAGTGGCCATCCCGCTTGGCCAGCCAGGCGGTGGCTTGGTCGAGGGTGTGTTGGTTTTGCCGAGCCACTTCCGGGGGATCGTTTTCGGAACCGTTGATGACGACGATCACCTCCGCCTGGCCAAGCGGCGGCTCGCAGTTGGCCAAGCGCTCGACTGCGCCGACGAGATCCGGTTCGTCGTGGCACGGGATGACCACGACCATCCGCAGGCCGGAGTGCGGCTTGGCCTCGATCAGCCGGGGGCCGGCCGATTTCTGCAGGTATTGTCCGTGGAATGCAGCCACTTGGCGTCTGGCCAATCTGCCGTCTGGCGGCCGCTCGTTCAATGGAATAACCGAGGATGACGCCTAGACCGGCGGCGACCGAGCAATGGTGAATATTCTTGGTGGCATTCTCGTCGCCACGGCGTCACGGTTCTCACGGAACTTTTCCACTGATGAAAAAGATCAGAGTCATTGTCCTCTTTGCCGTGGCGCTTGGCCAAGTGATGCTTGCGTGTGCCGAGTTTCGCGTCGGGATCGCCGTGAAGGTGGTCACGCCCGATCCGCTGATGCCGGTGTCCGGCGGGGTTGGCCCTTCCAATCCGGTCACCAAAAAACAGGGCGACCTCACAGTGCGGGCCCTGGTGTTCGAGGGCGGCGGCACGCGGGTGGCCTTTGTCAGCACGGACTTTCTCGGTTTCCCCGCCGTGCTGGGCGACCGCGTGCGGCAGCAGGTCCAGTCCATCCCGCCCGAACACATCCTGATCGGTGCGACACACACGCACAGCGCGCCCGACTGCTACGGCTTTCCCAACGGCAGGGGCGGCACCGACGCGGACCTCGAGTATCTCGACTTCGTCTGCAAAAAGGCCGCTGAGACCATCAACGAGGCGGTCGCCGGGCTGCAGTCGGCGTCAATCAGGATCGCCACCGGCAAGGCCAACGGGAAGATCGCCTACAACTACTATGCGCCGAAGCTGTACGATCCGCGCTGCAGCGTGATGCAGGCGGTCGGCCTGGACGGCAAGCCGTTTGCCACGCTGGTGAACTACGCCATCCATCCGGAGGTCCTCGGATCGAGCCAGGGCATTCTCAGCCCGGACATGGTCGGGCCGCTGTACGACCGCATCGCGGCGCGTGGCGGTGGCACCGGCATTTTCATGAACGGTGCCCAGGGCGGAATGGTCACAGCGGACGTGCGGGGGCCGGACGGCAAGGACGTGCAGACCTGGGCCGAGTGCCGTCGCATCGGCCACCTGCTTGCCGACGAGGCGCTCCGGATTGTCAGCAGTGCGGCCGCACAGGCGAATCCCAAGATCCGTTGCGCCTGGGGGGATGTGACGCTGCCGATCGACTCGCCGATGCTGCTGGCCATCATGAAGTCATCGCCGCTGCGTCTGGCGAAGCCGGACGAAAAATCGATCATCACCCGAGTCAACTTGGTGCACGTCGGTGACGCGCAGATCCTCACCATCCCCGGCGAGGCGTTGCCGAACATCGGCTACTATCTCAAGCGCAAAATGACGGGGCGGCACAACCTCCTGTTCGGCCTGACCAACGACGCGCTGGGCTACATTTTAACCAAGGAGGACTGGAACAGCTTCGAGAGGTACGACTACGTCACCCGCACTTGCCTTGGGGAGAGGACCGCCGAGATTCTCATCCGCGAGTCCCTGCGACTCGTCGAGGAGGCTGCCGCCAAATAGTCATCCTATCCGAGGCCGATTTCAGCGAGGCGCTTGGCCAAGTCGGGTGGGTTGACCACATCGCGCCATGGCCGACTTCAGCCTCTACTCCACGCTGCTGTTTATTTCCTTCACCGGTTGAGGCGTTTTTTCCACCGGGGATAGTCCCTGGCAAGAAGAGAGTCGGCATAGGTGCCATACCATGAGTAGCCGGTGCGCCGTTCCAGTTTAACTTGCTCAAGGGAATAGACCTTGATGCCGTCGCGATTGCAGAAAAACGGGCGGTTGGTGCCGATCTCGTAAAAGCGGGCCCAGACCGGTTCCGCATCGGGATCCCTGACCACACGCTTGTCACTTGAGATGATCTTATTGCCGTCCTTCACCGGCTCGATTGGGAACGCCTCGATTCGAACACCCTTGATGGCCGACTTTTGAAACCAGGCAACGGCGCTCTCGATTGCCTCGATGACCTCGTCGCTTGGGGTCTTGATTTCCATCAGGAAAAGGACGATGCCCACGCTTTCGGCTCCAGAGATGGACGGCAGTTCGTAGGTCCGTGCCTTGACCGGCTTGAGCGACTTGTGATCGTGCTGTTGGCACCAGCCCGTCCTGCGATTGTTGACATTGATTTGGCAGTCGAGCGTGACGCGGATGGCAAGATCGAGTGCTCGCCTGGCTTTTCGGCGGGTTTCGGGGTCAGCCCACGAGAAATGCGCCCGGCCTTCGGAGACTTCGCGAAGCAACTGCATCACCCCGATCATGGCGTCGTCATTGTAGGTGATGGCATCCACGTCGGAGCCGCGCCAGCCGCCGCTGCGTCGCTGCTCACGGAAGATGTAGTCAAGTCCGCGTTCGGCCGTCCGCCGGTAACGCCGGTTTTCAGTGGCCTTGAACGACTTGGACAGGTTGCGGATCTGCGTGTAGGTGGCGCTGTTGTCGAAAGTGCTCTTGCGGTTCTTGTTTCGTTCCTTGTCCTTTTCGGCTTCCCGCAGGGTCTTGAAAGAATCCCACTCCACGTTCTTTGGCCAGCCACCGTCCGGGTTCTGAAACAGGATTTCCATCTCGGCTCGGATGACGGTCTTGGTTTCGGTTTGCCCGTAAAAGGCAGCCGAGCTCAGGAGGATGGAGGCCAGGGCCGGTAGCATTGGCTATTTCCTTGTCAGCCTGGTTTGCAGCCAGAGGATGGGGACGCAGTAGAGCCAGCAACTGATGCCGTCGATGAGGACATATTTTCCCAGATCGGGCAGGCTGTGCATGATGATTGTCCCGCAGGTGGCTATTGTCAAAATGGCGATGGCCTGATAAGTGATGACCCGGCGATACCGGTGTACGTCATTCGCTAGCAGGAGCAGTAGTCCACCGTACAGGGCGCACATGGCAGACATGCCGCGCACGAGGTACTCGACGATCGGCTCAACGGGCAGTTCCCCAAGGCCGATAGCTGCATGAGCGGACTGCGCCCACGCGATTGGCATCAGCATCGGGACAATCGCCAATGTGCAGACGACGCCTGCACCACGCAAAATCCACACCAGTAGTTTCTCAGCCGTTTCAGGTTTCATTTCATCAGCTTGGCCAAGTGCGAATCTAGCATCGTTTTGACTGCGGTGCAAAGCGCATTGATGCGTGTTGTCATCGGGAAATCGGACGGCGCCTCGAGCGTGTACGAGAGGCGGGTTTTTTTCAGCACGATGTAAAATGCCTCAGGCCAAAGCGGCCTTGCCTCGGGGGAGACGACCGGCTTGAGGATGCCGCCCCTGGCCGGCCGGTCGTCGATGCGCTCGGAGCGGTCGATCGGACAAACCTCGGCGACGGCGTCGATGACGTCCCCCGACACGGACGGCAGGTTGTCCGGGTTCAGCTCGTACAGGTAAAAGCCGCTGGCTTCCCAGTCCTCGTGCAGGCAGATGCCAAAATCGAATGGTGGCAGCCTGTCAATCCAAGCCGTGTGTGCCAGCACCTCGCCGGACTTGATGTGGCGATAGTCGCGGTTGAGGTCGGTGCCGGTTTTATTATCGCGGGTGTTGTTGAGGAAGCCGGTCGGGTTGAGGCAGGGACAGAGGAACAGGCTGGCATCGGCTGGCCAGGTGTTGGCCTCGAGTAGCTCGACCAACGCCAGCGGCCCGCCCGGTTCGTCGCCGTGGATGCCGGTGGAAATGTACACGGTCAGTCGCGGCTCCTTGGCCAAGCGCTGCAAACCGTACAGCGGCAGCTCGTCTGCGTTTGGGAGGCGTTCGACCGACCAGTCGTGCGCCTTGGTCGCGGCGAGTGTGCGTTGCAGCACGTCGTTGATGTCGATGGTGTCGCCGTTGTAACCGCCGTTGTTTCTGCCGAGCGGCGCAGTCATTTTTGCCGGATGGTTCAGGCGATTGCGGCAGCCTTGGCCGGTTCGTCGCAACCGCAATGGCTGCCACAGCCCCCGCTTGACGCCTGATCGGCGAAGTCATTGTCCCAGTCGGGATCGAGCCCGAGGTCGCGCAGCATCTGCAGATCCTTCTCGACCGGCTGGTTGAGCGTGGTCAGGTAATTGCCAACCATCAGCGCGCTCGCGCCAGCGGTGAACACCATGCTCTGCATGTCTCGCAGGTTTACCGTGCGGCCGCCGGCGATCATGATTTCCTTGCGAGGCAGGATGAACCGGAACACGGCAATCGTCTTAAGGATTTCCATCGGCGGGAGCGGTTCCTGGTGCTCGAGCGGTGTGCCCTCGATCGGGTTGAGGATGTTCACCGGCACGACGCTGGCGTCGATCTCTCGCAGCTCCAACGCCAGATCCACCCGGTCCTCGTGCGCCTCGCCCATCCCGATGATGCCGCCGGAACAAATCTTGATGCCGGCGTTATTCAAAAACTGAATCGTCCTGAGTCGGTCCTCGAACGTGTGTGTTGTGCAATGCTCCGCGAAAAACCGGCGCGAGCTCTCGAGGTTGTGCCCGTAACAGGAGAGGCCGGCCTCCTTGAGTCGGTCGGCGACGGCCTGGCTCTCGATCAATCCCAACGAAGCGTCCGGGCGTGACTTGCCGTTTTCCTTCATCTCGCTGATGCGATCGCAGACCTCGTCGAGCATTGGACCTTCCTTGAGGCCTCGCCAGGCAGCGACCAGCCCGACGGCGGTGACGTCATTGGTCTTGGCCTCAGCCATCGCCTCAGCCACCGGCTCGGGATCGACAAAACCGTAGCGCGGCGACTCGGTCTGGTACGCGGCAGACTGGGCGCAGAAGGAGCAGTTCTCAGGGCAGGCGCCGGCCTTGGCGTTGACGATCGAGCAGAGGTGAATCTTGTTGCCCTTGAAGCGCTCGCGGATGCGGTTGGCCCACGCCAGAAGATCCATGATGTCGGCGTTGGACTCGATGCACGCCAGCTCAATCGCCTCTTCGCGGGATATTTCTCCGCCGTCGAGCACCCGTTGCCCCAGCTCGGCTACCCGTTCCCGAACCGGCATCTCTGTCGTGGAGTCGGCCAAAGTCATGCTCATGCGGCCGGCAATCTAGCCAAAATCCGACGCTTGGCCAAGCGGGTTTGAATCCGGCGGAGCGGTGGCTTACAACGGGCTCTGCATGGAGCCGGAACTGTTCAGCGGTGCGGAGGAGCCGGACTTGGCCGGGCTGCTGAAGCGATTCTTTGGCTACGAGTCATTCCGGTTACTGCAGGAGGAGGTGATGCGTGCCGCGCTCGCCGGGCACGACACGTTCGTGCTGATGCCGACCGGCGGCGGCAAGTCGCTCTGCTACCAGTTGCCGGCCCTGGCGCAGGGCGGGCTGACGATCGTTGTCTCGCCGCTGATCGCGCTGATGAAGGATCAGGTCGATGCGCTGCAGGAGGCCGGCGTGCCGGCGACGTTTTTGAATTCAACGCTCGATGCTGCCGAGTCGCGCCGCCGCCTGGCCGGGCTGTACAAAGGCGAGTACCGGTTGCTGTACGTCGCGCCGGAGCGGTTGATGCTGCCGGAGATGCTCGAGCGCCTGGTCGAGTGGCAGCCGGGGCTGATCGCGATCGACGAGGCGCACTGCATCAGCGAGTGGGGCCACGACTTCCGGCCCGAGTACCGGCAGATCGCCGAATTGCGAG
>PVBE012113321.1_pt1 | contig 29768 bp, 17 predicted proteins | sample 1631181 | NCBI WGS metagenome assembly PVBE01 (sample SAMN08397723, study PRJNA350692) | Marine metagenome, whole genome shotgun sequencing project. | isolation source: water | place: Pacific Ocean | collected 2012-04
AGCCGACTGTAAATATAGGTTGTTCCAAGGTGCCGGAACTGCGGGATTTGCTACAACAACATCTGCATTCGCAAAATCTTCAATTCGATGCTCACCAAACACGTATTGCAAATTTGGATGCACTCCAAGTTCATGAAGTTGTTCTGCCAACTCTTCTTCAGAGGCAAGATCTGTCAACAGAACCTCGGCTCCTTGATGAAGGAGCCACTTCGTTAATCCGAGCCCACCGCCAAAACGGCCAAGGCCCATAACAGTCACTCGTTTATGTCGAAGATTCATGTCCATGAACTATTTGTTCTTTTTGTTAAAAATCGACTCACACCACCAGTCTTTCGCTGGTAGACCCACCACTCTGCAAGCAGAACAGCAAGAACAGCTGCGAGTGCCCACGGCCAAAGTTGAATAAAGGATGTACCGCTTGAACCGCTTGATTCAACCGTTGTTGCGCCAATGGAAATTTCTCTCGCACTTTCAATATCTGATTCGCTGCTTGGAATGTTAACTGCAATGTTTCGTTGCACTTGTTCATTCCATGACACAGTATGTAAACCAGTAATTAGTATTGGGCCCCAAATTGCCTTTCCTGAAGAGTCCACTTTGACGTCATGCAATTGACCGTTGGGCTCCTGAATCGTGACCAAGTCAATTCCAGCAGGAACATGTATTGAAATTGTTTCACCTACTTGCAAAAGTGCACTCGATAACGCATTCCCGCTTCGTCCTAAAAACTGTACAGCATTGTAAATAAAGAATGGAAAACTTCGCAAATAAGGCCAATTGCTTTCAAGTGGATCAAACGCTACGTACACAATTTGCACTCCAAGATTTCGCGTACTCATCACTGCAGGCCATCCACTCCCTTCAAGCAGAACATCCACTTTTCCATCCGTCACAATTTCAAACCCTTTTGAAACGACAATGTCTTCAAATCGAACAAAACGCATTACAGGATGATGTTCCTTTGCAACAAGCATCACCTGTGCTTCGCCCTCAACAAAGACTGAGAACGCCTCCATAGGTGGAGGTGATCCAAACATCAGATACCTCCCTTTGGGTAACAAACCGAGCGATACGTCCCTTGTAACCACAACATCAAATGCAGACGACTCACCTGATGTAATCATCTTTTGCAATATGCTCGGCGAGACAACCTCCAACGATGCAAGCGCCATACCTTCAAGAACTGTCCTCACAATCGCTGGACCTTTTTCTGACAACAATACGCGAAGCTCTTTTGGTGGAGCAATAACGAGCGATGCAACATTATCCATTTCAAGCGCATCACTAGGAGTCAGAATCGAATGTACAACACCACCGTCTGGCATTGAGAACGGCATAAACACAACACTCGATGACCCAGCATTTTCTTCCGATTTCGCTGGAACCACAACTTGCTGTACACCAATAGGGATACCATCAACAGACACTTCAACATCTACTGTTACTTTTTCTTTACCAGAGTTTACTATTGAAAGAAAGATTTGCACATCATCACTTGCTTCTGAAACCCGCTTTGCGCTCATCGTTGCAATGCCGATATTGCCTTGTTCGCTTCCACCAATTTGGTGATAGTGCAACGTTTCGCCACGTTGTAATGCTTGCGATTGCAAATCCATAATCTTTCCATCGCTAAAGATTTCAAGTTGTGCAGACTCGCTCAGCGACAAACCATTTTGCTCAGGATCAACGTTGGTGGTGTACGCCCGAGCAAGTTTTAGAGCATCTTCGATGGAAGATGTTCCATGAGTTGGCTGGATCGATTTAATCGCTGCAACAAGTTGTTGCTCAGAATCCGTAAAAGGAATCACAACTTCAGCAAAATCAGAAAAAGCAATCACCATCGTCTCGCCACCACTGTTCGAAAACAATCCGCCGCCATGCAACGTTTCAATAAGTTCAATTGCTTGCGTTTTTGCTTGCTCAAATCTTGACTCTCCATCTTCATTGACCGTAGCCATTGAAGCAGAGCGATCAATCAGCAATACATGCTTTCCTTGTTTCGGCGACCCACCCTCTACTTGTGGTTGCATTAACGAAAGTACAACAAGGAGCAATGCAAGTAATTGCAAGAGGAGAAGCAAACTTGGGCGTAATCTTTGAAATGGCGAATTCGCATGCAAATCCTCAACTGCGCTTTCCCACAACATAGTTGAAGAAATGCGTATCGGCTGCCTACGCAATCGCAAAAAATACAAAAGCAATAAAAGCGGAATAACAATTGCTCCAAGTATTAAACCCATTCCGGGGGTTACCAAAGTCATCGCAGCAGCCCTCGACTTCGTAAATATTCAACGAGCAATTGCTCCATGTCGACATCGGTAGAGACCTTAGCACTTCCTGCACCAACTCGCGTGCATTGTTCTCGAATATCTTCACAGTAGTGTTGTAGCCTTTGCATATACTTTGCAACAAGTGGCGCAGTTACCGTAATCTCACATGCATCGTTTGTTTCAGCATCTTCCAAACGCAAGTCGCCTTCCAATCCAGCACGTTGTGGGTCAACCTCTTCTGGAGCGAGCACTTGCATCACGAAGACATCCCAACCGCCACCAACCAAATACGAGAGTCCTTGTTTAATCCCATCGTCATCTAAGCAGTCACTCAATACTATAAGTACACCTCGTCCCTGCCTCGCCGTTGAAATCGCTTTGCATGCATCAACAAATGCTGTGCCCCCTTCGGGAATAACATCGAGAAGCCACTGCCCAATATCTCGTGTCCTTTTCCGACCACGCAACGATGCAAGACGTTTAACACCTTTGTCGTTAAATGAAAAAAGTGAAACTTTATTGTGGCTACTCAGAGCAATGTATCCAAGCGCCATCGCAAGACGGCGGACAAAGTCAAACTTGTTCGGATTGCCAAACTCCATAGAAGCACTTGCGTCTATTGCGATACCAAGGGTTAGCTCTTCTTCTTCCAAAAATATTTTCATGAACAAACGGTCTAGGCGGGCGTATACGTTCCAATCAATAAATCGGAGGTCATCCCCCGCCGTATACTGGCGATAGTCTGCAAATTCGACGCTCATTCCACGGCGTCGACTCCGTCGTTCGCCTTGTGTTTTTCCACTAAAAATCTTTCTTGCAACAATGTCAATCTTATCTAGCGATGCCATCAACTTGGAGCCAAGCAACGCATCAACTTTCGTTGGCCTTGGGTGTACGGTCTTGCCAAACTCAGACATCTTGTTCCTCTTTCACTAACGATGGCACTTCTTGCATGAGTCGAGCAATCATTTCACTCGTAGATCTTGCATCAGTTTCGGCTTCAAACGTTCGTACAATGCGATGTTGCAAGGCGGGAACTGCAATTGCATGAATGTCACGTTTTGAGACGGCGAATCGACCATCGACGACTGCAGCAACTTTCGCAGCAGAAACAATTGCTTGCGCACCGCGAGGGCTTGCGCCAACAACGACGTTATCAGAAACCCAAGGAGGCGCATATGGTGAACCTGAATGCGTAGCAAGAACTAAACGAGTTACATAATCTTGAATATGCGGAGCGATTACAACGTGCCGAATCAGTTGTTGTGCTGCAAGAATAAACTCGCCTTCGACGATAACATTGGCGTCAAACGTTGCGTCGCCGGTTGTCCGCGAGACGATTTCTCCGAGCTCCTCTCTTGTCGCATATCCAACATCAATTTTGAACATAAATCGATCGAGTTGCGCTTCAGGAAGAGGATATGTGCCTTCTTGCTCGATTGGATTTTGCGTTGCTAAAACAAAAAAAGGCTCCGGCAATGCACGAGTATTTCCATCAATTGAGACTGAATGTTCTTGCATTGATTCAAGTAAGGCAGATTGGCACTTTGGCGTTGCGCGGTTAATTTCATCCGCAAGTAATAGTTGATGAAAAACAGGACCCTCTCGAAAAGTAAACCTTCTCACACTCGTCGCAGGATCTTCATCAACAACAGTTGTTCCAACAATATCCGCAGGCATTAAATCCGCTGTACATTGAATTCGACCTGTGGAAAGTTGCAACACGTCTCCTAGCGTTCGCACAAGCAATGTCTTGCCAAGTCCAGGTGGACCCTCAAGCAGCACATGTCCATCTGCAAAAATTGCTACAAGTACTAAATCTACAACACGCTCTTGCCCAACAATTACTTTGCCAACTTCACTTCGCATTGTTGCAAATCCCTTGCGAATAATAGAACATGCAGCACGCACATCGTCAGCTGTTAGGATTTCTGTTGGCAAACTTGAAGCAGTAAGCGTCATGCTTCACCATCCTTATCGCTTCGTTTGCGCTTATGTTTTAAGAGTTGGCTCAAATTGTCATCTCTATCTTCTAAGTCTTTTTTCGGTTTTGGAGTAGGTTGCTTTTCAGGAATTGGTTTTTTAAATGATACCTCACTTTGTTTTTCAGAAACAATTTTTTCCTTTTTCGACAGAACGACAGGCTTGTGTACTTTACGTAGAGCTTCTACTGATCCTGTAGACACTTTGCTAATCGGCGCCAATAACGATTGCATACTTTTCTTATCTATCCAGAGACGTCGAATAGCAACATCGAGAATTAATACAGATGCGGCAAGAATTGCTAATAAATCCCAAATTGGTTGTGGACTTCGGGGAAGTTCAACATCGCTTCCATCAAATAAATCAATCGTCTCAACATCACTGAGCGATAAGATTCTCCCACCAGTTTTTTTTGCGAGTTCATGCAAGAGCGCTGCGTTCGCCGTCGTAGAAGAATACTCTTTCGCATATGGAACCGTTACAGCAGTTGGAATCCTCCCAGTCATTTCGCCATTTGCATCTTGGAACGCAATATTCACCAACCATGCACCTGCATCAACTGCATCAAACTCAGCATGGTACCTTCCTGGTCCTGTCTGTTCCAAAACAAGAGGCGTAGCTTCGCCATTTGGGTTAATAACAACTGCTTTTGAGTGCATAAAATTTAAAAAAGCTGCATTGTCATCAACTGCTTCCAATTCAACAATTCCACGTTCACCCTCAATGCGTGATGTCACCATCATGTTGGGTGGTGAAGATCCACGCATTGTCCATCTGACAGTTGCTTCCCAAAACTCAGGAAAATTCGACCAACTTGGCCACTGTGTTGCCCACCGATCCCCAAGATCACTTGTGTAGGCAACTGACTTTCCTAAACCAAAATGCCACCATGCAAATAAAGGGTCTTCGCCATCACTCACTGGTATAAGCCAAGGCGTTCGTGCAAGTCCGCCCTTATTCCCAGCAACAACATAGCCCCCAATGGGGGGTACTGATGCAATTTCGCTCACTGGTCCAGAAACACTCGGCGAAATCGCTGCTGGCCATTCTCCACCCTCTTGCAACAACGAACGTGAGTTCAACTGTGCTTCCTTAATAAAAATATTTGGCAAATTGTTTGGATTGTTTACCATATAAAATCTTCCACCAGTAACGGTTGCTATACCTTGCATTTTTTGTTGATCCATAGCAGAACCATGTCCACCAACCATTACGGTCGAAACAGTGATTTCGTATGAACGGTATGCTTCTAATAATTCTTGGGAAGGACCGGATGGATCACCATCTGTAATAATTATGACATGCCTTTGTGCGGCATCAAGGTCAATCAATCCATCTAATGCTAACTGCATCGGTGATTCAAAATCTTGCATGTCTCCAAAGACCAAACTGTTCACCGCATCATGCGCCGAAACCTTATTGCCGGCGAGCGTAAGCGGAAGCGTCCAGCCAGAATTGTTTAGTGTAAACTCTCCACCGTTCCAATCGTATTCAATGATCCCCACGTAATCTAGTTCGCTGAGTGAATCAATCGCAGCATTCGCCATTTTTTGCCCCCAATAATTTCCCTCAGGCATCTCGCAAGAGTGCATGATGAGCGCCAACGCGCCACGAGGGAGTTGTCTTGTTTGTGGAGGTTCGCACTTCAATGGCATCGCCTGTTCAAGCTTTGAACCAATCCACCCGCCAGCTCCAAATGCCGTTGGTCCTCCCGTCATAATCAGCCCTCCACCTACATCATGGACGAAGGAATAAAGATGTTGTTCTTGCAAATCATCAATTGCCCACCTTGGAATATCCGCAAGAATAACTGCGTCATACCCAGAAAACTCAATGCTACTTCTTGGGATACTTTCTGGAGCAACAATTTCTACCTGTAACCCAGACGATTCAAGTATCCGTTGAAGATGCGCAGAGGCGGCTTGGTTTTTTGACACAAGCAATATTGAACCGCTTTGTGCAATAAAAGATACAGCGAGCCCTGTGTTATTTGAAGTGATTGTGTCGCCACCCTCAGAAGGCACCCACATGGATTCAAATGTTTGAGGTCCACCAGAATTAATTGGGATATCAAACACAACAGCATTCACACCACTCTTGAGTGAAAGGGCTAAGCCACTTCCTTCTTCACTCGAAGACAAATCGATTTCTTTCCCATTTTGCAAGAGATGCAACGTGCCTCTTGACTCGCCAACACTACGAAGAATAATACGTATTGGCACAGATTGCCCAACTCGTGCTTGTGATGGTGCAACTACTTTTTCAATCATCACTTCATGTTGGTGGTCGTATTCCAACGGAAGTACATCAATTGGGACTCCGTTTGCTTTTGCTAAGTTCGCAACTGATAACACAAGGCCATCTGTTTCGTTGCCATCTGAGACAATCAAAATTCTCGAAGCAGTATCCTTTGGCAACAAAGCAAGCGCCAACTGCACGCCCTTTTCTATGTTTGTTGCGTTTCCGACTGGATCATTTGCAGCAGGCTCAAAGATAGTTAACGAGCTCGGCATCGAACCAATAACTGCATCGCGACCTATGCTGATAACCGCCAATCGATTATCATCATCGCGTTTCTCTGGTGAAGTCCATGTCTGTAGTGCGGCAACGGCTTGCTCTTGTAATTGAATTGGAATCGATTGACTCCTATCTAGAACAGTTATCACCGAAACACCTTTTCCTGTTTTCTCCCAAACCGGTTTTGCTATTGCAACTGCAAGCAACGCAATGATTATGCACCTGGTCATGGTCGAAGCTACAGATCTATTTCTCGAACCAGTTCTTGTTAATCCTCCCCAAGCAAGCAACACAACCGGAACAATGAGCAAGAGCAACACAAGCCAGCCGGGGCGATCAAATTGGATAGGAAATAACATCAATAGACCATCATATCGGGCAACCGTTGAAGGCGGTTATTTCCCGTATCCGCAACAACTACTCCCTCTGGACCAATTTCCACAGCCCACGGTGTTTTGAATAAACCAACATCATCCCCAGCACCGCCAAGCGTTTGCAGTACCTTGCCGTCCACTGAAAACCGCTGCAAACGATTATTTCCAAACTCGCAAACAAGAAATGTTTCCGGTGAATCAAACACAATCCCATAGGGGTACAAAAGTTGCCCTTGCTCTCTTCCAACCGAACCGATGCATTGAACAACCTCTCCATGAGATGTTCGCTCAACAATTCGATGGTTCCCAGCATCAGTAATAAATACATTTCCTGTCTCTGGAGAAACCGCTATAGATTGAGGGCGAAGGAATCCCTCATTTTCAGAACCAAACTGTCCAAATGAATATTGAAATTCGCCTTTGCGATTAAAAACATTGATGCGATCGTTTCCTCCGTATTCTGAAACAAAAACTTCACCGTCTTTGCCAAAGGCGATGTCAGTCGGGTATAAAAATTGCCCATCTCCTGTTCCATACTCACCAAAACTTTGAACTTCATTCCCTTCTTGGTCAAGAACCAAAACGCGGTGCTGGTGCGTGTCTGCAACCCAAATAAGACCTTTGCTATCCATGGAAACACCTGTTGGAAAACCTGTTCCGCTTAGTTCTAAATCCCAAGACGACAAAAACTTCCCATCATTACTGAACCGCTGCAATCTTCCAGTTTTATCAATAACAATGATTACATCATCGTTCGTTGCAATTGCTCGTGGAGTTGTAAAACGACCATCGATTCGCCCCACTCCACCTATAGCACTCGCGAGTGCAACAGGCTCTTGGTCGTGAGACGAGCAAGAAACAAAGAGCGCAAACAAAAACACACTTGCAAATTTTCGATGAGCAACCAATACGCAAAAACCACTCACAGCAGCGACAACGATAATAAGCACAAGTGCCGAAGAAACAATCTCTGGACGCTGATAGTGCATTGCATTGAGTAATGCAACCGCAATAGGTTGGTGTGCTGCTGGAGGAGCAAGTTGATTCGTCAACGCAACTTCGCTCACCGTCACTGAAAAAGCTACTCCTACAACGACAATACCCGCTACAGTTAATCGAGTTTTCGCAGCACATAAGAACAGACGCGAAGAAATGATTCCATCAAGAGCATAAAGTTTATTTATATGTTCGCACGATGCAACCCATTTTCCACTAAGTGATGCAACGAACCCAACCTTCACTAGAAGTGCCAGTACCAAGATGAGTGGCGTTCGATAAACAATTTCTATTCCAGAACCATGCCAAGCCGTTGCAAGGACAGAGCCAACTAAAGATGCTGGCAAAAAAGCCACTACTATCCAAAGAACATCTAAAACTTTTGCTGCCATCCTCGTCTTTGAACAAAGCGACAAGTGCATTGCTGCAGAAACGATCAAAAGAAGAAGCGATAAAAGTGCAACCATCACAGCAATGCTTACGCTTACACCAATGTCGCCAATATACAGCGTAAACAGTTTTACCAAAGCACTCCCAGTCACAGCAACCGCAAGCACAAGCGGGAAACCTGACAAAAAGAGCCAAGTTGCCAACACTGGCAATGCGGAACGAGAAGAAACCATTGCTACGCTATCTCTTCTTGGAATATTTTGAACAATCACCAATGAAGCTATCACCGCGATGCCCAGTCCTGTCAAACTGAGCAAAGGAGCGTCAAGTGCAGTACCGCCAGACGCTACGACACTTCGCAATTCATTTCCGATGGTGACAACTTGAGCCAAATCAAAGCACGTTGTATTGGAAGCGACAAACGCTGCAACTAAAACAACTGATGCAAGAATTAATTTTTTGTCATAACGAACTCTCTCAATTATGCGAACCCATCGTGAGCCGCCATCAAGTTGTCCTAGAATTGTCAGTGTGCGATTCGTACGCGCAGACATTGCGGAGATGAGTGCAGGTATTGGCCAAGACCAACCAATGAGTGCGGCAGCAAGACACATTTTCGTTGCAAAACTCAGTAACTGGTGATCAATGACGTAGGCATGCAATGCAGTTCCAGAGGGCCAACATTGCCACCACACATAAAAAACTGCATACGCAGGAATAACAAGTGTCATCACAAGGAGCGCAAGCACACCTACCCGAATATTATTTTGGAGCGATGCAATTCGTATTCCAACTGGCCAACCAATCATCGTTGCTACAATTGCAATACTAATCGACCAAGCAAAAGTTTGAAACAATATTGAAAATGAATCCGATGACGGTATGCTTCTGATAGGGTTCTCAGAAGAAGCAAACAACGCAAATATCGCTGGAAATACAACTGCAATGACAACGAGTCCAATTCCAATTATCGATGCAAGAAAATTACTACTTTTCATCGCCCTGTGCCTTCATCAAACGAGTAATGGCTTCTTCTTGCATCGCAGCTGCCGTATAAAAGTCGACCTGTAGAGGATTTATTACTTGTAAATCTGGAAATTTTTGAGCAACATTTTGCTGTAACGGAATGTTATGGGATGTTGATTTGGCAAGTAACGTTGCAACTTCGTCGCTAAGCATGAAGTCAACAAATGTAGTTGCAAGATCTGGGTGTACACAACCTCGTATCATCGAAACCGTGTTTGGAATCAATAACGTTCCTCCGCTTTCTCCTTGAAAGTGGGATGGGTACAACATTGATATGGACTCGCCACGTGCAATTGCTGCGTGCACATCGTCGCTATCTGTCATTGCAAACTTTGCCGTACCATCAATAACTTGTTGTACTGTGGCTGCGTTTCCACCAAGCAGTGGTTTTCCTTGAATGGTTCTTAAAAAATGAGCAAACTGCTCAGGAAATAGTGCCATGACAGCCACGTGCGTTCCAGTTGTACCAAACCGTGGATCAGCAATTGCTGCATCGCCAAATTCCCACCATGTTTTTGGAGCTTCTTCTTGAGCTATCTTTTGTGGGTCAAAAGCAATTACTCTCGCCCTTGGCGAAAAAGCAAACCAACGATACTCTGCGTCTCGATGTTGTGCAGGCCATGCATAGGCAAAATCCGTATCGATCGGTTCTAAAATATCTTCCTTAGCAAGTTGAATCGTTCCTAAAATTTCCGAAGACCAAAACACATCTGCAACGGGGTTCTTTTGTTCTCGCAACAACCGTTGCACAAGCGCTGTCGTTTTAGATGCCTCAGTGTCTCCAACCCACAATACATTAATCCCTGTTTTCTCTGTAAAAGCAGTGAATACTTCACGAGCAATTTGCTCGTCCGCTGAAACATAGACCGTCACTTCTTTTTGCGTTTCGACGTTCGCAAAGCAGCCAACTAGCGTAAGAGACGCAATGCAACTACTCGCTATTTTCGGTGTCATCATGTTCCGATGGCTCCGTCAATTCTTCAAGTTGTCCAAAATAGTGCCTCAATACATTGTGATACTTTCTTGGTACTTGTTCATCCGTAATTGCTTGCTCTGCTTGACGCTTTTGCGTCAAAACTGTTTCTTTCACTGCCGAGGTAGACTCGCCTGCTGTTAACATCCCGCCCTCAAAAAGTTGCTTAGCAATAATGGTTCCTTCAAGTGTACTCACTGGCGTTCGTTCGGCGACCATAGTTGTATCTGTTTTTTCAATGGGGTTTGAGCCACCATTGCCCATTCCGCTTCCTCCTGTTTGTCCCATGCATGCTCCTGCTTTCTTACAAGCGGTTTTTGCAAGTTCTGCTTTTGTCATAAACTGTTGCATAGCTTGCATTTTTTCTAGTTCACTTGCTGCTAACGTTCCCGGCTTTCCACTCGCACATTGTTTACACCCCTCACTCAATTTTTTACACTTGCTGTTTGCTTTTTGTTGCGCTTTAAGCAACTCGAGTAATTTTTTCTTTTGTTCCTCAGTTAAGTTCTTGGCATTTTTTATTGCTTTCATCGCTGCTTCTGCATTTTGAGCAAGCGCACCGTTTAAACCCGCAGCAGACAGAGCTTTGGAAAGGGATTCGTTCGCAGACGCAAGTTTTTCTAATTGCTTTGCAAGCTCTTCAAGTTGTTTTGACAGGTTCTCACGTTCTTGTTCCGACAACTCTTTGGATTCCATTTTCTCTTGCAGTTTGTCAAATTCTTTTTTGGCTTTATTCATATTGCCATTCTTCATTGCAGCAATCATTGGAACTGTGCTTCCGTTCTTTGGAAGTTTCAAGCCCTGCATTTTTCGCAGTACTTCCTCAAAGGCGAGCGCTTTTTCGTCTTGCATCATTTCATCAAGTCGTTTTTGCAAGTCCGTCATTTTCTTCAATGCATCTTTCCGCATATCGTCGGGGTTTGCAAGTGAATTCGCTGTCGTTGCAGCGAGCTCATCGAGCTCTTCTTGAAGTTCATCACTCAACTCCTCGTCCTCTTTGAGTTGTTGAAGTACAGAATCAACGGACGATTCAATATTTTCTTTTGATGCGGCAACAGCAGGCGGAACTCCATCACCATTGCCGCCATTGGAGAACCCCCACTGGGGAGACCACAGTACGGCGATTATTGCGAGCCCCATCAAAATGAGCCATCCGAAGGTTTTTGGCATTTGGATTGGAAACTTCTGCGACAGGGATGCTTGCACTTGATTCTTTTTAACAATTGCAAGCGTATCAGCAAGAAGAGCGTCTGAAAACGGATTCCCAATAGCATTGATTTCTAACACTGAAGAAATACGGTCGTGCAATTTCATTCGATTGTCTACTTCAGAAGCCGCTTCAATTGTTGAGATTACTCTTGCGTTCCACTGTGCTAGAACAATAGCAACAACAACAGCGCCAGTACAAATCCAAATAAAGTTCCACTGCAGCATCGGGGTTATTCCGAACCGATCTACAACAGCTAATACAAGAACAATACCTGCAAGATACAAAAACCAACGAATAGAATGTTGCAATGTCAAATCAAATTGCAATCGCAATTTTGCTTTGTTAGCGATATGAAGTAGCGTGTCCATCGGCGTGCTCAAGTTCATTCAATTGTACGCGAGCAATCGAATACCTGAATCACATTTCTTGCAAGAATTCGATGAGTTGTGCTTTTACATCCTCTAATGCGGAGAAAACACGTGCTCCTGCAGCGTGTACATGGCCGCCGCCTTCAAATTTATTCGCGAGTTTGTTCACGTCAATCAACGTCAATGGTTCGCCGGGCATACTTGGCTTGGAACGAAAGCTTATTTTTGTCACGGTAGGATCAGTATCCGTTAGTAACACAGATGCTTGAATATCTTGGAGCACCATTGGCGTGTTAACAAGGCCAATCAAGTCCATGCTTGAACCGTTTGTTTCTTGAAAATCCGTTGAACGTAAACACATTATGGCAACTGGCCCAACATATTCGATACTTGCAAGCATACGTTGCAATAGTTCGATCCTTGCAGGGCGTGCCGTTTCTTCAAGCGTTCGATAAAGTTGATAGCGATCAATGTCGCACTTTAGTAGACGAGAAGCATCCGCAAAACATCGAGCATCTGCATTTGAAAAACGGAACCAACCAGTGTCGGTGCCTAAACCAATAAAAAGTGCTTCGGCAACAGAGTTTCTACCAGTACCAAGAGAGATACACATTTCTTCAAAAAGCTCCATCACAACTTGCGTACAAGCTGCCGCCGTCACATCAACAATGCGATCAGAAGCAACATCGTCGCCGTTTGTATGGTGATCCAATCCTATAACTTTCTCTTTTCTTGCACGTAACCATTTTTCAAGAGCTTCCAACTGTGTCCATGCACCAGTGTCTGCCACGATAATGAGGTCTGGTTCCTCTTCTGGAAGACCTACTTCATCAAGCACGTTCATTTCACAATCACCAGCGGCAAGACGCAAGCCGTGCTCTATGGGACCAATAAATAAATTCGTAACATCTTTGCCAATGCTTCGCAAGCCTCTGCAAAGTCCAACGACAGAACCAATCGCATCGCCGTCCGGCTTTCGATGCGTTGTCACGAGAATGTTCTGAGCAGCATTGATTCGCTCTGCTAGTCCTACAAAACTTGTTGTTGATTCATATACATCCTGCCGTATTGTCATCGTATGCTTTCTATCAGATTGATTGTTGTCTGAATATCCGCTTCAATTTGCATTTGTAGTGCATCGACTGATTCGAATGTCACTTGCTCACGCAACCAATGCGAAATGGTAACAGTCAATGACCATCCGTATTGATGTAATGCGCCATCAAATGCAATGAGATGTGCTTCAAGGACACGAGCACTCTCACCAAAGGTTGGCTTAGTCCCAATACTGATAGCTGCTTTATGTGTTTCGCCATCAACCTCAGCGGTTCCTGCATAGATTCCATCCCTTGGTAGCATCGTCTCAACCTGTGATAGATTTGCAGTGGGAATACCCATTGATTGCCCTCGCTGATCCCCTTTTGCCACAATTCCTGAACATTGCACGCCCCTTTGAAGCATCGTTGCTGCATCTTCTACGCTACCCTCCTTCAGAAGCGAACGCACCATGGAACTGCTTGCACGAACTTCCGATTTGTCTGCCAGAGCAACCATCACTGGTGCTACTTCCACGAGCGAAAAGCCACTCGTTTTTCCTATACGTTGCAGCGTTTCTGCATTTCCGACACGATCTTTCCCAAATCGAAAGCCTTCGCCCTCAACTATCACATCCGGAGAAGATTCCTGCACTACTCCAGATATAAATTCTTCTGGTGTTTGTGCAAGCAACTCTCGTGTAGGTATTATTTTTCTAACAGTATCCGCACCTGCTTCGATGAGCAGATTCGTCCTTTGTTCAAACGTTGTCAATCGATCTACGTGGACTTCGGGAGCAAGAATACACACCGGTGGAGGATCGAAGCTCCATATTTCAACTTCCCCATCGCTGCCAACCAACTCTCTGGCCGTCTGCAAGAGCGCAATATGCCCTAAGTGCACTGCATCGAAGTTTCCTATTGCTACCGCCTTCTGCATACTCCCTATTCTACACTCCCTCCACCAAGAACAAGATTTTGGCTCTGAGCCACATTAATTCTCAGGGGAATTAATTTGTATGTTTGACTCTTGTATTGAGGTGGTGAAACAGGTCTAATACGCACTATGGCAACCCAATCTAAACAGCCCGTTGGCAGCAAACCAGAAAACCCAACAACCGTCATCGACAAAGTAACGAATAGTTTGCGGACAACAGCCGAGGACATCGTTCCGTGGTTTCTTGAGCAAATGCCGCTCATGTATTTTCAGGATACCAACGAGGAGACTCAACTTGCCCATCTTCGAGCAATTATCGCCGCCAAAGCCTCTGGGCGTCCGATTGAACTCACACTGCGTTCTGAAGATGGTTCCGAGTGGACGTGCATGCGACCGCTTGACTATCCAGGCGTTCTTGCCGAAATCATGGCGGAACTTCCAATGGATGAAACCCTAAGGGCAGCAAAAATTCATACTGCAAGCGACGGAGGACTCGTTGTTGACACGTTTGAGTTTGGTGAAGCTGCTCCCTTTTCACTTGATAATGCCGAACACGCTACCCAAGTCGAAGAAACAATCACATACGCCAAAGAACATGCCTTAGAGTGGAAACCCAATCAAGTCCGCGATTACTTTGCGCGCTGTTCGGAAGATTACCTTGCAACAATAACGCCGCTTCGAATGGAAAAACATTGGCAACTCGTCAAACGTCTAACTGGTACCGATGGGACAACCGTTGCCCTTGAATGTGAAACCGATCCAACCCTCAGTCGAATCATTGTTGCCGTTAGTAATTCTACAAGGCGTTCCATGTTGCAACGAATTGCAACACGATTAAGTAAATCAAAAATCAACATTCACCGGGCGTACCTCGATAGTATTGACGATGGCGAAAATGGTTGGATTACACTCGTTGGATGTGTTGTGCAAAGTCCCGACGGTGGACCTATCGATGAAAAAAGCGCGCTCTGGAAAGAAGTTCGTGCTGATTTGTTAAGACTCAAGTGGCTCGACCCGCGAACCGTTCGCCTCGGCTACGCCTACCCAGACCTCACGCTTGAAACTGCGGAAATCATTACCGCTCTTCTCGACTTGGTCTACCAAGTTCTCGTTAAGAAAAACGCGTATGCATTTAACCCAACAAGAATGGATACCCTCACTCGCGACAACATCGAAATTGCATCAGAAATTGCTGATGTATTTCGCCAACGATTTAATCCAGTTAGTGCACTCTCAGACAGCGAATACGACGCAAGACGAAACACCCTACTAGAAACGATTGACAACACTGTTGATCTTGAAGATGCTCGTACTATTTTCTTAAAAATGCTTGACGCAGTTCACGCAGTTCGACGAACGAATTTGTTCATTGAAGACCGTTACGCACTTTCAATGCGAATCGACGCATCATTGCTAACTACCGAGGATCGGAGTGAATGTCCATTTGGAGCATTCTTTGTACACGGACGTGATTTCAACGGTTTCCATGTACGATTCCGCGATATTGCTCGAGGAGGTGTTCGTGCAATACACCCACGTGGAATTGAACAGTTCACACGTGAACAAGAACGTCTTTACGATGAAGCGTACAATTTGGCCTTCGCACAACAACTTAAAAACAAAGACATCCCAGAGGGCGGATCCAAAGCAGCGATGTTGGTCCACCCACGCGGACGGGTGAGCCGAAGCGTGAAGGCATTCGTCAACTCCATCTTGGATTTGATTACACCATGTGAAGCAACAACCGCCCAAGTTGTCGACCGTCTCAATCACAAAGAACTTATTTACCTAGGACCTGACGAAAACATCACGCCAAAGCTCATTGACTGGGTGGTTGATCGCGCTCGCCGCCGAGGGTACCCAATGCCAACGGCGTTGATGAGTTCTAAACCAGGAGCTGGCATCAACCATAAAGAATATGGTGTAACAAGTGAGGGTGTTATTGTGTTCTTAGACACTGCACTGCGTACGATTGGTATCAACCCAGACGAAGACACCTTCACCGTCAAAATCACCGGCGGTCCCGACGGTGATGTTGCCGGTAACGGCATCCGCATTCTTAATCGAGAGTATGGTGATCGTGTAAAAATTCTTGGCATAGCTGATGGCTCTGGCTGTGGCGAGGATCCCGATGGTCTCGACCATGGTGAACTCCTTCGACTCTTTGAAGAAGCACTCCCTATCGCAGACTTTAACCGTGCAAAATTAGGAACCAACGGCATCATCGCAACGGTAGATGGTCCCGAAGGTGTACATTTACGCAATACATTGCATGACAGAATCGAAGCTGATGCGTTTATTCCATGCGGCGGGCGGCCTGCAACAATGCACGGCGGCAACTGGAAAAACTTCCTTAAAGAAGACGGAACGCCAAGCTCAAAAATCATTGTCGAAGGTGCAAATTTATTCCTGACCCCAGACGCAAGACGAGAACTCTCCAACGCTGGCGCGTTGATTCTCAAGGATTCTTCTGCAAATAAGTGTGGCGTCATCTGTTCAAGTTTTGAAATCGGCGCCTGCATGTTGCTCGATGAACCAGAGTTTATGGAAATCAAGGATGAGTTTGTTGGGCAAGTTCTATCACGGTTACGTGATCTTGCTCGTGCTGAGGCTGAACTTCTCGCACGATTACATCAACACCATCCACATTCACCGCTTCCCGAGATGAGCATCCGAATCAGCCGTATCATGAGCCGCGTTTCCGATTCCCTCATTGCAAACTGGGACAATATGAGCGAGGAACAACAACAAGAACTCAACCGACTCGTTGTTGAACACTTACCACCAATCCTTGTGGAACGAGTTGGCAATGCCCTCTGGACCGAGATGCCCGACGCATACCTCCAATGGATGATGGCAAAATCACTCGCTGCAAGAATCGTTTATCGCGAGGGCTTTGAATATCTAGAAACGATGGAAGATGCCGACCTAGCTGGTCTTGCTTTGCGGTATCTCGACCTTGAGGAGGAACGTGAGACGCTTACAAAGGAGATTTTATCCTCTGATTTGCAATACAAAGACAGGGTTGCTGCGTTGTTACACGATGCAGGCATTTTTTCAACAATGGGCAGGCGGCACAAAAACTGATTCTGCTTTACATCTTTACTTTATAAGGAGTATTCCCATGCATACACGACTTCTTGCCATACTATTTATTGGTTTTTTTGTTACACCAACGCTTGAGGCACAAGTTTCCTTGGAAATGCAGCCTGCTGAAGCAAACGCAATCATTACAGATGTCACACTCTACAGAAATCGTGCAGCTATTACACGAACTGCGACCCTTGAACTAGAAACAGGCGGACACGCAATTTTTTTCCGAGATCTGCCTTCGGTTGTGTACCTTGATTCAATACAAGCGAGCGTAAGTGATAACGCTTCGATTCTAAGCGTCGACACTTCAAACAAGCCAACTCTCGTAGACAACAGCGAACTCGTAGCTGAACTTGTTACTAAGATCGAAGAACTTGAAACTCAACTTGCGAACTCAGTATCAAAATCAGAAGCAATCTTATTGCAAATCGATATGCTCAAAACTCTTATACAGAAAGCTACAAACGACAAATCTCCTCCTATTGACATTGAAGCATTTGACGCACAAATTACGTTCATTGGAAAACGGATGCAAGAACTAGCTGCGAGCCAGACAGCAAACGAGAAAGAACAACAAGAACTTAAAAAACGGCTCCAAAATCTTAAGCAACGAAAACAAAACATCGCGAATGAGAGACGCACTCAGATAGATACTGTCGTAGATATTGGTGTTACAAGTGCATGTACCGTTACTGTACAACTGACGTACCTTGTTAGCAATGCAACATGGAACCCGACGTATTCCATACATGCAAATATAGAAGGCAATGCAATTACAATCGATTACGATGCAAAACTTACGCAAAAAACAGGCGAAAACTGGACTGATATCGCATTGACCCTATCAACAGCACAACCACAACAATCGATTTCTCCTCCATATCCCCAGCCATGGTACGTTGATATTTACCAACCTCCTAGCCCCCAAGCAACTTCCAGACGAGCAGAAGCCATTCCCGAAGCAGACTCTACGATGATGTTTGTGGGAACAGCAACAGATAATTATAACTATAAAAAAGCAATAGAAGTTGCTTCTGCTGCAGCAACTGTCACCGGAGATGGTCCAGCCGTTAGTTTCGTTCTCCCAAGGACAGTTACCGTCCCATCGAACGCAACTGAGTCACAGATTACGCCTATTGCCTCCATCAAAGCATCAGCCGAACAGTACCTCATAGCGGTTCCAATGTTGACCGATCGTGTCTTTGTTCACAGCGAAGTCACAAACAAAAGTGATTACATCCTCCTGCCGGGGCAAGCATCCATTTTTCATGGCGGCGATTATGTCGGCAAAACATCTCTTTCAACAATCTCACCAAATGAAACATTTGCACTTGACCTTGGAATCGAATCGTCTGTCCTTGCAACAAGGACGCTCGTTGAAAAAGTTACTTCTTCAACTGGCCTGTTCGGTTCTGGCAAGCAAACCCTCTATGATTTTCAAATCAAGGTATCAAATGGAAATAAAGAACCAATTGAGATTCAGGTCTTTGACCGAATTCCAATATCTCGTAATAAAGAGATCGAGGTTCTCCTCAAAAATCTATCTTCGCCACTGTCGAACGATGCCAACTATCTCAAAACCAAACGCCCGCAAGGTATTTTGCGCTGGGATCTCACCATCCCTGCGAACATGACAGGCGATCAAAGTTTTATAATGACCTGGCAAGTTGAAATTGCAAGAGGCAAAGATATAGAACTCTCCCCGCTTCCTGAGTAAAAAACAAGGGTTTAATCATAAAACTGAGAATTCTGCACTTGCTAACAACTACCAGAATTTGCCTAGATTGTTACACTGTGTGATTAACACGTTCATTTCTATGTGGTCCACCATCGTGCGGCCCTTTCAGGATACATTTTACTCATGCGACTTTTTCTACAACAGCTTTGTTCCCTCGCCATTATCTCCCTACTCGGTCTCGCCCATTTAGGTTGTGAAGATGCGGCTGATAGTGAAAGTGCTATCCAAACCAAGCTCGACACTGCAATACTTGAACTTGATAGTGCACTTGGTTCCAACAATAGCGATGCGTTAGAATCAGTCATCGCATCAACAAAGCGCCTTCGTCCATCACTGCAATCTCAAATCCAAACAAAAAATCTTGTTATAGCAACAGCTAAAGGCAAGTTAGCAGAGATTACCTTTGATGCAATTGGTCCTGAAGCAAATGCAATAACAACAGAATTCCAAATTGCAATCAACCAAAGCGACCACATTGCAATCCTGCGGATGACTGCCGATGCGGCTACTGTTAACCCAACAAACTCTTCAGATTCAAATGCTGCTAACCAAATAGCCCTTCATAATCTGAAAGAAAAGTTTGAAACACAATTGCAAGAAGCAACTTCAGCAATTGAAACACTTCGTCACCAACGTTTTTCTGCTCTTGATAGAGCCGATGAATTGCAAATGCAAGCCAATGAACTACTCATCGCTGCAGAGGATGCTGGCATTATTGATGGGCACAAATCATATAGAGCAGGCGCTAAAATGATGCGCGAATCACAAAGAACAGATATGGCCGCTGCTGAGTTTGAGTTTGAAAATCAAATTATAGAAACGCCTCGGCTTGAGGACGCAAAAGCTGAACTCGAAGCTATTGCTTCTAAGTTAGATGAACTAGAACAAACTTCCAAACTTGTACTCCAATTACATTCAAATTCCACTGAAAGTGCTGCCAATTTGCGGCTCATTGCGGACGAACTAGATAATGAAACTGCGGAGTTGCTCAATGCTGCAATCGGAAAAGCCAGTAAACTCAAACAACAATGGAGTACTGCCTCTTCGTACATTCAAGAAGCCATTCAGAGTAATGGTGGCAGTAGAGGAGCTTCCCGCGAAGCAAAAACAGCTCTAGCGGTATGGAAACTCAACATGGAATTGACTTTGGGCTCAATCGAAGAATCGAAACGTCAATTCCTTTTTGAAGAGTCTCTTGCAATCGATTCCATGATTTCAAATGGGATAGTTAGTTCAGAGAGCACCTGGCGACAAATTGCAAACACCGTTTCTAATGAACTTGAACGTGCAACAATTAATGCGATTGCTGCATACGAAAATGCAAAACAACTCTCAAATAGCGCTGGAGCAAAAAGCGATTCGATTTCTGAATTACTTGAACAACGTATTGCAAGATTAAACGGAGAAGAAATACAAAAGCCAATTGAAACTGAGCAAAATATTACAGGCATGCCAGTTACTGGATTTGCTTCACCTAATGAACTCATTATTGCTTTCAATGAACTGCCTCCTTTTGAAAGAAACGACGGAACTTCTCAAGCTCCGGATTTATCCTTGTACTTTGAAGGAGTTGATGCTACGGGACAAAAAACCATAGGACTTATGCAAAAAATTGCGACATCTTCTGCCAACCTTGCAATCGCAATTCGTACGCATTTAGGCGAGGACGCAATACAAAAAATGCTTGATTCCGCCCCAGCAACATCCAGCGGTGGCCTCAAAATCAATCTCGTCTTAAACACACTTGCAACCCAAGGTGATACCGATGCGACGGCCAAGGACGTCTCTGGTAGGTCCATCAGATTACAAAAGACTGCACAAGGCTGGAAGATTCTCATAGGTGACAAAGAGGATGGCGATCCACAGACAACCGAATTCGCCATGATGATGCTTGAGGGCTTAGGGTCAATGGCTGAACTAATGGATACCTTCGCTGTACAGGTGAACGATGGAACCATTACATCTTTCGAACAACTTGAGCAAGAAATGACGAATGCTGCTTCGGGCGACATGGGTTTCTAGCACCAGTATTTACCTGCGGCTTCGTTCCCAAACATTTTAAAATTCCCCAAAATCGCGACGACTTGTTGCCTTTCCCTCTTCAAAGTAACAGTCACTTTATTGGTGTTATCTCAAGTCATGGCGTGCCGGTCATACGGTTACCCGTATCTATACTAAATCTGATGCGACAAAACAACCTTCGCTGCGTTTCTGACAAGTGTGTCTTCTAATTGATCGTTTGCAATTGATTTGAGTTTCGACAGTAATGCTTCATCCTCACGTAGCGTAAGAATATTACCCGCAACAATGACCGCATTTCGGCGAATCATCCCTAGTTTTGCACGCTTCATAGCTGACCCCAGAAAAGCCTGCTTTCGAGCGTCCTCATCCCAACCAAGTACATCAAGCACATCGAATGACTCCAGATTCGGTGCGTACGAATCGTGAATCGGTGCAATCGCACTCACTTCGCTTGGCTGGTTATGAGGACAAACCTCTTGGCAAATATCACAACCGAACAACCAGTGTCCCATCTTCCTGTATAAGTTAGGGTCAATATCACTTCGATGTTCAATCGTCAAGTAACTAATACATTTTCGCGCATCCACTTCCCATGGGGTTATCGCATCAGTCGGACACGATTCAATGCATCGCGTACACGTCGCACAAGGATCCGATTCTTTCACCCTTGATGGATCAATAGAAGCAGTTGTCACAATTGCGCCAAGAAATAACCAACTTCCAACCCCCTGCTCAATTAGTAACGTATGCTTACCCACCGACCCAATCCCCGCGCGCTGCGCAAACTCCCTTTCTAAAATCGGCGCTGTATCAACACACCCACGAAATATCTCATCAGGAAATATTTCCATCAACACATCGCAGACTGCATGCAATCTTTTCTTCATTGTTTTGTGATAATCGCGACCCCTCGCATACCGTGCGATTCGACCGCCTCGTTCTCCAAGTTCTTTTTCTTCCAACTTACCGTAGCGATCAGCAACGCAGATTACCGATTTTGCTCCTTCAACTAAGATTCTTGGATCAAGTCGAACATCAACATTGCGTTTCATCCAATCCATCTCGCCCTGCTTTTCATCTTTAAGCCATTCTATCAACGCTGCATCGTGTACTGAACGACTCGCCTCTGCAATTCCTGCAATTGCAAAACCATGCGATGTACATAAATCAACAACGTCTTGTGTTGAGAGTTTAGCCATTAAAAATCAGGAGAAATACCCGGAGGTACGAGTTCAAGATTTGCATATTCCAATACAAGATGTTTTACACCACCACGAAACTGAACCGTGACCGTTGATCCCCTAGTTCTGCGAATAATGCGTTGCACCTTTCCAATTCCAAAACGTTTGTGCCGAACAATCGAATCCACCGTTATCTCCTCTTGATAGGCCTCATCTTGGCTCGGAGGCTCCCATGACTCAACAGCAACTTCCTGATGCAGTGAAGACCCTGCCATTTCATTAATAAAGCGGCTTGCCATTGTTCTATTGCTTAGACCTCTTTGTGTTCTTCTTCTTGCATTTGTAAGAAGTAAATGTTTTCTTGCACGCGTGATACCGACGTAACAAAGACGACGTTCTTCTTCCATCTGGATATCTTCATACAACGAACGTTCGTGAGGTAAAACACCTTCTTCAAGGCCAGCAATCGCAACGAAATCGAATTCCAAACCCTTTGCAGCATGTAACGTCATCAATGTAACCGCTCCATTCTTTGGATCAATTGCGTCGGCATCGCTCACCAACGTCACATGTTCCAAAAAGGCAAATAACAACTGAAGCGGCGTTGGAGGATTCTCTTCGTTCACTTCCGTTCGTTCTTCAAACTCCGATGCTGCAGAAACAAGTTCTTCCAAGTTTTGCAGACGTTCTACATCATCTTCACCTGTATTTTTTGAATAAAACTCTTCAAGCCCTGATTCACGAACAACTCGTTCAACTAAATCAGCGAGTGAACCAGCAGCCGTCAAACTCTCTTCGGAGCGACCATCAATTTGCCACTGTTCAAAGGTTAAAGCAAATTTTTTCATTGAAGTAACAGCACGCGAAGTAAAACCTAATTCTTTTGAGACAAATGAAATCGCATCAAGCATCGAGACGCTGCGCTGTTGTGCAAGCTGTTGTAAACGAGAAATCGAAGTCGCACCAATACCTCTCGTTGGTGTATTGACAATCCGAGCAAACGCAACATCATCTCTAGGATTTACAAGTAGTCGCAAGTATGAAAGTGCTTGTTTAATTTCTTGACGAGCGTAAAACGCTGTTCCTCTCGCGACCACGTAGGGAACGCCCTCACTACGAAACGCATCTTCAAGCACACGGCTTAATGCGTTGACACGATAGAGCACTGCCATCTCCTTAAGAAGAACACCCTCATCTCGAAGTCGAACAACTTCGCGAACGATCGCTTCCGCTTCTTCGTGTTCACCTTCAAGGGACAACATGCTTGGCATATTGCCCTCATTGAGTTCCGTAAAAAGTTTTTTCTCTTTACGCTGTACATTGTGTTCAATCAAAAGTGCAGACGTATTTACTATGTGTCCTGTCGAACGAAAATTTTGGCCAAGCGGTACGACCGCTGCGTCACCATACTGCTCTTCAAAGTCGAGAATATTCGCAATATCTGCACCTCGCCAAGCATAAATGGATTGGTCAGGGTCACCAACAACACATATATTTCTATGACTTTTGGCGATACTGTTTGCAATAACAAATTGTGTATGGTTTGTGTCTTGGTATTCGTCAATCATCAAATACTGGTATCGGTTTTGTAAATTTTTACGAACTTCCTCATCTTTATGCAGCAACTGTGCGGTCTTTAACAACAAATCATCAAAATCAACTGCATCGTTACCTCGCAAAATATTTTCATACGCATGGTAAATTTTCGCAATAGATTTCGTATAAAAATCGGATGCTTCTTCTTGAAACGTATCAACATCAATTAATTTATTTTTTGCAGCACTAATTGCGGCCAACACTGAAGCGGGTTTCCAATTTGAATCACTTAACTCACACACACGTATTGCTGCTTTAACGGCACTTCGTTGATCAGCAGTATCGTAAATTGTAAACGTAGTTGTTCCAATAATTCGATCCCCCCAATCACGAAGTATGCGAGCACAAAAAGAATGGAACGTTGCGACAGTTAACCCACGCGCATGCAACGCCTGTTCCTCAAGCAAAGCAAAAACACGATCTCGCATTTCTTGCGCTGCTTTGTTTGTAAACGTTAGTGCAAGTATGTTCCATGGTGCAATTCCATTTGCAACCATGTTTGCAATACGTTTTGTAACAACGGTTGTTTTTCCAGAGCCCGGCCCTGCGAGTACAAGCAGTGGGCCGTTCGAATGCACTACTGCTTCTTGCTGTGCTTCCGTTAACAATGTCTTCTGTGCTTCCGTGCCCATCATGATGGCAGTGTAATACGTCTCTGCATCAAATAACGCACAATCTGCGTTTATTCCTCAATAAAGGGCAAATTGGGATGCGAACGGCTCTTAAAAACAACCTATCCACAAAACTGACTTTGGACCTCCTTTTTTTAAGTTCCGATAGTAAGCGAGGTTAGCAGCAATTAAAATTAGATACGATATTTTGTGGTCTGACATATTGCAGACCCAAGATGTAGTGGTACGATAGCAATGTGTGGAACGCCTGTTATTTGCTGAAATTAAGCATAGAAAAACAGCAAATATCTGGCTAAAAACCACATTCAGTATCGTTTTTTACGTAAAAACGAGTATTTTTTATTTTTCGAGGAATGACTTAGGAGAGGTGAGCAGATGACAGTGCTTTGCGACCGACAAATTGAAGAGTTAATCTCAATTGAACCATTTCAAAAAAATGCATCAAGGTCGGGTACTGTTTCGTACGGGGTTTCAAGTTACGGTTACGACGTTCGTGTTGGAACAAAGTTTAAAATTTTCACCAACGCAACTTCTGGAGGGGTTGCAGTTATCGATCCAAAACAATTCACTGACGATTTGTTTGTATCCGTCGACACTGCAGAAACCGACAACGATCACATCATCGTTCCGCCAAACAGTTTTGTCCTTTGCGAGACTGTTGAAATTTTTGAAATTCCACGCGACGTACTTGCCATCTGTGTTGGCAAATCAACATACGCACGATGCGGACTTATCGTAAACGTTACGCCACTTGAACCACAATGGCGTGGAAAAATAACACTCGAAATAAGCAATACCACTCCCCTTCCCGCAAAAATTTACGCAAACGAAGGTATTGCTCAGCTCATCTTCTTGCAGGCCTCTCAGGTCTGCGACATTAGTTACGCAGACAAAAACGGGAAGTATCAAGATCAAGAAGGGCTCACTCTCCCGTTAGTTGACACCTAATACCCCACCGATTATCAAACTAAACCAAAACAAACAACAAAGAAACCACCTTAGAAAGCACGGAAGCAAATCAGTTAGATGAACATACAAAGAAGATTTACAACAGAAGGCGAACAAGTTTGGAATACCGTTGAGTGGTCTAAACGTTCGACAAAAATTGCAAACGCAGATGGATCAGTCGTATTCGAAATGAATGACGCTGAAATCCCCGCAAGTTGGAGCCAACTTGCCGCTGACATCATGGTCAGCAAATACTTCCGCAAAGCAGGCGTTCCACAGATGAACGAGGATGGCACTCCAAAACTTAACAATGAAGGCAAGGCGGTCACCGGATCGGAAACATCCGCACGCCAAGTCATTCACCGGCTTGTTGGGTGTTGGAGAAGTTGGGGAGAATCACACGGATATTTTGATACACCAGAAGATGCTCAGGCATTTTACGATGAACTTTGTTGGATGATGCTCAACCAAGTCAGTGCTCCAAATAGTCCACAATGGTTCAACACTGGTCTCAATTGGGCGTATGGTATTTCAGGACCAGCACAAGGACACTTTGTGTCTGACCCAGAAACAGGCAATGTCACTCTCGCTGATGACGCCTACTCACACCCACAACCACACGCCTGCTTCATCCAATCGGTCTCTGATGATCTTGTCAACGAAGGCGGCATCATGGATTTATGGACACGCGAAGCACGGCTCTTTAAGTATGGCTCGGGAACCGGTTCAAACTTCTCCACGATACGCGGTGGTGAAGAACCACTTTCTGGCGGTGGAAAATCCAGTGGTTTAATGAGTTTCCTTAAAATCGGAGACCGTGCTGCAGGTGCAATTAAATCTGGCGGGACAACGAGGCGTGCTGCAAAAATGGTTTGCCTCGATGTCGACCATCCGGATATCGAAGAGTTTGTCAGTTGGAAAGTTCGCGAAGAATTAAAGGTTGCTGCCCTAGTTGAAGGCATGAAACATCTTTCGCCAGAGCAACAACAACAAGCAAAAGACCTTGGGCTCACACTCGATTACGACTTCAACGGTGAAGCGTATCAAACAGTTGCAGGTCAAAACTCCAACAACTCCGTCCGCCTTTCTCATGACTTCCTTGAAGCGGTTGATCGAGAAGAAGAGTGGAATTTAATTCAACGAACTGATGGTGAAGTTGCCAAATCAATTCATGCTCGTGGTCTCTGGAACACCATCTGCGATGCTGCTTGGCATTGCGCTGACCCAGGCGTACAGTTTGACACATCCATCAACGACTGGCATACATGTCCAAAAAGTGGTCGCATCAATGCATCTAATCCATGTAGCGAATATATGTTTCTTGATGACACTGCGTGCAACCTTGCATCCTTAAATTTGCTCAAGTTTTATGACAGCGACACGCGTATGTTCGATATCGACTCGTTTGAACACGCTGTTCGACTTTGGACAATCGTTCTTGAAATTTCCGTCCTCATGGCTGCTTTTCCATCCGAATCAATCGCCTATCAAAGTTGGCGTTACCGAACACTTGGCATTGGTTTTGCAAACTTAGGCGCCATGCTCATGCAAGCAGGCATTGCCTACGACAGCGAAGCTGGTCGCGCTATATGTGGAGCAATCACTGCGACTCTCACCGGTCGTTCGTATGCTGTAAGCGCAGAAATGGCTTCCGAACTTGGACCATTTGATGGTTTTGCCGACAATGCTGAAGATATGATGCGCGTAATTCGCAACCATAGCCGAGCTGCTAATGGTATCACTCGAGACAGTGGGGAATACGAAAAGCTACGACTAGCTCCAGTACCAATCAACCACGCACTCTTTCTTGATGACACCATTAATATTACGAACGCAGGTGCTTTGCTTGGTCGAGCCGTTCAAGCATGGGACGAAGCGCTCGACCTCGGCGGTCGCCACGGTTTCCGAAATGCGCAAGTCACTGTTATTGCACCAACTGGCACTATTGGCTTACTCATGGATTGCGACACCACCGGAGTTGAACCAGACTTTGCTCTGACAAAGTTTAAGAAACTTGCAGGCGGCGGATACTTCAAAATTGCAAATCAATCGTTGCAACCCGCGCTCCTGGCACTTGGCTACAGTGCTCACGAAGTCGAACAAATGATGCTCTACGTCATGGGCACGCTTACGCTCGATACCCCAATGCCAAAAACCGTCACCGACGATGGGGAAGAAATTTCGTTTACGACGTTCCTTCTTAATAATGGATACACAGAAAAAGACCTTGATGCAATGAACGATGCATTGCCAACCTACTTTGAGTTGTCATTCGCATTTGCACCTTGGTCGATGCCCGACCACGTTCTTGAAGGATTAGACACAACAAGAGAAGAAGCAACAAATGACCCATTATTCAACGGTTTGAAACTACTTGGCTTAACGAATGATGAAATTACTGAATTGAATCGTCGCATCTGTGGCACAGGAACCATTGAGGGCGCACCTGGGCTTGGTGAAGAACACCTACCCGTCTTTGACTGTGCAAATCGTTGTGGGGAAACGGGTGTTCGGTACATCGCTGCTGAAGGACACATCCGTATGATGGCCGCATGCCAACCATTCATTACTGGTGCAATATCAAAAACGATTAATCTCCCCAATGAAGCAACAACCGAAGATATTGCAAAATCGTATTGGCTCAGTTGGGAACTTGGCCTTAAGGCAAATGCTCTCTACCGAGATGGGTGCAAGTTAAGCCAACCGTTGAACGCAAAGGCAGATGTCACCCTCGACGACGACGAAGACGAAATAGAAACTGCAGCAGCACACGAAGAAATTGCAAACGAAGTTATCGCCGCTGCGGATATGGCAAAAGAGGACCAACCTCATGTCATTGAAAAAATCGTTGAGAAAATCATCGAAAAACCGATGCGACGTCGACTTCCAGACACGCGAAGAAGTATTACGCACCACTTTAACGTAGCAGGACACGAGGGCTACCTTACCGTAGGCATGTACGACACAGGCGGTCCTGGCGAACTATTTATCACCATGTCAAAAGAAGGCTCAACAATTGGCGGCTTGATGGACAGTTTGGGAACCGCGATAAGTGTCGCTTTACAGTACGGCGTTCCAGTTGAAAGCCTCGTTAGCAAGTTTGCCTATCAACGATTTGAGCCACAAGGCATCACGACAAACCGTGACATTCCTTTTGCGAAAAGTCTAGTTGACTATATTTTTCAATGGATGGGCATGCAGTTTATCGATGGGTACAAAGAAGCAAATTTACCAAATCGAGCCTCAACCTCGACGTTACCGAGCAACCAAGAACCAATGAAACGGACCACACCAGTCAAGGAGGACACACGATGGTCAGGACCAACTTCAGAAGATACGTCTACAACTCCCCGAAGTTCTGCAGCCACCAATCTTGGTGGAATCACACCAAAGGTCAACCCAGAAAAGGAGAAGACCGACGCAAAGATTGTGCAGGAACGATACGACCGAGTGAGTTTTCAATCTTCAGACGTCAAAGTACAAGTCGAAGAAATGACCTTGCAATCTTCGCTTAGTCAATCAAACGCAAAGATGCAAGGCGACGCACCAGCATGTCCTTCATGTGGTGCAATTACTGTAAGAAATGGAACGTGTTACAAATGTATGAACTGCGGCGATTCGCTTGGATGTTCATAAACGATAAATAGGAGAGAACTGGCTGGGAATTGCTGGAGTGAAACACGGATGACTGATGATGTACAAGTAAGAGGAAGGAACCACTTGCTAGAGTGGTGCGCCGATGGAACGGTGTCTCCCTCATGTTCCGCCCTTGGGCGGAACACCATCATGAGAAAATGTCACTTCAACAATTGTGACCTTCGCCCAGATCAAGGATGAACTGAGGCACCTGTGCTGAGTCACCACCTTTTGGTGGTTTGACTCCTTCTCTTCCCCCCCTGAGACGGACCCACCACCGTCTTAGGGGGTTTTTTTAAAGCCAGAAAGCCGGGAGAAAAGCTCCGTTGGGGATCGTTCTCCTCTGACACTTTTATTCCCTGGAGAAATTTTTCCTTTAGGGTCAGGTCTGTGAATTTGTTACAATCCCGCTTCATGAATTTTACGAACTATCTTCCCGTACTTCTTATCATTCTCATGGCTGTTGGCTTTGGCGTAATAAATATTGTTGCCTCTGGTCTACTTGGCCCAAAACGTTCAGGGAAGGTTAAGGACTCAACGTATGAATGTGGGATGGATCCAATTGGCACCGCACGTAAACGGTTTAACATTCGATTTTTCATCTTAGCGATGACCTTTTTGGTCTTCGACATCGAGATTATTTTCCTCTATCCATGGGCAGTCGATTTCTCACAACTCGCTCAAGGAAGCGAAGAAGCAACGTTATTTCTCGGTCGAATACTCTTCTTCCTTGGAACTTCCATTGTGGCGTACATTTACGCATGGAAAAAGGGTGTTTTCAATTGGGATTAGAATCACGTTTTAATGTAGAATGCCACGTCCGCAAATGCGGGGTGTAGCTCAG
>PVBE011919927.1_pt1 | contig 29755 bp, 23 predicted proteins | sample 1631181 | NCBI WGS metagenome assembly PVBE01 (sample SAMN08397723, study PRJNA350692) | Marine metagenome, whole genome shotgun sequencing project. | isolation source: water | place: Pacific Ocean | collected 2012-04
AGCCTGTCCTCATCTACGGATGGGCGAGTTGGTCCCCTTCCCGGGCGGCACTCTCAGGCCTTCAGGAACTGCACGCTTCGACAGGATTGGCTCTCGTGACAGTCGCCTTCGATGTGACCGGTGTGGGCGCCCCGATGGAGCATCTGAAGAAAGCGGGCGCGAATCACCATCTTCTGATCGATTCGACCTGCACTCTGACCCGAAAGTGGGGCGTTCGGAATCTTCCTTTCCTCGTTCTTCTTGACGAAGAGGGTCGGGTGATCGGATCCTGGGATGAGGTGGACGTTTCCGCCATCACCGCGACGCTTGAGAATCGACCCGACGCGGCTCCGATCGAATACCCTTCAGAAGAGAATGGGCGCACCGCAAAGCAATTTGAGGTCGAGGTTCAGCTGCAGGCGTGCACCAATCTGCTCGGGCGGGGACGGATCGACGACGCGAAAGCGGCGCTCGAAAAAGCGCTTGAACTCGATCCCGAAAACGACATCATCCGCGGACAGATCGCAACGATCGGTTAAACGCCCTTCTTACTTGTCCCGGATGTGACTGAACTTTCCACCCGACGCATCGGCAATAATTTCCATCAGCTTGTCATCCGGCTTCCCGTAGCTGGGATGACGCTTGGAGCCGAGGCAGACCGTATTGATGATCACTTTCCGTCCCCGGTTAATCTTCTGAATTTCCGCCATGATTCCTTCTCTGTCGGTCGGGCTCTCATTTCCGGTCGTATTCGACTTGACGAATTTTCCGGAGTTGTGGCTTCCATCGGTCATGAGGAAGATCGTGTCCGCTCCGTTGACCTGGGTTGCGTAGTTCCCTTTCTTGTCGATCTTGACGACATCGGGTCGGCGCGGGTTGGAAACAAGTTTGAAGGCGTACTCAAGGCCTCCCCAGACGTTGGTTCCGCCGCTCGCCTGAAGTTTGTCGGTCTCTTTGATGATGTCGAGCTTGTTCTTCCAGGTTGCCGGGACGAGCTGATCTTTCCACGGCTGCTGGTTCGCTTCGTACCAGATGACCGTGAAGAGAACCTTCGAGTTGAGGAAGTAGATCGTATTGATGAATTCCTTTTTCAAGGCATCGAGTCTCGTTTTGACCGTAAGCCTTTCATATTTCTTCTTGAGGACGCGGGCTTGTGCATGCGCTGATTTCTCCTGCGGGGATTCCTTTTTCCCCGGTTCCATCGGAGGCTCTTCGGTCGGGGGGGAGAGGTCGTCGGTCTCCATCTCGGCTGCCATCGAACCGGTTCGGTCGAGGACGAAGACAATCCGGGTCGATTTTGTTTTCAACCCAAAGAATTCGGTCGGGGCGGTTTTCGTTCCCCCTTCGGCCGGCTTTTCGCCGCGTTTCTTTGCCGCAACCGCGGTCTTCCAGGCGTTGGGGTCGTCCGTTTCGATTTCAACTTCGAGAAAATTTTTCAAGAGAGCGAGGACCTCGTCCCGAAGACGTCCTTCATCTTCCTTTAGAGCTCCGAGAATTTCGACGAGCGAGTCGCAAACGGTGTCATCTCCGATGAGACCCACCGCCTGCAGAGCTCCAAGCCGGGCTTCCCACGTTTTCTTTTCGTCTTTGGAGACGCGGATGAAGAGGTCGACATCGGCCGTATCTCCCTGTTCTCGTAAAGCATCGACCGCCGCGATCGAGACGATCGGGGCACGGTCGTCGACCAGTTTCCGGAGAGCCTTCTTTGCTTCGTCAGAGGGGATCCCTCCGAGTGCGCGGCAGAGATTGGCGCGCAGTCGGATATCGCGTCCTTTGGTCGCGGATTTGATGATCTTCTCGATGGTCGATTCGGTGCGAATTTTTTTGATCGCATCGACACAGGCGAGGATGACGAGGCCGGAAACTTCTTCCTCTTTCTTCCCGTTCTTTCCGCGGGCGAGTTCCTGTCGCAACATCGCGAAGGCGAGTCCGAAGGCGGTCTTGTCCCGCTTCTCGTATGTCGCATCGCCCACGGCGGTCACCGCCTGTGCCCGCTCAGCCGCAATCTTCGATCCGGAGAGTCTCGCCCACGTTCTCATTGCTTGTTTCCAATCCGCTTCATCCGGCGTGGCGGCAAAGGGAGTTCCTGCGAAGGAGAATAGAAGAAGGGCACCAAGGGTGATTGTAACACGACTTTTCATCAGAGAATTCCTCCGTGATGGGTTTCGGTTGACCGGGCAATTATAGGGGAAGTTCCTCTTCTCTTTCAATTCCTGCTTTTTGTTCTTGGACTACTTTCGCGTGGATACGAATTTTCCCCCGGAATTCTCCGAGAGCTCTTTCAGGAAGGATTCCCCCTCCTGGACCACATTTCCCCCTCCCAAGGTGCCGAATACCCCGACCGTATTCACTTTGACCTTCTTCGTTTTATTTGTTTCCCGGATTTTGAGGAGGATGTCCCGGCCATTGGGGATCTGGCCGGCATTGGGCATCCCGTCGGTCAGGAGGAAGATGGTGTCGATATTGGTCCGGGTCAGTTGGTCTTTCAGGCCCGCTCCGGCGAAGGTAAACGCCTTTTCCATCGGATCATATATGTTGGTTCCTCCGACCGGTTCCAATTCGTCTATGAATTTGAAGGCGGCCTTGAGTGATCCGGAGCTCAGTTTGATCATCTTTCCACTCAGGATTTTCCATTCATGGTTGAAGAAAAGGATGTTGAATTTCACTCCGTCCTTCAGGCCGGCGAGGCATTGCTTCAATTGCCATCGTGCGACGTCGATCTTTCGGTTCCCTTCTTTTTTGACGGCCGGACGGTTTTTCCGGGGCTTACCGGTGGCGACTCCCTCGGGGACGTCCCACTTTGAGGGCTCTGCCATCGAGCCGGAATTGTCGAGGATGAAGATGACATTTTCCGAATCGACCGGAATTCCATAGAAAGTGGTGGCGACATCCTGCTTTCTCCCCGCCCGCTCTTCCGGTCGAGGCTGGAATTGACCCGCTTCGAGCGCCGGTCGATTCTCCTCCCACCAGGCGCGCCAGGCGGTTACCGATCCATGTTTGTTGACGCCGGTGATCGCAACAAGGGTCTTGTTGATTTCCCCCTGCAAGCGACCCTTCGCTTTTTCGAGAACTTTGATAAGAGGCTCGATTGCGCCTTTCCCCTGTTCCGGTCCGAGCGCGCGCAAAGTGGAAAGGGCGGTCGACTGAACCTGCCAGTAGCGGCTTTTGAGTTGAGCCGAGACTCCCGAAACGACTTCCAGGCCGGTCGCTTTCCGAACCCGGAGTGCGTCGAGGATGGCGATCTTGACCTGCGGCTCCGCATCCTTTTTGAGCCGTTGCAGAAGAACCGGATCGAGTGACTTTTTCGGCAGGGTTCCCATCGCTTCGGCGATCCCGGCCCGCTTTTGCCAGAGGGGATCGTTCTTTAGTTTGAGCGCCAGGTGCTGTACCGAACCGGCACTCCGAAAGTGGGTCATCGCGGAAATGATCGCCCGCTTGACCTTCTCAATCCGCATGATCTTCTGTTCGAGGCCTTGTCCCACTTTTACGGCCTCTTCGTATCTTTGGTACTTGTCTACTTCCTTCGCGGGAATGGTGGGTGGGTTGGTCGAGGTGTCGATTTCAAAGTCCGAGTTCTCCTCCATCGTCCGGAGGTTTACCGCCTTTTCTCGGGAGAGGAGTTTTCCCTGACGCGCACAGATGCCAAATCCATCGAGCAGCGTGTCGACCGCCTGTCGGTGGTCCGCTTGGGCGACGGCAATTCCTCCCCTTCGGACACGAGATTCGTCCATGTTCCGGATGGCGTCGAGAAACTCTGACCGATGGGTGGAGAAGTCCTGCGATGCAAACGCACCGGAGGAGAGGAAAAGAATCCCCAAAAGAAGAGAAACTGTCCTTGTTGTCATCTACCCGCTCCCAATTAGACGTTCCACCGATCCGCCCCGGGGGCGGATCTTCCCGATTATCTCGGGAAGTCCGCCGGAGGCTGAATATTCGCAAAGTTCTGGGATCCGACCCGTCCTACGAAGCCGTACCCTCCGCAGTTCCAGGAAGAGGAGAGACCGTTGCGGTGGTGATCGCTCGCGCGGTACCAGCCGCGTACCCAGGTATCTACCGGTGTGGCGTATCCGATCGCCACGTTTTCACCGACCCCGGCGGTAAAGCCCTCCGCCTTGGCCCGGGATTGCGGGTTTCCGTTCGATCCGACGTGCCAGATCCTTCCGGCCTCATTCTGAACCGCGCTATGTTTCTTGGTGGCCCGGCAGAGGCGCGGTTCGAGGAAGAGCCTCTTGCGGCCCATCATTTCCCGGTAATCGTTAAGCACCACGAAATGATCCTTCTCATCCGATGTGATATCGGCGTGTTTCACATTCTTGTTATAGATCTCCACCCGGCGATTCCACTCGTACATCCTTCTTTCCTTGCCATCGAGGGAGAAGCTCTTCAAGTCGACGATCTGGTTGAGGTTGTTCATGACCTCTTCCAGATCTTTCATATCATTCTCCCCCGCCTTTTCTCCGAACTCACCGAGATATTCATCGTTGATCTTTTGAATGATTTCGACATCGCTGCGGACGGTGGGGGAGAGTTTCGCTGCGAATTTCCCGGAGCCTTCCCAGAGATCGCGTACTTCATCGACGAGGGCATCCACTTCATTCTGCCCGTTGGTGGCATCTCCTGCGGGGGACATTTTCCACTGGGGATGATCCTCCCTCCAGTAGATCGACTCATCGTAGATCAGCTTGATCGCCGCAGCGCGTCGGGTATTGAGTTCCATCTTGAGCTTCCGGAGCATCGCGAACGACCCGGTCTTTTTGGTGTTTTTCTCCAACATCTCGATGCGCTTCTTCTTGCTTTCCATGAGCGCATTGAGAGAGAGCGCCTTGATGGAGTCCCGAATTTCCCAGTTGAGCTCGATATTGTTGTAGTGCGCGAGAAGTTTCTCCAGGAGAGGTTCCATTTTTGCTGTTGTTGTCGCCCGGGTGAGTTTTTTGGCAAGTTTGCCCGCGTCTTCCTTCGCGAGACGGTGGGCGATATCCCGGTCATCTTCCCAGATCTTCTGGCGACTGTTGTACCGGTATCCACTTTCGGGAACAGGTACCCCTCTCCAGCGGGCTACCGTTTCGTTCATCTTGGGTCTGTTTTCTTTCTTCCCGCTGACGTATTTGGAGAGGGTTCTGTTCGCGTCTGCATGGAGTTCTTCCAGGTGGGCCCATTCTGCAAGGGCGAGGAGGTCTTTCCCCTGAAGTCCGCACTTGCTGTACATCCGGAAAAGATACTTGTTGCTGATCTCTTCCCATGGAATGGTCGATGTGTCCTCCAGGGTGATTGCATTCTGGTTCGCCTTCCTGGGGGTGCCGGCCCGCTTGTCGGTAAACTTGGTCCGGGCCGAGAATATTCCCGCGTTGATCGCGGAGGTCAGTTTTAATTTCAAGAGAGAGGTGTCGACGACGACGACCGGAACTTTCGCTTCTTCCGGGCTGTTTGGTTGCTCTTCCCGATTCTTTCTGGGGGCACGGGCGAGAGCGGATTCCTTCTCTTTCCTTTCTTCGGCCTCCCGGATTTTCCGTTCGGTCGCCCGGGCGCGGACGAGCAGGTCGAGATCATCCGGTCGGCTTGCGAGAATGGCATGGAATTCGGTTCCTTCAAATTGAGGAGCCTGTCCTGCATAGAGATTTTTCGCCTCTTCGTACCGTTCTTCCGATTCGAGTTGCGATCCTTCCTGAATAATGGTTTGGAAGTCCTTCCAGATCGTCTCCTTCGCCTTGTAAAAGGAGGGTATGATTTTCTTCTTCTGCTCGGGACTTGCGTTTGCGGTGAGATCTTCGATTTCTGCGATTGCCTTCGCATACTCTTTCTGGCGGATCGCGAGCCCTACCTTCGCTCTCATCTTTGCGAGGCGGGTATTAAATTCCGCTTCCGGAATCCGGGTGGGATTCTCTTTTCCGTGTTTCAGGGCGATCACGGTAAAGGGATCTTGCCCGTTCTTATTCCGGGGTAGATAGTTTCCCAGTTTTGTTGCGTATTCGCGTACTTCTTCAATGTCGAGATCCCGGGTAAACTCGGCCAACTTCACTTCGTTGAGTCTTTGTTCTGCGAGTTCGATCTGGTCGAGGATCTCCGCAAACGGGTCTTTTCCCCCGAAATGGCGGCCATATTTCTTTGAGTAGTTTCGGACTTTTTCGGCATTCAGTTTTCCATGGTTGAGATCCCGTTTAATCTCCTTGAGTTTGATTTGCGCTTCTGCAACGGCGTTGTTTTGCCGGGCGGTTTCCGACCCGCTGATACTCGACCGGGCGAGGATGACCCCTGCGATCAGACCGACAACGACCATTCCCGCGACGACCGGGATCAGACGGGAGCTTTTTCGTTCCCGTACCGTTTTCTCCCGGTCGGCAACGATGGCCGATTTAACGCCATCAATTTTTCTTTTCAGTTCTTTCTGCCGCTGCATTGATGCGGGGTCGTCTTCGCTTTGGCCCGCAACGGCGGGGATATCGAGAAGATCCACTTTGATCGTGGTCGCCCCGATGGAGATTTCATCCCCCTCCGTGAGGAGGTGCGTGACAATATTCTCTCCATTGACTTTCGTTCCGTTGTTGGAACCGAGATCGGTGACCCGGACCTCTCCATCCACGATTTCAATCTTTGCATGATGTCGGGAGGCTTTCTTATCTACCACGTGGATATCACTGGTCGAATGTCTCCCGAGAGTGATGGTATCCCGATCAAATTCGAGCTCTTTTGTTTCTTGTTCATCCGCTTTTTGGGTAAATTTCGTTTTCATCCGTCTCACCTCTAAAATTTTGAACGCTTTGTCTTAGAGCAAACCCGAGGCCAATGTCATATTTTGTTGTAAATAGCGCTATCCTATTGATAACAAGGGAGTTGAAGATTATTTCAGGATGGGCGTCAGATGTAAAGGTAGATTTACATCCCTCTCTTTTTGTAAAGATGACTTTACAGGAATCAGCTCTCCAGGAGGTCCTGCCCATCCGACATTTTCAGGCTTCCAGCGAGGATCAGGAAGCCTTCAATGAAGGGCCAGATACAACCAGCACCGCAAGTGACGGTGACGACAAGAACCTGAATAATCCCAATCGTGGTGTATCCCATCAGGAATCGATGAACACCGAAGGGAACGATCAAGGCGAGGAGGGCGCAAAGGATTTTAGATTGGGGCGTCGGACCCAGGGGGACCTTGCAATTCTGACAGAAAGCAACATGAGAGGGGAATTGGTTCCGGCAAGAGGGGCAAATTCTTTGGGGTTGTGGGGCCTTCACCGGGACCGGATCCACCTTCTTGATCTGAGTCTGGCAAAGAGGGCAGTCGACGGCATTGGAGGGAATCGATTCCCGACAAGAAGGGCAGGTGGTCGTTCCGATCGCTCCTTTGCAGTTGGGACACTTGATGGCTCCCGCGGCAACCTTATGTTTGCAGATGGGACAAGGGACCCTGTCGGCGGTTGTGGCAGCCGGAGGTGGGGGGGATTCCCCCGCAACAAACTCTTCGTTACAAGTTGCGCATTTGATATTGGTCCCCGCGACGACTTCGCTGAGGTCCATTGGGACGTTGCAGTGCGGGCAGACGACTTTCATAGTTTTCCTTTTTTTAAGACCGCTCCAGCTTATAGGTCTCAATCTTGGAGTCAAGGGTCGGTCGTGAAATTCCGAGGATTCTTGCCGCCTCTGACTTTCTCCAGTCGGTATCCTCTAAGACTTTCGTGATCACACGGCTTTCCACTTCGCTGGTCGCTTCCCGGACGATATCTTTCAGGGCACTTCCTTGAGGAATCTGGATGGGTGCTTTCTCGGATCGAATTTCATCCCGGAGAGATTCGGCGGTGATCACTTTTTCCGAAAGAGCCACTCCGCGGCGGAGTTCGTTTTCAAGTTCCCGAATATTTCCGGGCCAGGAATGGTTTTTAAGGATGCGAACAGCCTCTTCTTCTATTTCTAATTTTTCGTTCTGGTTTTCCCGGGCAATGAGTTCAAGGAAGTGGTCGACCAGGGCCGGAATATCCTCTTTGCGTTCCCGAAGTGGGGGAAGGGTGATCTTGACCACATTGACCCGATAGAAGAGATCTTCCCGGAACTCTCCCGACTTTACCAACTCCGCCAGGTCTCGATTGGAAGCGGAGACAAGGCGAATATCCGTGCGGATGATTTCTCTTCCGCCGACTCTTCGAATTTCCCCTTCCTGTAGAGATCGAAGCAGTTTTTTCTGCATCTCCAGGGAGGTGTCTCCGATCTCATCAAGGAAAAGAGTTCCCTTGTGGGCGAGTTCGAAGAGTCCATTTTTTGTGGCGATTGCCCCTGTGAAGGCTCCCTTTTCATGTCCGAAAAGTTCGCTTTCGATGAGCGAGTCGGGAATGGCGCCACAGTTTTCTCCCACGAAGGTTCCTGATTTCGCGCGGGAAGAATTGAAGTGGATCGCTCTGGCCACCAATTCCTTTCCGGTTCCACTCTCTCCCTGAATCAAGATGGGTTGGTTCGTATCGAGAATTCGATCCAGCACAGAGAAGACTTCTCTCAGCGCGCGGGAATTTCCGATAATCGAAGAGAAATCGTGTTTCCACTCCATATCTTTCTGTGAATCGAGATAGGCCCGTTTTATTTTCCGAAGTTCTTCGTACTGCTTTTCTACTCTCTCGCGGAGAGCGTCGTTCAATCGGCGGATCTCATCCCGTGATTGGCGGAGTTCTTCCTGTTTGATCTGGTTTTCTTCAAAGAGTCGGGCGTTTTCAATCGCGATCGCGGCTTGATCGGCAAACCCCTGAAGGAGGGGAAGGTCGGCTTCGAGAAACGCATGGGTTTCAAAACGGTTGTCGAAATAGACTCCCCCGATCACTTCATTCCTGCTTCGGAAAGGGAGGCAGGCGATGGAACGCAATTTCAGATCGGTTACACTTCCGGCCGCGGGGAGGTTCGGGTCGTTCATCGCGTCGACCGACAGAATCGGTTCTCCCGTACGCAGAACTTCTTCCGCGATGGAATGGCTGATCTTGAATTCGGGTTTCTTGATCTCTTCCCGGTCAAAATTCCGGGCGATTCGAATCCGCAACGTATCGTCTTCCCGAAGAATCAAGAAGGCTCTTTCGGCCCCCGATAGTTCGACCACGGTATCGAGAATCACCTCGAGCAATTGGTTTACGTGATGCTCGGAGTTGATCAGTTTGTTGATGTCGAGCATCCGGTAGAGGCGGTCCCGTTCTTCGATCAGACTTTCATAGAGAGGCGTTCCCCGATGTTCTTCGGAAAGTTGGTCGACCATTTTTCGAATCTCTTCAAAAGCCGCGGTTCCGCCTTCGGTCATGAGAGAGTCGAGAACGACGCGAAGATCTTCGAGAGTGAAAACCTTTTCCTGGACGGGAGGCCTCAGGGGGATTCTCCGCCTGCGCAGGGGTCTTCGTCTCTTTCGGGGACGGAGAACTCCGATCCGATCGGTATCCTGCTGATTGAGGAGTTCCGGCGCATCAAAGATGAGGGTTGTTTCTCCGATGGAGATTTGATCTCCGTGCTCCAGGGGATGAACGTTTACCTTCTCGCCATTGACCGCGGTCCCTTCTGCGGTTTCCAGATCGATCAGCTTAAAGTTTCCCGCCTTGGTACGTTCAATGGAGAAGTGTCGGGGGGAAACCCCTTCCTCGTCGATCCGGATCGTACACGCATCCGAGCGGCCGACGATCAGAGGATCTTCCCGAAACTCCCGAACCTGTTCTTGTTGGTGGGGGAGATGGAGGATCAATCTTGGCATTTCTACTCTATGGACGAAGAACGGTGCAGGATTCTTGCACAGACCACGCAGAGCGGGGCCTGAATTTCCGGCACGATATGGATCTCGGTCGAAAGTTGCTCGTTCGTGAGGCAGTCGATGTATTCCTCCCCCTCGAAACGTCCGCAAATCCAGCAGGACATTTCCCCTTCTCCGAGAACTCCTTCCTCAAGACCCTCAGGAAGAAGGTCGGGTTCTCCAGAGGAGCTTGAATCCTCGATTTTCACCTGTCGGTTATGGATGACGAGGTCATCTTCCCGGAGGGGGTGGTGGGCATAAATAGATTCCGAGAAGCGATTCAGGCTTCCGAGTTCCATCGACTGGTTTGATTGGATCTCCACATGCATATACTTTTTTCCGGAAAGAGGGCAGGTCCCTCCGCGGAGACTCATGATCGTGTCCGATTCCTTCTTTTGGTGAAGGAATTTCTCATACGAGTCATAGACCACCCGACGCAGATTTTCCAATGCCTCTTCCGGGATGTTAAAAATTTCCATTGAGATGCGCATAATTTACCCCTCCGTCTCAGCCGCACTTCTATATCCAAGCGTTGGGGGGTGATTCTATGAATCCATCTCAAAAAGTTCAACCTCGAAAATCGTTTATTTGGAGATGTTTTTGAGGGCGAAAAGATGGGGGGAAAGTCATTTTTTCCGTACGAAATCGAGGAAAAGGGGCGTTTAGGAGGGGGTATATAAGGGAGATGGGATGAACTGGATTCCACTGATACTGGTTTTGTTGGCCGGTTCCGATTGGGAGAGGGATTTTAAAAGGGGCTGGAATTCCGGGGAACCAGAGCGACAACGTTCCGCAATTCGTTCCTTGAAGGGGGTCAATCGTCCCGAGGTCGTTCGCACCCTCCTCTGGGCGACTTCCCGAGTAGAGCGAAAAATCGGAATTCTGGAGAGAGAGCAGCGTCATATTCAAGCCACCATGGCAAAGATTCCGGCCGATTCCCTTGTGGATTCAGAAGGGCGTTTGATCGATCGGGAAGGCTTTGAAAAACGAAAAGAGCTCGACCGCGAATCGAAGAGAGTTCAAAAAGAATTGAGCCTCCATAGTTCACTCTACCAGGATTATGAGATCGTCATATCGGCGTTTACAGACCCGGAAGCGATTTCCCTCGTTTGTGCAGAGACGCGTCGTTCGCGCTACTGGCGCTTTCGATATGCCGCCCTGCGGGGAATGAGCGGAATGGATGCGGATGGGGTTCAAATGGCGTTTGAAGATGGGTTGGAAGACCGGGAAGGGCGCGTGGCGGTCGCGGCCGCAGACGTTCTCGCTTCCTGGCCCGAGAGTCTTCCACACTTGGGAAAAGCGTTACACCGGCCGGAATGGCAGGTGCAGTTGGCGGCGGCAAAATCGCTCGAAGCGATCGATCGCGTGGAGGCGATTGAATATCTGCTTACGGCTCTGGAAACTGCGGATGGCAGAATGAAATCAGAGTTCAATTCGATCCTGGTCTCTTTGACCGGTGAGAATAAGCATGAGAAGGAAGATTTATGGCGCGATTGGTGGAGGGAAGTCAAAGAGGGGTTTGACGAAACGAGACCGTCCCGTGCAGAGCGACTCCGAAAGGCTCACTCTGCACGAAAAGGGGCGGACGGTCAATCGACCTTCTATGGGATTCAGGTGCGGTCAAAACGGATGATCTTCGTTTTGGACCGCTCCGGATCCATGGGAGGCCCCGCCCGAATGAAAGTGAGTGGGGGAATGGCGACAGCGGGGGCGGGCGGCGATTCAGACATTGGGGACCGAAAGATCGATGTCTGCCGGTATGAATTAAAGCGGGTCCTCCGCTCTCTTCCCGATGATGCCCGCTTTTCCATCATCTACTATAACAGGGATGGAATTCGGTTTCCGAAGAAGGGTCTCGCCCGGGCGACGACTTCGACCGTGAAAAAGGCGTGTCGATTCCTCGATGCGATCGACCCTCTCGGGGCGACGAATATCTTTGATATGCTCGAAGAAGGCATGTCGGGCAAGTGGGAAGATCAGGTCGATACGCTCTTTCTTCTTTCCGATGGGCTCCCCAACTGTGGTCGGGTGGAGACCCCCGGAGAGATTGCAGAAGAGATTCAACGTCTCAATTCAGATGCGCGGGTACGTATCCATACTATTAATGTAGGAGGTGGATCGGCCAACCGGCAATTTATGAAGAGACTTGCCGGGGAGAATGACGGTACCTTCGTTGACCGATCCGGCTCCTGATGGATTTTATTCTTCCGTAAAGCTGTTTCCTCCCCGGTAGTTCAGGAGTACTTTTTCGAGCGGTTGCAATTTCTTTCTGCGCGCGAAGACTTCGTGGCTCTGGTGGACACTGTTCAGGTAGTGCAACCCTTCTGTGAGATAGCTTATTCTCTGACGAAATCCGGCCGGGTTTTTCCGGTAGATTGCATATTCCGGGGCTCCGGCTCGGGGCGTTTTGATTTTTTGGATCGTCCGTACATCGGCACTATGTTTCTTCCCATGTGCGCGGTGCATATCCCGGTAGCTCTTCGACCAGCCCCTTTTGAGCTTTCCCTCGTCATCAAGGACTTTTTCCGCGAGATCGAGGACAAACCGGACCTCTGCACGGAAAAATTCAGGACTCATGTACCCCGAAAAGTAGTGCAGGACCTTCTTGTCCGGGGTGAGGAAGAACGTACAGAAGTTCTTGGTGCTGAACATTTCATAGGAATTCTCAACAATGCTCACCTCGGTATCCAAATTGCAATTGTGAAAGTGGGGGTTCCGGTTGAACCAGGTACTTGCGAAATTGTCGTTGACCAGTTTTGCGGTTTTTTCATTCGAGAACGTCACGGTTCTCATTACGTGTCCGGCCGCTCAGCATCCCCCTTTATCGAGATCCCCTACGAGGTGAAAGTAGAGGAGCAGTCGATGCTCTTTTTTTGCTTCCGTGAATGCATCCTTGTTGGGCATCGTCCATTCGATCCCCTTGTTGTAGCCGGACCATGGCTGGGGGACACCTTTGCGGCAACACTCCTCCTCTTCTTGAGGGGGAGATGTTTGGAACAGGAAGAGAACGATCCATGCGAGTTGTGTTAGTGCCATGATAAGCTCCTTCTAAAAATAGGCTCTTTTCCCTGTACGACGTTTCTTCCGAATCCCCGTGAATATTCAGGGAAGGTCATACAAGGAAAGGGGAGGTCCCTGCCTGTAGGGATCAAAGAGGACGCAGGTCAGGCAGGGAAAGGCTTTCCAGAAGGGAAACCGGGTCATGATTACCTCTCATTCCCGATTCCAGATGTGTGCGGTGGGTTCCCCTCTATGATACCCCATTGGGAGCGAAAACAGGGGAATCTTAAAAGGATTCTTGTGAGGTTTTGACCAGATCCGAATAGGTTGTAATGGCCTCGTGTAGTTCCGTTTTTGGGATAAATTCATCCGCCGAATGGGCCACCTTTATGGATCCGGGGCCATAAAGGAGATTTCGTTCGAACCCGAGGTAGGGGATGTCGGTATTGAAAGCGACCGTTTCCACGTCATATTCCGGAAAGGTGACGAGGTGGGCAGGGTCGTTTCCGGAGATCTTTTTGATCTCAATATCGGGCCCTACTTCTTGTTCCACGATCTTCTCCGCGTCTTCCAAGGGGCAGGTCAATCGAAGGAGGATTGTCGCTTCTGCTTTGGGGGCAAATACATTGGCGGCAACTCCGCCCTGAAGCGTTCCGATATTGAGCGATGTTTTTCCAAGGATTTCCTCTTCCGGCCATTCATGGTTTTGGAGGCGGGAAAGGGCCTCGATAAGGGGGGGGATGGCAGAATGACCGCTTTCCGGGTAGGCGGAGTGACCGGCAACGCCCGTTGCGTGTAAGGAGGCTTTATAGATTCCCTTCTGCCCACTGGCGAGTTTGCACTCGGTCGGTTCCCCGACAATGCAGGCGGTCGGGGAGAGTTCCAGTTTTCGTGCTTCGATGGCACCGCAATGATCGACCTCCTCTCCGACGAGAAAGAGGTATCCAAAATCCTGAAAACCTTCGGCGAGAAGGGATTTCCCAGCATGGAGCATGGAGGTGATGACCCCCTTGGTATCGCACGCCCCTCTTCCATAGATCCGATCTTTTGTTTCTCGAAAGGGGATATGGGGCGGCACGGTATCGATGTGGGAGCAGAGAAGGATGTGAGGTTCGTGGCCCGGGCGGGTGGCCAGAAGATTATTTCGACCCGGGAAGACCTCCTGCGTTTGAACATGGAATCCAAGATGGGCCAGGAGAGTTTGCAGAAAATTTCCAACGGATTCTTCCTCTCCGGAAATCGATGGGATTTCGATCAATTGCCGTAAGAGGGTTTCCGGTTCAGGAAGGTTCATTTCCAGAGGTTCTCCATGGTCGTGGTAAAATTGTCTCGAATCAACTCTTCCTCTTTGTGCGTTCGATCTGTGATGACTCGTTCTCCCCCAATCCAGACATCCCGGACGAGATTCGGTGAGCCCGAAAGGAGAATCGAGGGGAGTAGACTCTCTTCGGTCGTTCCCGTAAGAGTATCGTGATGGAGGTCGATCGCGATGATATCGGCCGGGTATCCCTCTTCCAATTTTCCAAGAGGAATTCCCATGGCACTACTTCCCGCCTCGGAACCGATGCGAAGTAATTCTTCAACCGGTTCAATACAGATGCGGCGACGGTGTGCCGATCGCTCAAGGTATTCCAGGGCACGGAGTTCTGCAAAAGGGTCCAGAAGGGTATGGCTATCCGAACCAAGGGAGATGGGGATGTTCCGATTCCAACATTCCCCGGTGGCGTAGAGACCATCCCCGAGGTCGCTCTCCGTGGAAGGACAGATGCAGATGGTTGCCCCTGTGTGCATCAGGGTGTCGAATTCATTGGGGGTGAAGTGGTTCCCATGGACGAGGGTGGTCGCTTTTCCTGGAATTTCCATTTCCTCGAGGAATCGACCCGGGCCCATGCCGTGTTCGTTCCAACATTCTTCGACCTCCCTTGGTTGTTCCGCCACATGCATGTGGAAGGGAACTTTTTCTTCCTGTGCGAAGTCGCGTACGTCCCGCGCTTGTTCCCGGTCTACGGCACGGAGGCTATGAATGCCGCTTCCCCAATGGAGTAATGGATTTGCGGAGACTTTCTTTTTCAATGCCCTGCAATGGGCAAAAAAGGTGTCGGGAAACTCCATGAAGTTCTTTTGTCCTGGGGAAGGGGATTGCTCAAAGCCCGCACGGAAATAGGCGACGCGGATCAGAGTTGTTCGTATTCCGGACAGGGCGGTCGCGTCCAGAATAGGATCTTCCCCGAGGTGGTGCAGGTAGTGGAATTCGGCGACACTTGTCCAACCCGCTTTCATCATTTCCATCTGACACATGGCCGTAATCGCCTGGAGCGAACTGGGCGTGAGTGATTCGACCACTCGATACATCTGTTCCCGCCATGTCCAGAAATCATCCTGGGGATTTTGTTCTGAGCGGGTCTGCGTTCTCCCTCGAAGCGCCCTTTGAAAGGCATGGGAATGTGCGTTGACGAAGCCGGGAAGAAACGCACGGCCGGAGAGAGTTTCTATCCGATCCTTCTTTTCCGGTTTCCGTATATCGAGAATCTCTCCGTCAGAAGAGACTTCGATTCCCTCTCCCGACTTCCAGGAATTTCCCTTCCAGAGTCGGTCCGGAAGAAGAAAGCGATGTTCCCCCATCATCTACTTCGAGAATGTGCTGTATTCAGGAATGGTAGCGAGATCGATTCCTGCTTTTTTCGCCGCTTCCAGAATGCTTTTCTGCAGAACGACATCGGTTTCAAAATCGAAGTAGAGCGGTTTTCCCTGGTCATCCTGAACTCGACGGCGGACCATTTCTCGAAGGACTTCTCGAACCTCATCCCGACTCGCCTTTGTTTTCAGGGTGGCATAGAGTTTGTCAAAATCCGGATACTTCGAAGGGTCTTCTCCATCGGACTCAGCCAGTTTTCGGAAGAGATTCTTATTCGTATCAAAGTGACTTGCAATGTACTGATCGACCTCTCCCGAAGCCCGAATCCGGTCAAATTCAGCCTCTTTCCAGAGGTCCCGTTCTGAGGGGGATATCTTTATGTTTGGATGGACCCCGCTTTTCGTGCGATCTTCCTTTTCCACCGATTCCCCATCGGGAAGAAACCATTTGGAGATGGTGATTCGGAGAGCGGTTTTCTTGTCTGTGGTCTTTAAGTATTTCAGATCTTGTACGGAGCCTTTCCCGAAGGTCTTTTCTCCGATGAGAACCGCACGGCCATGATCGCGGAGAGCTCCCGCAAGAATTTCACTGGCCGAGGCACTCCCCCATCCACAAGCATGTAGAGGGGAACATCGGTCATTTTTTCTCCGTTTGCGACACGTCGGTCCTGGAAGCGGAAAGGACCTTTTGTGGTCAGGATCAACTGTCCTCTTTCCAGAAAATAGCTGGCGATGCTCATGGCTGTTTTCAGGTAGCCTCCGGAATTCCCCCGAAGATCAAAGATCAAGGCTTTCATTCCCTTGCTTTTGAGTTCCTGTAGGGCATTCTTTACCAGTTGGATATCCTGTCCCCCAAAGGTAACGAGTTGGATATACCCAATGGAGCCGGGCAGCATGCGATAGGTCGTTGTTTCCAGTTGGATCTGTGCACGTTTCACGGCGAAGTCCCGCTCCTTCTGCCATCCTCTGCGCATGACCTTGAAATTCACCTCGGTATCCGGAATGCCTCGAAGGAGTTTTACCATGTCGCCAAGGGATTTGTTTGCGGAGGACTCTCCGTCCACCTCGGTGATGATATCATTGGAACGTAACCCGGCTTTATAGGCAGGGCCGGAGTAGATCGGTTCTGTAATCGTGAGCCAGGCGGTTCCCGATTTGTCCTTTTGCATGCTGACTCTTGCTCCGATTCCTCCGTACCGTCCACCGAGGTCCTCTTCTTTCAGTTGACGAATGGTCTCTTCATCGTAATACGCGGAATAGGGATCGAGACTGGCACACATCCCGCGAGCGGCGGCTTCCACCATTTTCCCGGGTTCAATCTTGGAGTTGTCGTAGTAGTACGTTTTGAATGTGTCGAGGAGTTCATCCAGGAGTTTGTAGTCATATTTTGATTTGGTGTCCGACTGCCTGCTCAATTCCCGCTCGTACTGATTCGCAAGCTCGTTCAGCTTAAGATAGGCCCCGGCAAGTCGTCCCCTTTCTCCCGGTTCTTTCTCTACTTCCTGGAGGATTCTTCGGGTCCCAGAGAAAGAACCCATTTCCGCAAGGGCCAGCGCCGCCTCGGATCGGACGGAAATTTCATTGGAACTGAGATGTTTTCGCAGGGAACGGCGAGGGAGAATGGTTTCGGTCAGGCTCCAGACCGTTCTCCAGAGCGGAATTTCGATAAGGGGATCCTTCGCTCCTCGAGCCAGTTCGGTACAGGAGTCAGCGAGTTCCCTTTTTTCTTCCGCCGTCAGATTTCGATCAGCAGAGACGAGGGCCGCCATCAGATTTGCGGCCACCCGTGCCGGTTGGGAACCCTTTCCGGTGATCATGCGAGAGAGGGCTTCCCGTGCTTCCGCTTTTAAATCATGCTCGTAAAGAACGCGTGCGGCGGCCATTCGTATGAATGGATTTGCACGTTTGAGCCCTTCCCTCAGTTGGGGAACCACCCCGGGTCCCAGATCTTTAAGTTGGCGGCATCCCTCTTCCAGATGGGTTCCCTTTGCCTCTTGAATCTGCTCGAAAATGCGATCCACCTCTTCATCCGGTTCCTGTGACCAGGACGTTGTGAGGGAGAGAAAAGAGAGCAGGGTTAGGAAAGAAATGGCGCGCATGATTTTACCTCTCGATGACGGGAAAAGAACCTGACGATAGTACGGCCCACGGGAGCCGTTTTTCAACGGCAAAACAGTTTCCAAGTTATACGTAATTCGATACTATTTCGCCCATGAAAATATTAGTTACAGGTGGATGCGGGTTTATTGGTTCAAATTTTGTCCGGTTATTCTGTTCCGAAGCAGAAATCGTCAATCTGGATGCCCTGACCTATGCGGGGAATCTGGAGAATTTACAGGACGTTACGGATCAATTTGAATTCGTAAAAGGGGATATTTCCGATCCTGAGGTTGTTGAGTCGGTTGTTTCGCGTGGGTTTGATGCGATTGTAAATTTTGCGGCAGAATCCCATGTCGATCGAAGTCTTACGGGGCCGGACGCTTTTGTTCGCTCCAATGTACAGGGGACGCTCGTTCTCCTGGAAGCGGCAAAACGGCACTCTATCCCACGTTTTGTCCAGATTTCGACGGATGAAGTATACGGGTCTCTTCCTCCGGAAGGGGTTTTCACGGAAACAACTCCCCTGGCTCCGAACAGTGCTTATTCTGCATCGAAAGCGGGCGCCGATCTTCTCTGTCGTGCCTACCACCATACATTTGGGATGCCGATTGTTATTACGCGCAGCTCTAACAATTATGGTCCTTTTCAATACCCGGAAAAATTTATCCCTCTCTTTACCGCGAATGCCCTTGAAGGGAAGGAGTGCCCCCTGTACGGGGACGGGATGAATATTCGCGATTGGCTCCATGTGGAAGATAATTGTCGTGCGATCTGGAGCGTCATGGAGAAGGGCGTTCCTGGAGAGGTATACAACATTGGTGGTATGAACGAACGTCCGAACGTGGATGTAGCGAAGGCGATTTTGGAACATTGTGGTCAATCGGAGGCGCTGATCAAGTTTGTGAAGGATCGACCCGGACATGATCGCCGGTATGCGTTGGACACGTCGAAGTTGCAAAACGAGATCGGTTGGAAGCCGTCCAAAGTTTTTGAATCTGGATTGAAAGAGACGGTTCTTTGGTATCAGGAAAATCGGGCCTGGCTTGATCGTATTCGTTCTGGTGAATACCGGGATTATTACGAAAAGCAGTATGGCCGTTCCTGATCTCGGTTCTTCTGTCTCGTTGTAGTCTTGAAGTCGTCTCTCCTCCGTGTTACCTTCGTATCTCTGGTTTGGGGCTTTCTTTTTTGGGATAAGGGAGGTGCCTGTTGGGGTCTGAGGTTACCGGAGATCTTGCGAAACTTCTTTTGGCCGCACAGAAGAATCGTGCCAGTGACATTCATATCAAATCGGGTCAAAAGCCACTACTGAGAATTAACACGGTTGTTCATGAAATTGGGAATCGTGCTTTGACTTCGGAAGAGGCTTCGAGCCTCCTTTCAGAAGCAATGAATGAATCCCAGAAGAAACAGCTGGAAGAGAACCGTGATATTGATTTTGCCTACAGTATTCCCGGTGTCGGACGGTTTCGATTCAACCTGTACTATGAACGTGGATCCGTTGCAGCCGCCATTCGAAGGGTGGAAACGAATATTCCTTCTTTCGAAGAAATTCATGTCCCCTCTTCCATCCAAAAGGTGTGTGACTTTCGACAGGGATTGGTCGTGGTTGCGGGTCCAACGAGTTCCGGAAAATCGACCACGATCGCGAGTATTCTGAACCACATCAATGAGACACAGAAAAAACATATCGTGACTCTGGAAGATCCGATTGAATTTCTCTTTGAGGATAAGAAGTCTTTTATCAGCCAGCGAGAAATTGGGATCGATGTTCCCGATTATCATCAGGCGCTTAAGACGGTGGTTCGTCAGGATCCGGATGTTATTTTGATTGGGGAAATGCGGGATCATCTTTCTTTTGATGCCGCCCTTTCCGCAGCGGAAACGGGACACCTTGTTTTTGCCACGATTCACGCCTCGACTGCGCCTCAGTGTATCGGCCGTCTTCTTGATCTGTTTCCGACAGAAAGGCAGCCTCTGATTCGACAATCCCTCTCCTTTAATTTGAAGTCCATTCTTTGCCAGAGACTTCTGCCTTCCACGCGGGAAGACGTGAAGATGGTTCCTGCGGTAGAGATCTTCTTTAACAACCCCACGGCACAGAAATTGATCGCCTCTTCCGAGGATAAGAAATTGGGAGATCTTCTTAAGGCTTCCAAGGAAGAGGGGATGCAGGATCTGAACATGTCCCTCGTCGATCTTGTCGATCGGGGGTTAACCTCCAAGAAGGCCGCCCTTCAACATTCCCCCAATCCAGAGCAGCTAAAGATGAATTTGCAGGGAATTTATCTCGAAGAAGATCATCGTATTCTTGGCTGATTCGGCTAATTCCAGAAAAATGTGCTATAGTTTGATTGTCGATTCGTTCTCCACATATCGGGGGAAAGGGAGGGCGATTTTGGGTGGAATGGATTTCTCGCTTTTCTTATGAATTTTTACGCGTATTCCGCTATAGAGGATGAGCCAGGATGCCGAAGAATTAATGGGTAATCTGAGGGATAAGTGATGGAAATCAGAGACTATTTCACAATTTTACGGCGCAGATGGGCGACAATCGGTGTGGTTTTCGCCTGTTTGATGGGTATTTTCACGGTCTATCTTGTTGCGAATGAGCGTGCGATGTATAGCGCGACTTCGAGACTTGGCGTGTTGGCGGAGAGACGATCGTACAACACGGTTGATCGGGAAGAGTTGAATCTCGTTCAAACGGGGTATAGCTACTATACCCGGGAGAAGTTGATCGGGAGTAAACATGTACTCGACACCGCCGCCGTTATCTATTTGGCTGCAAAGGGTGCCAAACTAGGAACTTCTTCCGAAGAACAGTCATTCTGGCGGGATGATTCCAAGGAAAAGGAACTGGTTACTCTGATTAAAGAGGCGAACCTTGCGGAGGTCACGGAGGAGGATGGTCGCATTGTCTCCCTCATTCCTAATCAGGCAAAAATTGCCGGGGTCAGTAATCTGTTTGGCCAGGTCAAGGTCATCAAACCGGACGAAAAGGTGCAACTTTTAAGTCTGACCGCGCAGTCCGTCCTTCCCGAGGAATCAAAACTTCTTGTGAATTCATTGGCCAAAGGGGCGGTCATTTACAGTCGAGTACAGGCTCTGCAGGAATACAGGAATCTCGTGGATTCTGTTAATACCCGAATTGATGCCATAGAGATCTCGATGAGTAAGCAGGGTATGTCTCAGACAAAGTTGAGCTTTGTAGAGGATACTCAGAAATCCCTCCAAGGAGCTGTTTCACGTCTTGAGAATGAAATTACTCTCCTCCAGATTCGCAAAGAGCAGATCACGGCCAAGAGGCAATCGCTTCTCGCGCATGAGCATCTTGATTTTACTCCCTTTGCAAGTGTCCCCGATAATGAGGGGCTCACCTCTCCCGTGTTGGAGCAGTTGAGAGGGGACATTGTTTCCTTGAATGTTTCAACGGCTACGAAAACATTTGCTTTGCGTGAACAGCATCCGCAACTTCAGAGAATGCGGGCCCAATTGGACGAATTGCGTGCCCAGTATGCACGCGAATTGGATCGGGTTCGGTCGGTTGAACTCAGAAAGTTATCCCAGGAAGAGCGGGATTTAATTGCGCAGATTTCCAAATTAGATAGTGAAAAACAAAACAAAATTAAACTCTTAGGGCCGCTAAGAACGAAAGTGGCGAAATTAAGCCATTTGGAGGGGAATCAAACGCGGTACCTGGATATTCAGACCGATCTCAATATGCGGAAGTCTCGTCAGCGAGGATTTTATGTTTTTGAAGATGTCGCCAGTCTTCCAGCTCCTGCGCCCCAGCAGTGGCCTCGATCGATCGGTATGTTTGCTCTGGTTTCCCTCATTCTTGCGGTTGCCGGTGCATTCCTCGTGGAATATGCGGATACAAATCTTCGAACGGATTACGATATCCGCCGATATGTAAACATTCCCTGTATTTCCCTCTTCGAAGAGGTGAAAACGGGATCCCCCTTCATCTTACGTGGGTCTCCCAAAGATCCGGCATCAGAGAACTTCAATATGGCCGCTTCCATTGTGCGGACGTATCTAACGGAACGAAATTTCAAAACGCTTGCGATCTGTAGTGCGATCCCAAAAGAAGGGAAAACTACGATTGCCTGCAACATTGCCGTTGCCATGGCGCGGAAAGGGCTCCGGGTTGTGGTGGTGGATGCGGATTTGCGTATTCCCCAGATCCACGAAATCTTCAGTATCAGTAACGGACGAGGCCTTTCCAGTATTCTCAAAGGTGAAATTGAAATTGAGAATCTGGATGATGCATTGATCCAGACGGATCTGGAAACGCTTTGTGTTCTTCCCAGTGGTCCGGTTCCGGAGGGTCCGAATACCCTTCTGGAATCCCAGAAAATGGTGGACCTGGTCAACACCCTTCGAGCACGGTTTGACGTTGTAGTCTTTGATACTCCTCCAATTACGAGTGTGGGGGATACCCTTACTCTCGCTCGAATTATGGATACGAATCTACTTGTGGTTGCGGCGGGGCTTTCTGATCGTCGGAGTGTTATCTGGGCGAAACAGATGCTCACGAGTGTACGGGGCGAGATTTGTGGTGGCGTGCTGAACTTTGTCAAACGGCGCCAGGTATCCGCCTACTACTACTATTATTCTTATTACCACAGTTCTTCTGGATCCAAGAAGTCGAAGAGTCTCCGCGGGAAGGCTTAATCGACAGGAAATTCGAGGAGGAAGGTCGCAGGGCCGTCATTTACGAGTTCGACTTGCATATGGGCTCCGAACTGGCCCTGGAGGACGGGTCTCCTTGTGGACGTTTCCAAATGCTGGCAGAAGAGCCGATAAAGTCGTTCCGATTCCGGCGGTTTCATGGCCCGGTCGAATCCGGGGCGCTTTCCTTTCGAAAGATTTGCGCAGAGGGTAAATTGGGAAACGACCAGAAAACTGCCCTCCATCTCTTCATTGGAAAGGTTCATTTTTCCCTGTTCATCTTCGAAAAGTCGAAGGCCGGAGATCTTTGTGACTCCCGATATAACGTTCGATTCGGTATCTCCTTTTTCTATTCCCAGGAAGAGGAGCAGTCCGGAGCGGATTTCCGATATCCGTTTCTCGGCTACGACCACACGTGCCTCTTTGACCCTCTGAGCAACGATTTTCATGGCGATAGGGTAGCATGAAATGAAAGACAGGAAAATATGTCTCATGGCCATTCTCGCCTCCCTGGGGGTGGGTTGTGTGGTTGGGGAGGAAAGATCTGAAATCGAATCGATGGAGTACTCTGTTTCGAAAGAGTTACAACTTCGTTGGATCCATGATGTGGAATCTGAGGATCAACCTGTTCTTTCCTTTTCCAGGAAATCGGATCTCCCTGCCGCTTTTGACAAGAATCTGGTGTTTCGAGCACAGCCACCCATTGCTGTTCCAGGAGGAGTTTTATGTGTTCGGGGAGGGAATCTGGTTTATTTGGATGCAGGGACGGGGGAAGAAATCTGGTCTTATCCTGTATCCACAGATGATTGGTTGCAGGTTTCTTTGCAGGGGGATCGTATTGCGGTTTATGAGGGGAGAGGCCAATTGGTCGTTTTGAGCCTTGAGGGGAAAAGGATCGGTTCTTTTGAAGTGATGTCCGATGCCCTTCTCGATTCCGATGGGGAACAAGTTTATCTTCTTTCTCGGAAGGGTCTTCAAGCCTGTTCCCTTGAGAAAATGCACGTCGTCTGGAATCGGATCTCTTCCAGGAATATGCGATTCCATTCCATGTTCGCAGTGAATCGAAAAATTGCTGTTGGATATTACCAACACTCTATTCGGCAGCAGGAAACGGCACTCCTGGATAGAAAGACCGGTTCTATTCGACATCGCTTTCGGGGAAGGGGGATTGGGTGGAGTGATCAATTTTTCTTTACCTTTCAGGGACAGAATAAGGAAGTGTGGCAGTGGAGGGATTCGTCAGGCGCTTTTGTTCGCAAGCAGGATCTCAAAGATTTTACAGCGGGAGAAATCCTCTTCTACAGGGGTGACATTATCTATTCTGTTGAAAATCGATATTATTCTCCTGCCGTTACGCATCTTGGTCGTGGGGGACGGTACCACACCTCTACCAAAACGGTTGTACGAAGAGAACTTCAACGAGATGGACTTTGGCAAATTCCTTATCGTGGGGATGCGATCTTATTTCAAGAGGTCCTTTTGGATCTCGATTCAGGAGGGGTGACGGGTTGGGATGTGTCGACCGGAAAACGTCTCTTTGAAATTCACATGAAGGATTCTCCCCGAAGGGTCGCGCTCGGGAAAAAACACCTTTTTGTTTTGACTCGATCGGGGTCTTTGCAGGCGTTTGAGATCCAGGAATAAGCGGATCACCTTTCTACGTATGTTCCTCCGGTAATCGAGGCGATTTCCCTCAAAAAGTGGGCTCCATTTCCGTCCGGATCCAGAGCAATCGTATGAGTGGTAATTTTTCGAAATCGGTTCATGTCGGAGAGTTTTTCTAAAAACATCTTTGGATCCCGAATCCCCTGGGAAGGAACGCCGTCACTGATCAGGTAGATCGTGTCAAAGTCGAGTCGGGGGAGATTTGATTTTACGCTGGCTTCTCCATAAGTTTCATAGGCGGAAGAAAAAGCGGCCCAATGATCCGTTCCGTCCTGGAGAGAGATCTCCTCTACAAACTTCAAAGTGTCTTGTCGATCACCTTTTCCTCTTCCGGGTTTCTTCAAAGCAAGTTTTCGATCTCTCCAGAAGACCATCACGTTAAAGAGGGTATCTTTGGAGAGACTTCGTACCATCTGCTTTAGTTCAAACCGGGCCACATCGATAAGGCGGTCACCGGTCAACTCTTTTCGAGCAAGAGGATTTTCCGGGTACCATGTCGTGGGGCGTTTCATACTCGGGGATACGTCGAGAAGAAAGAGGATTCTCTTCGATTCAATTTTAATCCCATAAAACGTTGATTTTCCTCGATTTGCGGCTCGTTCGTCTATGGAGGGGATGTAGGTTCCTTCCAGGAAGGACTCTCGATTTTCCACCCACCAGGCCTTCCAGGATTCCGGATTTCCCCGTTTGTCCACCCCGGTGATTGATTTCAGGGATGCGTTGAATTCATTCCTGACCCTTCCGGATACTTTGGGGAGAAGTTTGATCAGGGCTTCGGCAGAGGCGGGATCTTTTGTTTCTGCAAGGGCACGAGCAGCGGAGATCTGTACCTGCCAGTGGGTGTGTTTTAGATCTTTTTCAAAGAAGACAAGTGCCTGGTCCTTTCCGGAGAGTGCCTCCAGAAGGGCCACTCGAACCAGAGGGTTCCTCTCTCGTTTCAGGGTGTCGAGAAGGGCTTTTGTAGAGGGCTCCTGATCCATCTTTCCCAGGGTGAGAGCGCTGTATCCTCGGAGGATCGCCGGGCCATCCTTGAGCAGTCGAATGAGATCCTTTTCTTCGCTTTTATGATTTTGGGCGAGAATCCCTCGGAGAATTCGCCCCTGGTAGAGTTCTAAAAGAGCGATGCTGTTTTTTATCTCATTCCGCTTGGCCTTCGCCTTGATAAATTTGAACGGGTCTCCTCCTTTGGTGCCCGGTTTTGTGTCGTCATATTTCTCCACCTCTTTTTCCTGAAGGAGTAACTGTTTTTGGTGATCTCGAATCGATTTTTCGGATTGCAACCAGGAGGAGTGGAGAATCCGGACGACCCCTTGTTCCAGTGCGAGGCATTGATCAAGTTTGGTGGAAAGTCCTGATTTGGTGGGTTGGTCGATCTCTTTCAGAAATGCTTCACGAAGAGACCGGGAATCTTGTAGAGAGGGAGCCAGGCTTAAAGCAAGGCAAAGAATCCAGCCCACACGTATTCTCCGGAAGAAAAGGGGGGCCGTAAGAGTTTATCCGACTCCGTGGCAGCCCTGGTGACGCTTTACGTTGCGCTCATCACTGACAGACAATTTCCAAGCGCCTTTCTGACGTCGTCGACTAAGGATCTTACGTCCACCCTTCGTCTTCATTCGCGCCCGAAAGCCGTGTTTGTTCATTCGCCGCCGATTGCGGCTTTTCCACATGAATCCCATAGAATGGTGCTCCTTTGAGCCGGGGAGGATACCGAATACGAGAAGATAAATCAACCGAAAGGGGTAAATTTTAGGGAAAATCAATCGTCTTTCGCTGTGATCGATCCGTCTCCATCTGCCGTTGGGAGGGGTTTTACAGCCGGGTAAGTATCTTTCATGGGGCTTTGGTAGAGGTCACTGAAGAGGTTCCGCATGTATTTCTCAAGAGTGACAATGGTCGGCCCATACCCTTTATGGTACATGAAATACTCGAGGTCATACCCCATTTTTCCAGCATCCTGGTACCTTTTGTCGAGAGATCGTTCGAGCGCCTTCATCAGGATTTTCTGGACCGGTTCTGGAACATCTGGATTCAAATTTCGTGGTTCTGGAATGATTTTCCGTGCAACGTTGTCGAGGATGATGGTGGTCTCTTCTGTCGACCCGAATACCGGTTCTCCGGTCAGAAGTTCGTAACTGACCAGTCCGAGGGAGAACAGGTCGCTCCGGCGATCGGTCGGAAGATATTGTGCCTGTTCGGGGGACATGTATTGCGCTTTTCCCATAAGGACCTGCCCTTCCTGGTCCTTCATCAGGTTTCGTGCCTTTGCGATTCCAAAGTCAGTAATTTTGACCTCTCCCTCAGCGGAAATGATCAGATTTTTTGGAGAGACATCCCGGTGTACGACGCTCAGTGAGTTTCCGAAGGTGTCTTTTTTGGAATGGGCGTATTCCAGGCCCCGACAGATCCGGGAGATGATGAAAACACCTAATTCAACGGGAACCTTGATTCCGAGTTCCAGGTGGCGGTTCATAAATTGCTGGAAGTTAACGCCATTGACATACTCCATGGCGATATAAAAGGATTTTCCCCATTTTCCAAGCTTATAGATCTGAACAATATTCTGGTGAACAAGGTTTGCGACGAGCTTTGCTTCTCCAATAAAGAGTTCTACAAAGTCCTGGTCTCCCGTGAATTTTTCCCGGATTGTTTTTAGAGCGACTGTCTTTTCGAATCCTTCTGATCCGAAAATAGTCGCTTCGTAAACCGACCCCATTCCTCCATCCGCGATCTTTCGACCAAGTCGGAATTGGAGCGTGTCGGTGAATTCGGCGGTTTCCAACTGTTCTGTCATCAGTCCTCCCGAGGTGATCTTACTGTGGTATTCTAATCTATTCCAATTGAATTCCACGTCATTTGGGATGAAAAGTTTTGTTGGTTTGGTAGGATTTCGCCATGAAGCTTGCATTCAGTTCCAACGCGTTCCGGAATTATTCGATCGAAGAGACGATTTCGATCTTATCTCGTATTGGGTATGACGGAATCGAGATTATGGGGGATCGGCCCCATCTCTGGCCTCCCGATATGAATCGGGAAAGGGTTCTCTCTATCCGAGACTCTTTGCGGGAGCATCGGATGGATATTTCCAACGTCAATGCATTCATGATGTGTGGGTATCGGGAACCTCGAACGGGTCGCCCGGGTACTTTTCATTGGCCCAGTTGGATCGATCGGGATGAGGAGCATCGGGAGGCAAGAATCGCCCATACGATCGGTTGTGTGGAATATGGTGCGGCCCTGGGGGCGCGAACGATCTCTACCGAACCGGGGGGCCCTCTGGGTGATTTTTCCAGAGAAGAAGGGTATCGACTTTTTGCCCGCGGAGTAAAACGGGTTGCGAAGAGAGCGGTCGAACTCGGAGTAGAACTTTTGATTGAGCCTGAGCCCGGACTTTTGATTGAGCGATCAGGAGAATTTGAAGAGTTTTTCCGGGGCTATATCGATTTCCCCGGAGTCGGTCTCAATTTTGATATGGGACATTTCTATTGCGTCGGCGAAGAGCCGGAGCATTTGATTCGAACCTTGGGAAAACGGGCAGCTCACTTTCATCTGGAAGATATTGCGGAGAGTCGTATTCATTTTCACCTTCCCCCAGGCGAAGGGGCGATGAATTTTCGTGAAATTTTCAAAGGACTTCGCGAGATTGGGTACGATGGTTGGATCACCATCGAACTATACCCATTTCAGAAGGATGCCCCCTCTATAGCGGAAAAGGCTTTCCATTACATCAATGCCTTCCGATAAGTCTTTCTTTGGATTTGATATAATCGAACCGTGTCTGAACTTGCTCTGCTTCAATGGATTCAATCGCGACTGGAAAATCGATCGGACGATATTCTTGTCGATTCAGGTGATGATGCCGCCGTTGTTCGTGTCGGAAAACGGTCCGTCCTGCTAAAAACGGACGCCATTATCGACGGGGTGCATTTCCATCTTTCTCAAACCACTCCAGAGAAGATTGGGCATAAGGCGATCGCTCGTTCGCTTTCCGATATGGGAGCGATGGGAGGGCAGGGCACATTTGCTGTCGTTGCTATGGCGATTCCCCGACGGATGTCTCGAGACAGGATAGAAGGCGTTTTTCGAGGGATGAAGAAAACGGCGCGTCGGTTTGGTGTTTCGATTGTGGGTGGTGATATCGCTTCTCATTCGGGAAAATTGGGGATCACCGTTTCTCTTATGGGGGAACTCCCCGGTGGGAATCCGGTCTTGCGTTCCGGGGCAAAGGTGGGCGATCAAATTCTGGTTACCGGCGCTCTCGGAGGGTCGATCGAGGGAAAACACCTGCGGTTTGTTCCCCGGGTACGGGAAGGTTTGTATTTGGCCCGGGAGTACAGAATCCATTCCATGATCGATATCAGTGATGGGCTTGTCACGGATTTGACTCATATTTGTGAGGCGAGTGGGGTGGGTGCGAATCTGGATTCGAAAAAGATTCCGATTTCTGCTGCTGCCAAACGAATGAAAGGGACGGCCTTACATCATGCACTCTATGATGGGGAGGATTATGAGCTTCTTTTTACGACGAAGTCTTCCATCGGTTCCCGAATTACGGCACAAAAGAGAGGGCGCATTATTGGAGAAGTGATTTCCAAACGATCCATTTTCCTCGATGGGAAGCCTCTTGCCCGGGGGGGGTGGGAGCACACATGGAAGTGATCAGTACTTCTGTCGAAAGAACTCGTGAACTGGGATTCCTCCTCGGCAAGAAATCGCATCCGGGTACGGTTGTGATTTTGGTGGGAGATTTGGGGGCTGGGAAGACCCAGTTTGCAAAAGGGGTTGCCCATGGGCTCGGTGTGGAGGATTCTCGTGTTGTTACCAGTCCGACATTTGTTTTGATGAATCAATATGAGGGGAAGATTCCGATACAGCACTATGATCTCTACCGGGTGGAGGGGGTCGAAATTGACGCTCTCGGTTTTTCTGATTTTCGGGATTCTTCTGTCAGCCTGATCGAGTGGGGTGATAAAGTCGGAGATGTGGGGGATCATATTCGGGTAGAGTTTCGGGTAGAGGATGATACGACCCGTTGGGTCAAATTTTCAGCCCGGGGGGGCGATCCCGAACAATTATTAAGAGATTTGAACCTTTTTTCGTGAAATCCGTTGAGAAAGACCGAGGGTGAAATGCCTTCATCTGATCGCATGGAGACTGACTGGAGCCAGGCGGACGATTTTGAACTCGTCCGTGCGATTCAGCAGAATAATCTCGATGCCTTTACCGCTCTGGTCGAACGGTATCAGCGTTCTTTGATTAATTTCTTCTATCAACGTTCCTGGGATCGCCAGATGGCGGAAGATTGCGCCCAGGAGGTATTTTTGAAAATGTTTACCCGACTCGATTCGTACGAGCCGAAGGCGAAATTTACGACCTTTCTCTTCCGCGTGGCACGAAATCTCTGGATCGATAAACTGCGTGCTTCGCGGAGCCGACCCGTACGGGCGTCCCTCGATGCGCCTATTGGATCTGAGGATGGATACTCTCTCCAGGAGCAGGTTGCTTCTGTTTCTGAGGGGCCGGTGGAGGAATTGGAAAAGGACGAACGGCGTAAATCCTTGAGAAGGGCGGTAGACCGTCTCTCGGAGGAACAGAAACTGGTCGTTCTGCTTTCGGAATTCCAGGGGTTAAAGTACCAGGAGATTGGAGAGATTTTGGAGATTCCCGTGGGGACGGTGAAATCGCGAATGCATACTGCGGTAGAGCGTTTGCGGGAGATTCTGGAAGAAAATGAAATGTGATAAAACGAGTGAAATTGTTTCCTGGTTGAAAGGGGAGATCTCCCCGTCTGACAGGGAGACTCTTCGAATTCATTTTGAGGGGTGTCCGGCCTGCTCGGAGAATCTGGCCCGGTACGATCGTCTTCTAAAGGCGGTGGGCCGAATGGATTCGGTTGAGCCTAGTGCCGACTTTGCCTGGAAGGTCCGGAAGGCCTTTGCCGCAGATCACCCGGAATTTGTTGAAAAGGAC
>PVBE010423577.1_pt1 | contig 29754 bp, 20 predicted proteins | sample 1631181 | NCBI WGS metagenome assembly PVBE01 (sample SAMN08397723, study PRJNA350692) | Marine metagenome, whole genome shotgun sequencing project. | isolation source: water | place: Pacific Ocean | collected 2012-04
GACGACGGGGGCGGCGCGGCAGATGGCGATGTCGGAGGCGATGGCGGCGACGCAGGTCAGGCCGACGGCGGCGTCGACGGCAACCCGGTGGACGACCGACGCGGCGCGCCGGTGGGGCCGGGCCAGGAGACGAAGGTCGAGTCCGGCTGCGGTTGCGGGGTCGGCGGATCCGCGCCGGCCAAACTGCTCCTAGGCTTCCTGCGTCGCTAGCGCCGCAGTCCCTAGGGCGCCGGGACGGGTGCCGGGTCCGGCGCAGGTGCCTCGGGCGGAGGCTCGCACGGCGCCACGTCCGCGAGGCAGGCGCCGCCTAGGCTTCGGTTGAGCACCAGCAGCGCGAACGACGTGTCGGCGTGGATGTTCTGGCCGTTGGATCCGTTGGCCCTGCGGGTGGGCCAGGCGCCCTGGTCACCCTGGTTGGACAGCAGCTGCCAGGCCATGTCGTAGTACCAACCCGCCGGAGTGTTCGGGTAGCCGTCCTCGGCGGGGTCGCGTAGGCCCCCGATCCCGTCCCCCCACACGAGCTCAGGCGCATCGGGATCGTCCGGCGGCGGGACGACGGCGGGTCGCTTTGAGGTCATGAACGTCTTCGAGGCGGCCCACAGGTAGTAGTAATACGAGTTGTTCCACCAGTTGGTCTGGCCGTCGACCCGGTACTGGTCGTTGAGCCAGGACAGGGCGCCCTGGAAGCGGGGATCGTCCGCAGGGACGCTGGCCATGCGCCAGCTCCACGCCCCGGCGGCGGTCATGGCGTGGGACGACGCCCGGTCGCCCGCTGACTGATACTGGTGCCCCAGGTCGTCGGACTGCGAGTTGGCGAGGAACTCGTGCATCCGGGGCAGCGTCTCCGAGGCGTTGGCCACCACGCGGTCCGCAGCGGACAGGCCGCCGGCCGCAAACTGCGTGGTCGACAGGTCACCATTGTTGGCGGGCGTGGTGTAGCTCCAGCCGCCGATGTTGGTGCCGATGTTGCCCTGCATCCGCTTGAGCGCATCGACCGCCGTCGCGATGGCGTCCCGCACGCTCGCCCGGGCGCCCACGTCGTTGGGCCCGCCGCTGTCCATCATCACCGACAGCCCCATGAGCCCCGCGCCGGTCTGGTAGCTCTGCGGGTTGCCCTGGATGAAGCCGGGCAGCTCATCGATGATGTATCGCGCCATCCGCTGCGCCAGCTGCTGATCCGCCGGCTCGAGGCCGGAGTAGCCCACGACCTGCGCGGCGCGGCCGGGGCCGTCCCGCTGCTCGAGGAGCGCCAGGAGCACCAGGCCCGTGGCGGGGCCCCCGACGGACCCGTTGCGCTCCTGGGCCACCAGCCACTGCATGGCCGTGGCGGAGGCGTCGTGGGCCTCGACGTCGAACACCGTGATCGTCCGGATCTCGCAGTCGGCCCCCTCCCACCCGAAGTCGCACCCGCACAGCTGGGCGTCGCAGCGCTGGCGCGCCCCGCATTGGCCGCAGACCATCCCGCGGTCCACCCCGCACTCCATGTCCACGCAGCCCGCGACGCAGGCGACACCTTCATCGCAGACCTCTCCCGCGCCGCAGCGACCGCAGGAGATCCCCCTGTCCTCGCCGCACACCCGGTCCCTGCAGGCGACGTCGCACAGGCCCGCCGCGCAGTCGCTCGGCCCGCAGAGCAGCAGACCCGCGGCCACCTGCTCGGGCACGCAGCCCTGCAGGTCGCCGTTGAGCCCGTCGAGGCAGTAGCTGAGCGATCGGCTGTCGGACGCCTCGTCCATCGTCGCCCGCAGCGTCAGGATGGGCTCCCCGAGGGCGACCGGTGTGCAGACCCCGATGAGGTAGGTGCTGCCCAGCAATCGGTCGATCAGGGCCGCCGCTCCGTTGAGCTCCCCGAAGGCCGCCGCTTCGGCGATGCCCTCCGTCGCCAGCTCGAGGGCCTGGTCGGCGCCCTCGTCGCCGTCCGGCGTGCGCACAATCACGGTCGCGTCCGTGGTGCGCAGCGCCTCCAGCGCCGCAGCCCGCCGGACCTCGGCCTCTCCGGCGGTGTGGCCGCCCCGGGCGTGCAGGACCACGAACCGCTCCTCGAGCGCGATCCCCTCGCCCTCGGCGGCGGCGACCGCGGCCAGGAGCGCCCCGTACAGGTCGCGGCTCCCCCGGGTCTCCTGGCCGCGCAGCCGGGCCAGCCTGCGGCCCAGGGCCGCCGGATCACCGCTGAAGCTGGCGATCCACTCCATGGCGTCCGGCCTCCCGTAGGCCAGCACCGCGACCCGGTGGCCGACCGCCGTTGCGGACTGGGTGTAGGCGATGGCGTCGTCGACGAGCTCGTCGATCGGCGTCCCGTCGGACAGGTCCAGCGCCAGCACGACGTAGGCCCTGCCTGGCCGCAGGGGCTGGGAGGCCGACTCGAAGGGCACCCCGGTCTCGTCGTTGAGGACGACGATCTCGTCCGCGTTGAGCCGCCGGACCGGCTGGCCTTCACAGTCGAGGATCCGGGTGGTCACGCGGACCCCGGCGGGCTGGACGTTCCACGGGGCGTTGAGCCGTTGGATCCGGATGCAGGGGGGCGGCTCGACGACCTCGCCCTCGCCTTCGCCCCCGTCGTCGCCCCCGCCGTCGTCGCCCCCGTCGTCGCCGCCGTCACCGCCGTCACCGCCGTCGCCGCCGTCACCGCCGTCGCCGCCGTCGCCCCCGGGGGATGGCTGACAGGTCTCGGTCACGAGATCGCAGTAGTTGTCGCCATTGCAGGTCCCGTTGGGGTAGCAGGGGCCGTCGGGGTCTCCCATGGTCGGCGGGTCGACGTTGCCGTCTCCGCCGTCTCCGCCGTCGCCGCCGTCTCCTGCATCTCCGCCGTCACCGCCGTCGCCGCCATCGCCGCCGTCTCCCGCATCTCCGCCGTCACCGCCGTCCCCAGGTTCGACGCCGCCACCCGGCCCCCCGCCAGGGGTATCGACGTCGGGGCCCTCGCCTTCCACCTCGCCCTCCGTGACGGCTCCGTCGCCGCCGCCGCCCGCATCGTCGTCACCGCCGTCGGCGTCGGGACCGGGCCAGCCCAGGCCCCCGTCCTCGGGGGGAGCGGTCGTGTCCAGGCAGCCAACCGTGGCCAGCGTCAGTACGAGCAGATGGCGAATCGTCATAGGCCGAACTCCTTGCGCAGCGGCGCGTCCTTCTCAGCGTGTTCGCCCCAGTATGGCCGACGCTCGGCCTTGATCAGCTTCCCCGCCCAGCCGTGCGTCGTCTTCCATGACAGGATCCGCCGGAACTCCGAGCGCTCGACCTCGATGGTCCAGGTCCGCTCGTCTCCCACCTCCAGCGTCACCGTGTCCTTGTCGCCCCCCCGCTTGACGGTGAGGAACCCGTCGACCCATCGGATGGGCCGGTGCTCAAAGCGCGCCTGCAGCGTCGAGGTCAGCACCTTGATCGGGGTCCGACCGCCGGCGGCCGCCGCGCCGTAGCCCGAAAGCCCCCGCGCCCAGATGGGCCAGCCGTCCTCGGCCAGCCACGCCTGCCCTTGCGTGAGCCCGAGCTTGCGATCGGAGTCCGCCTCGCCGTCGAAGTACGAAAACGACCGCTCGACCAGGGCCCCGTCCTCCCCGCGCCACTCGGTGAAGAAGTTCCCGCACCACTCGAAGGACGCCAGCGTCAGCTTCGCCGGGTGCTCACCGATGGCCACCGCCTCCCGCACGTCGCCCAGCGGGGCGCCCTCCAGCGGACCTCGCAGCAGCGGCGTGAAGTAGTTCAAGGACTGATGATAGTCGTAGATCCCGGTCTTGAAGTGCAGCACCCGCGCCGACTTGAGCACGTTGAACTCGTTCTCGGGGGAGCTGCCCGCGTGGTCGGTCTTGACCATCCGGCGCCGGTCGAAGCGCTCCTTGACCAGGATCTGGACCTCCTTGTAGGTCCGCCGCTCGCCGTAGCGGACGAGCTGTGCGTCGTACGTCGCCACCTCGGACAGGCCGTCGCTCCAGGTCCGCACGACCTCGGTGGGCGCGGGGGCGGCCTCGGCGGGGGCGGCCCCGCAGCCGGCGAGGAGCACGCTGACGAGCACGAACCGTGGGGTCATCTCACTCCTGCGGCGCAAACGGCGGCCGCCAACCGTCCCCCCCTACATCTACATAGATCGCATTGGTCATCGCCAGCGCAGGCACGCCTCGGCTTGGGGCATCCGTCACCGGATCCGCGCCCGGCTCCCACCCGACCTGACTTGGGAGCACCGGGAACAGCGGGCTCGAGCCCCGCACCCGGACGACGACCCAGCCATCCTCAGCGGAGGTCAGCTCGAACGTCTCGGTGACGTCGTAGCGCTGCCCGCCGCCCTCGGCGTCCACGAGCTGGGGGTCGACATCCATCCCCACGGTCGGGGCGAACAGGTCGTCCATGCAGGCCCCCTCCCAGCACACTTCGCCGTCGCCGCAGGGATCCAGCCCCTGCGGACCGCAGACCTGGGGTGGGTTGGGCTGGCGGTCGTACACCTGGTCCTTGAAGACCTCGATGCGGTCGAAGCCCGCCCACGCCGGGGCCTGCACCCGCACGTGCAGCGTGTAGGCCGCGTTCGCCGCCGGGGTGAGCTCGGCGCCGATGGCCGCCTGCTGGCCATCGGCCGCCTCGAGCCAGGCCTGTACGAACGGACCGTTGGTGAACATCGCCCGGCCGGCGAGCACGCCCTCCAGCACGTTGTCGTCCAGCCCGATGGCCGCCGGGTCGTCGTCGGCGACCCACACGTACGTGCGTGGCATGCCGTTGGGCGTGCCGAAGATCCCGTGGCTGTCGGAGCTGCCGAGGCCGACCACCCGCCGGCCGATGGACAGGAAGTTGAACCAGTCCTTGGTCACACGCTCCACCCGGCGGTCGGTGATCCGCCCGCCCACGTCCGGCGCGAGCACGAAGCCGTTGTAGATCTCGATGGCCTCGAACTCCGGGGTGAACAGCGCGCCGTCCGCGGGCAGCCGCAGCATCGCGCGGGGTAGCGGCATGGCGTCGTCGACGCCCTCGGCGACGCCCCGACCGAAGTCGAACTTCAGCCCCACCCGGTCGAAGTGCTGCTGGAACGTGAAGGCGCCGGTGGCCCGCGGGTGGCTCACCTGGATGAGATGCGCGCCCTTGTCGCGGTAGCTCTGCATCAGCTGCGGCGGGGGGATGGACTGTCCGTCGTCGCCGCCGGCCCAGTCGACGGTGCCCCCGTTGATGCTGCCGTCGGGGACGAGCGGGAAGATGTTGAAGTGACCGTAGTCCCACGTGGTCACCTCGATCCCGCCGAAGCCGGCGATGAGGTCGCCGATGCCCATCTCCTGGATGACGGGCGTGTAGTCGAAGACCACGGCGTGCTCGCTCGCCCCCAGGAACTCGACGCCCTCGGCGATGATCCCCACCAGCTTGTCCTCGTGGGCGACGGGGGAGTCCCAGGAGCCGACGGCGTGCTGGTGGAAGTCGGCGGCCACCGCCCCGGAGGTGTCGACCACCCGGTGGAGCTGTCCGGTGACCGGGTCGGCCGCGCCTCCGGCCGGCACGTCGACCACCTGGTCGATGATCGAGTACTCGGGTCCCCGGGAGATCACGACCCGGTACTGGCCGGGCTCCACGACGATGGGGTCGGTGGCGGGCATCGAGGAGTCGCAGCGCTGATGCACGGCTGCGGTGACCACGCCCCGCTGGTCGGCGTCTTGCCAGAACCGGTCCTTTTCGATGTCGCGGAAGGCCGCGGACGGCGTCGTCGCCGCGGTGCCGATGACCGTCACCCGGCAAGGTGGCGCCTGGGCCACCCCGAACTCGATGGTGCCTGGCCGCGCCATGGTCAGGTCGGCGGTGAGATCGGTGTCGGCGACGATGGTCAGGGCGGCCTGCTGGCTGCGCGCCCACCCGTGCACCTCCGCCTGCATCCGGAAGTCGCCGGGCGGCAGCCGACCGCCGTACGCGCCGGCCTCGTCCGTGACGTACACGGTGAACGGCTTGTCGCCCTCGACCTGGGTGGCCAGCACGCGTGCGCCGACGATGGCCGCGCCCGCGTCGTCCGTCACTGTGCCCGACACGCCCCCCGTGGGCTCCTCGCGGATTGTGTGGACCTGCGACTGCACCTCACCGAGGTCCTCGCCCACCATGAAGTGCACGCCGTAGCTTGCGCCACACTTCTTGGGCACGCTGAACCCCTTGCAGAGGACTGCGTCGAAGAAGTTGTCGACGTTCACAGGCACGAACGACAGGCCGGAGATGGCCACCGCGTACTTCTGCGGCCAGCTCCCTCGCTCGTTCCTCGGCATGTCCGAGACCATGCCGTAGGCCACGCCGGGCCCCAGGTAGGCGGTGTGGGTCGTCGGGGAGACCTCATTGGCGATCGCCTGCGCCAGGGAGGCCTCACCAAAGCCGTTGAGCGGGCTGAAGATCTCGACCTTGCCCCCGGTGTCGACCAGGAAGCCCTGACCCACCGGCCCGAGGGCCCGGTCGGTGGGGTTGAAGAAGGTCCACTGCACGTGGACCGAACGCGCACCGGGTCGCAGGGTGTAGGTGACGCCTGCCTCCCAGCCGTCCGCCCCGAAGTCCTTGTTGACGTCGCAGCCCATGGAGTTGGGGATGTCGGGGTTTCCGTCCGCCGATGCGCTCACCACGTTGAGGAAGTCCAGGACCGTCAGCCGTCCCTTGCCTCGGATCACGGCCGGGCCGCCGCCGGCGCCGTCCCGCACGACCTCCAGCGACTGGACGGTGATGGTGTGGGCAAGGTTGAACCAGGGGACCAGCTCACCGAAGTGATCCCCGGAGGCGTCGGCGCCCTTGAGCACGGCGTCGATGATCTGGCCGCCGTTGGCGCCCGGGCCCCAAACCCGGCCGGGTTTCTGGATCACGACCCGGATCTGATCGTTGCCCAGATACCAGTCCCCGACCTCGCCCTTGGCGGCCAGGCCGCCCGGCAGATGGTCGGCGGCGTTGGCCGCGGTGATCTCGCCGGCCTCGGCACCTTGGGGGCCGCCCGCATCGGGCAGCGGCGGGAAGGCCTCGTCGAGGCTGGTGGCCGTGCACGGCTCGGGCTCGTCGGGACCTTCGCCCTCGCCCTCACCGCCGACCGGCGGCTCGCCTTCGCCTTCGACGGGGGGCTCGCCCTCCCCTTCGCCCGGCCCGGGGGGCTCGTCTTCGCCTTCACCGACGCCGCCGCCATCGGGCGAGGAGCTGCCGCCGTCGTCGTCGCAGGCGATCAGGGCAAGAGACAGGACACAGAGCAGCAGCACACGCATGACGGACTCCCGGACGGACCGAGCGTCAGTCTTCTACGAGTCCCACGGGGCCGGCAAGCTCGCAGGCCAGACAGCCTCGTCCGCAGTTCACCTCGAGGTGGATGACGCCCAGCCGCCCCATCATGAGGGCGTCGTAGCGCGTCAGGCGGGGCACCTGCAGATAGTAGATGCGGGTGCAGCCCCCTGCGCCGGCCTCGACGATGCGGGTATCGCCGGCCAGAAAGGTGTTGCCGATGACCGTGCCCTGCAGGGCGTTGTCGCCGGACCACCGGGACAGGAACGCGTTTCCGCCGAAGGACAGGGTGGCGACGGTGTCGTCTCCGACGCCCAGGGGGTCCTGGTCGATGACGATGGACGCCGGCCCGCTGATGTCCAGCGGGTTGTCGTACAGACCGTCCGGCGGGGGTGGCGCTGCCGCCTCCAGGCACTGGTCCGGCGGGACCTCGGCGGCGGTGGCGATGCGGCAGCCGCTCGAGATCTGATCGGCGTCGAAGAACACGTCGAACTCGCCTTCGAGCACGCCGGCCTCATCGGACTCGACGCACAGGCCGTCGTCGCCGCATGCATAACCCACCGGGTTCCCCACGGAGGGCTCAGCGCACAGGATCTCCACTCCGCATCGCCCTGGGAAGCCGACACGGCCACCCTCGCAGGTGGGACCCGGCTCGGCGGCGGGCGCTCCCGCCTCCTCGATCGTGACGTCCTGGCGGAAGATGGTGGGGCCCATGCCGATGAAATCGAAGGTCCACAGGCCAAGGTCCTCAGGCTCGTCCATCGGAATCTCGAGCTCCACGGTCGTCGGGCCGCGCTGACCAGCGCAGGGCTCGGCGTTGATCGTCTCCAGCGCCAGCACCCGGATCTTCCGGGCGTCGATGTCGTTGACGAAGGGCTGCAGGTGCACCTCGCAGATGTCCTCGGGCATGACGACGGTCGCCGTGAGCCGGAGCGGGGCGGGCTGCACCACGCGGGACGCCACGCTGCCGCAGACCATCACGACCTCCCGAGGGGCCCGGGGCGGCACGACCTCGCCCCCGTCATCACCCACTCCGTCGTCTCCCCCGTCGTCTCCGAACCCGTTGTCCCCGCCATCCTCACCGCCGAGGCCGTCGTCGCCGAGGCCGTCGTCACCCATCTCGTCGTCGCCCGGGCCCCCATCGTCGATCTGCTCGCCCCCGCCGTCGCCATCGCCCCCGCCGTCGCCGTCGAGAGCCGGGTCGTCGAGGTCGCCGGGGCCAAGCCCGCCGTCGTCCACGAGGTCCGGGGGCGGCGCGACGTTGCCGTCGACCTCCCCCTCGCCGCGGTCGATGACGCCCATGGCGCCGGGGTCCACCTCGACGGACCCGGGGCCGCCACAGGCGCTGAGGACGAGGACGATCGCGCCGAGGGGCCAAGGCGCGGATGTGGAGTTGTGGACCATGTCCTGCCTATCGGCGCCGGCGGCCGCGGAGACAAGTCCTGGCTTCTCGGGCTATCCTCCGCCCCCCTCGGATCCAGCCCCCGGAGCCCTCGTGGCCGACAGCCAGCGCGTCCTCGTGATCGACGACGAGGAGAGCCTGCGGCACATGCTCCAGACCCTTCTGACCAAGGAGGGTTACGACGTCCGGACCGCGGCCAACGGCGTCGAGGCCACCGAGATGCTCGATGCGGAGCCGTTCGACTTCGCGCTTTGCGATGTGCGCATGCCCAAGCTCGACGGGCTCGGGCTGCTCGAGGCGATGGAGGGGCGCCCAAGCCGCCCGACCTTCATCATGATGAGCGCGTACGCCGCCATCGACACGGCCCTCGAGGCCATGAAGAAGGGCGCCTACGACTTCATCGGCAAGCCCTTCAAGTCCGACGAGGTCATCCTCACGCTCCGCAAGGCGGAGGAACGGGAGCGTCTCAAGCGGGAGAACCAGGAGCTCCGACAGGAGGTCCAGCGCGAGTACAAGTTCGAGAACATCGTGGCCCAGTCGGACCCGATGATGGCCATCTTCTCCACGGTCCGGAAGGTCGCCGGCTACAAGAGCACCGTCCTGCTGTACGGCGAGAGCGGCACCGGCAAGGAGCTCATCGCCCGGGCGCTGCACTACAACTCGCCGCGCTCCGAAAAGCCCTTCGTCGCCATCAACTGCGGCGCGGTCACCGAGACCCTGCTCGAGAGCGAGCTGTTCGGCCACGTCAAGGGGGCCTTCACCGACGCCAACCGCGACAAGCCCGGCCTGTTCCAGGAGGCCGACGGCGGCACCTTGTTCCTCGACGAGATCGGCGAGATGCCGCTGTCGCTGCAGGTCAAGCTGCTCCGGGTCATCCAGGAGGGCGAGATCCGCCGAGTGGGCGACGTCCGCGACATCAAGGTGGACGTCCGGCTGGTCGCCGCGACCGTGCGAGACCTCGGCGAAGAGGTCAATGACGGCCGGTTCCGGGAGGACCTGTACTACCGCCTCAACGTCCTGCCGATTTCCATGCCGCCGTTGCGAGACCGGCGGGAGGACGTGCCGCTGCTCGTCGAGCACTTCGTGCAGGAGTGCAACAAGCGCCTGAACCGCCAGGTGGACGGGATGTCCGCGGAGTCCATGAAGGTCCTGATGGACTACGCCTGGCCGGGCAACGTCCGGGAGCTCGAGAACGCCATCGAGCACTCGATGATCCTGTCCGAGGAGGACACGGTCGACCTCGCCAGCCTTCCCAGGAAGATCCGGGAGTCCAAGGACCGCATCCGCATGGCGCTCGCGTCCGACGAGCTGTCGATCAAGAAGATGACCCGCCTCGTGGAGGAGGAGCTCATCCGGCGGGCCCTCAAGCAGACGGGCGGCAACCGCACCCGCGCTTCACAGCTGCTCGAGATCAGCCACCGGGCGCTGCTGTACAAGATCAAGGACTACGACCTGGCCGACGTGAAGTAGGCCGGCGCCCGCGGCGCTAAGACAGGAAGGGCGCCGACCCTCTCCGGTCGACGCCCTTCAGAACAGGACCGCCACTGCTGCCGATTTGGAGGCGTAACACTTACACCCTGAACCAGTTAGGTGGGCTCGACGCGACTCCGCTTCAGGCTTCCTGCTCCGATGCAGGCTTGCACACCACGACCGGTGTCGATCCCGGGCATAAGAATTAGGGAGTAAGGTTATAGCCCTCCTAGCGCACAGAGCAGCGGTCCTAGGCGCAGGATCCCACGCCGGTGGCGAGCGCGGCAAGGTCAATCCTCTTTGTCCTGGGATGTTGGGAGGTTAGGCCGCCCTCGAGCGGACTAGAGCCCCAGATCGGCCTCGAATCGCGTCACAACCGGGTCCAACCAACGCCCAAGCCAGCCATCCGAGGGCATCCCACCGACGAACAACGCCGGGGTGGGCTCCGGGTCCATGGACAGGGGCGGCTCTGCGATGCCCCGGGTCAGGTCGGCCAGGAATCCCTGCCGGAGGCCTACGCCGCCGTCTTCAAGGGCCACCAGCGCGTCGATGGGCAGCGCTGGCGGAAGGGTCGAAGCGGCGGACAGGTCGAGGACCGTGGCGGGACGGCTGTCGGGCAGGAGCGTCGGCCCGGACAGGGCGCCGAGGGTGGCAGTGAGCAAGGCGACCACGCGGTCTACGCCTTCGGTCGGCAGCAGCTCCCAGGCGACCACCGCGCCGGGCGCGGCGGCTTCGGCCGGCGGAAGGGACAGGGCCTCGTTGAGCCGCAGCAGGCCCCTTCGCAGCTCGGCGGAGGGCGACTTCAACGTCGTGGGCGAGCCGGCCGTCCAGACGATCCCGGACAGCGCCGTGGCGACCTCGGCGTCGCTGCGCGAGGCCAGGGGCGCGAGCGGGCGGTCGTCCCATCGGTACGAGCCGACCGCCAGCAGGCCGGCGCGCACGGTGCGCACGATCCCGGCCAACGCCGCGGCCTCGCCCTGGCCGACGACGAGGTCGCCGTCGAGGTGGAACAGCCCGCCGGGGACGACCATCCGGAAGCCCGGCTGGGCCGCGGCCTCAAACCAGCTGGCGATGGGCACGAGCTCTGCGGCCAGCTCCCTCGCCCGGGTTGCGAGCGCGGCGGGGGTCGTGGAGTCGGGCATGCGGGCCAGCAGCCCGCGCAGGTCCGGGGTCTCGTCGCTGTCCAGGCCGAGGGCCTGGTATGCGGTGCGGCGGACGGCGTCGCTCTCCAGGCCGCGGGCCAGGTCCGCCAGGATCCCGTTGGGTCCGAAGACCTCCTCCTCGACGACCGGCGCCCGCAGGCCCAGGGCCTTGAGCGTGCCGCGGGCGGCAGGGGAGGCGGGCAGCATCAGGGTCTCGGACAGCGCCAGGCCGAAAGCGGCCGTCGGGTCGGCGGGCGCCTCGACCAGGGCCTCGGCGAAGTCGCCGCGGGCGAGGTCGGGGCGGGATCCACGAAGCGCCTTGAGCCCTTCTTCGATACGCTCCTCGGCGCGCACGGTGGACGAGTCGCCGGCGGGAGCGCAGGCGATGGAGACCAGGCCCAGGGAGAACATGGACCACAGGCCGAGGAATCCTGCGATTACGACGCGGACAGGGCGTTCCATACGCGGTGTCGCTCTGCATGCCCCTTGCCAACCCGGCGTGCGTCTCCAACTCCCTGGAATTCCTTGTTATCCTGCGCCGGTGAACGCGCCCTTGGCAGATCGGTCCGCCAGGATGTGGAGCAACGTTGCTCCACATGGAGCAGCCGTGCTCCTGGCGCTGACCGTGGCCGCAGGCTGCCTGTCCAGCGAGGTGGACGGCACGTGGCGGCATCCCGTGGACAGTGAGCCGACGGCGGGGCCGGCCTACGAGCTTGTGCTCGGACAGTACGGACCCGAGGTGGCGGGCCTCGTGCGCCTGTTTCAGGCGGCGGCGGAGGGCGGTGACGCCTACGCGAGGCCGGTGTATTGCACGGCCCTGACCGGCGGGGAGGTGACCGGCGACGTGCTCCGCTTCCGGTTCCAGGATCCCGACGGCGTGGGCTTCTCCGCCTTGCTGGAGGTGGGTGATGATCGGCTCACGGGGGGGGTGGCCGAAGATGACGGCCGGCTCAACCACATGGCCTTCGAGCGCATCGACACCGACGTGGACAAGGACTGCGAGGGCCGCACCGAACCGTTCGCACTGCATGGGATCGTCCAGGGCGAGGAGCTGCCGGACTCCTTGCGGGTCGGGCTCTTCTATACGGGCGTCGAGGAGTCGGCGCGGTTCTGGGCCCCCCGCAACATCGTCGAGCTCGACCCCGAGGCGCCCAGCTTCGCCATTGAGGTCAACCGGCTGCCCGACCCCAAGATGCTGTCGGTCGCCCTCACCGACGGCAGCCTGCGCTTCGCCTACGCCCTGTTCATCGCCTTCGACGACATCAACGGTGACGGGGCGTGGGATCGGGAGGTGCTCGGCAACGACGCCGCCGAGCCGCTGGTGGGCGTCGCCCCGGACCACGCCCTGGTGTTCCTCGAGGGGCGGGCCACCGCGGTCTACCCCGAGCGCCCGGAGCTGCTCGAGGAGCTCGCCCAGAACTACAACCTGGTCAAGGTCACCCGCTCGGGCGGCGAACGGAAGGTGACCCGCCTCACCCCCGTCGATCCGGCCACGGAGACGGTGCGCGTGGAGGTCCCCGCCGACCGGGCCGCCGGCCCATTCCTGGTGGACGACTGATCAAGCTCCTCCTGCTGCCGACCCTGGCCTTCGTGCCGACGGATCCGGCGTTGGTCGCGGCGGTGGACCAGGCGCTCGCCGACGGCGTGACCGTGCGTCCCGAGTTGACCGCCGTGTCGCCCGGGCAGCTGCGCGAGGCGGTCCAGGCCAAGAAGACCTACGCCGACCGGATCGCGCTCGCACGCGAGCTGGCGGAGGAGGGGGTGGGTGCCTACGAGCGCATGCACCTCGAAGACGCCGTGCGCCGCTTGCAGAAGTCCGCCGGCCTGCTGGATCGCACTCAGCACCGGTGGATCGACAGCGCCGAGGTGGCGGAGGTCCGCCTGACCCTGGCGCTGGCCCACCTCGAGTCGGGCCGGCGCGACAAGGCCCACCTGGCGTTCAAGGCGCTGTTGGCCCTCGACCCCCACCGCACGCTGGCCAAGGGCTACTACTCCCCCGGCGCGATCCAGGCGTTCCAGGTCGCCAAGGCGGACTTCGACAGCGCCTCCGATCACTCCCCGGGGCCCAGCGCCGCCGCGATCCCGGGCAAGCTGGTCGAGGCCCGGTACGTGCTGGAGGCTCACCTGCGGCGGCGTGCCCGCGGCGCCGCAGCCCTGGTCGTCAGCCTGTACGATTCGAAGACCAAGCGACTCATCGACCGCGAGTCGGTGCCCGCCGACGTCGACAGCCTGCCGTGGCGCACGGAGCGGTTGGTCAGCCGGATGCTGGCCTGCCTGACGCCTGATGGGCTGCCGGAGGCGCCCCCGAACCCGTTTCCCACCGGCCGCTGGCGCGTGGGCGCGTCGGTCGCGGGGGAGGTGTACGGCCAGCGCCCCGCCCGGGAGCCGTTCGTGAGCATGGGGCTGACCGTGCGGGGCGATTTCCTGATCCGGCCCCACCTCGTCGCCTTGGGCCGCCTGGGCTTCTCCACCTCCACGGACGCCCGGCTGTCGTCTGAGGACTACGAGGATCTGCGGACCTCGCTGGACACCGCCCGCCTGTTCCTGGCCATCGGCCCGCGCATCAGCACGTCCCGCATGGAGGTGCACCTGGCGGCCGGCCTCGAGGCCATGGCGCCGTCGGCCGTCCGCCACACGCGAGATCCGGGCTGCAAGTTCGGCGCGGGCCAGTTCTGCCTGTCGCAGCGGCACGATCCCGGCCTGTTGTTCGGACCCGGCCTCGCCTCGGGCGTATCCTGGCGCGTCATCGGTCCCATCCGCCTGAACGTGGAAGCTGCGATGACCTGGTACGTCCTGTCCGCCGGCGACAACGCCCTCAACGCCCCCTTCCGTCTGGGCACTGGGTTGGCCTATGCCTTCTAGCTCCGTCCGACCCGCCGCCCGCTCCATCGCGATCTCCTTGCTCATCCTCTCCGCCTGCAGGCCTGCCATGAAGCCCGATCAGCCCTACGTCCGGCCCGCCAACGACCAGCTCGTCGACCGGGTCAACGCCCAGCCCGGCGAGCCCGGGGGGGTCGTGCAGGCCGACGGACACCGCGCCATGACCGACAGGCTGCGGGTGGAGCGGTACCGCCTCGCCAATGGCCTGAAGGTCGTCGTGATGGAGGACGACGCGGCGCCGGCCTTCGCCTTCCAGATCTGGTACGGCGTGGGCTCCAAGCATGAGCGGGTCGGCAAGACGGGCCTTGCGCACTTCTTCGAGCACCTGCTCTTCCGCGAGTCCGAAGGGCTGGCCGAAGGAGAGTTCGATCGGATCATCGAGATGAACGGAGGCGCCAACAACGCCTCCACCTGGGTCGACTGGACGTACTACCGGGAGAGCCTGCCCGTCGGGGCGCCCTCCGCGCCGGCCGGCTGGACGCCGCCGCCGGTCCTCCGACCGCTCCCGCAGGACCGCTTGGAGCTGGTGGTCCGGCTCGAGGCCGAGCGCATGGGCAACATGAAGTTGTCCGAGCAGCAAGTGGACGCCGAGCGCGGCGCGGTCAAGAGCGAGCGCCTGTACCGGGTCGACAATGATCCCGAGGGCAAGATGTACGAGGTGCTGTACGACGCCGCGTTCACCGAGCACCCCTACCGTTGGCCGACCATCGGCTGGATGGCGGACATCGAGGCGTACAGCCGCGCCGACGTCGTCGACTTCTATGACACCTGGTACTCGCCCAACAACGCCACGGTCGTGGTGGTGGGGGCGGTGCGCACGGAGCGGGTCCTGTCCCTGATGCGGCGATGGTTTGGGCCGCTTCCGGCCAAGGATCTGCCTGCTTTTTCGGGCAAGATCGAGCCGCCCCAGGACGGCGAACGCCGTCGTCAGCTCGAGATGCCCCTGACCTCCGCCAAGGTGCTGCTGGGCTACCACGTGCCCGGCCAGTTGCACCCGGACCACGCCGCGCTCGAGGTCGCCAACGAGGTGCTGTTCGGCGGGCGCTCGTCGCGCCTTCACCGTCGGCTGGTGACCGGCGAGGAGCTGGCCAGCGACGTGGCCGGGTGGGTGTCGCCGTTCGCGGACCCCGGCGTCATGGAGGTGATGATCACGGCCAAGCGCGGGACGCGGCCCGCCCAGGTGGAGGGCGCCCTGTACGCGGAGGTCGCCAAGCTCGCCGACGACGGCCCGTCCTCGGCGGAGGTGGACAAGGCCCGGGCCCGGCTCGAGGCGGAGCTGCTGCGCGAGATCGCCTCGCTGGGCGGCCGCGCGGAGGCCCTGGGCCACTTCGAGGCGACCGGAGGTGACTTCGGCCACCTGATGGATCAGGTGTCCCGCTGGAACGCCGTCGGGGAGGACGACGTCAAGCGGGTCGTCGGCTCGTACCTGGCGGATCGCAACCGGACCGTGGTCATCGCGCGGCCCAAGGTGGAGACCCCCGAGGCTGGCGAGGAGGCTGACGACGAGGCCGGCGACGGGCCAGCCACCGAGCCAGCGGGGGGCGGCGGGGCCTCCTCGGGGGTGAGCGGGGACGCGCCGCTCAACCACCGCGCCGAAAAGGGCGCGGGGGGCGGCGGCCCGGACGGGGCGACCCGGCCCCGACGGCCGGTGCACCGGGCGGACCTGGACAACGGCGTGCATGGGATCCTCGTCGAGGACCACTCGTTCGCCATGGTTCGCCTCTCGGTCACGCTCAAGGTGGGCGCCGTCGCCGACCCGCCCGGCAAGGAGGGGTTGGGGATGCTGACGTCCCAGATGCTCCTGCGCGGGGCGGGGGGGCGCTCACGCGCTGAGGTCGAGGAGACCGTCGACTCCCTGGGCGCCAGCCTGGACGCCGGCGCGGCGCACACGTCGATGGCCCTGGACGGCGAAACGTTGACCCGCAACCTCGACGCATTCGCCGAGCTCTTGCACGACGCGCTCGTCGACCCGACCTTCGACGTGTCGGAGCTGGAGCGTCTCAAGCGGGAGACCGTCAGCGAGATCGAGAGCCTGCGCGACGACGATCAGGGCCTGGCCTCACGGTTCTTCCGGACCGAGGTCTATGCGGGCCACCCCTACGGCCGGCCGCCCATCGGGACGATCCGCAGCGTGCGGGGGATCGGCGTCGAGGACGTCCGGGCCTTCTTCAAGCAGCACTTCGTCGGGCGGAACATGGTGGTGTCCGCCGCCGGGGATCTCGACGGTGCGGCGTTCGTGACGCTCCTGAGGGATCGCTTCGCCGAGGTCCCCGCCGGAGAGGCCGAGGTGTTCGAGGTCGGCCCCGCGCCTCGCCCGCCGGGCCGCCGGGTGGTGCTCGTCGACAAGCCGGAGCGGACCCAGGCCCAGATCCTCATCGGCCACGACGGCATCGCGGCGGAGCACCCCGATCGGCCGGCGCTGACCGTCCTCAACACGGCGTTCGGCGGCACGTTCACCGCTCGGCTCATGCAGGAGATCCGGGTGGATCAGGGCTGGTCATACGGCGCCTACAGCCGAATCGGGGCGGATCGGGACGCCGGGTCGCTGCACATGTGGATCTTCCCGGAGATCGAGCACGCCCGCGCGGCGACGGAGCGGACCATCGAGTTGTTCGAGGCGGTGGCCCGCACCGGACTGACCGACGCTGAGCTCGCCTTCGCCAAGGACTACGTGGTGGGCGGGTTCGCCTTCGTGCACGAGACTCCCGGGCGCCTGGTCGACGAGCTGGTGAGGATGGAGATCCTCGGGCTGCCGCGGGACCACCTGGACACCTGGGTCGATCGGATCTCGTCGGTGACGCTGGCCGACGTCAAGCGGGTCGCGACCGAGCGGCTGCACCCCGATCATCTGGTGATCACCGTGCTGGCGACGGCGTCTGACCTCGAGGCGGAGCTGAAGGCGATGCCCGGCGTGGGCGAGGTGCGCGTGCTGCCCTACGACTCGGACTGAGCCTTGGGCGGGGCCTCCGCCTTGGGCGGCTGGGGGGCCTCCGGAGCCTCCGGCGCCTTGGGCTGCGGCAGGCCCTCCAACGCCTGGCGGGCGATGGCGGCCCGCTCGTCCTCCGGGAACATCTCGATGAGTCTACGGAATGCGTCGTAGGCCTTGTCGGGGGCGTCCAGCTGATCCCGATACACGGCGCCCAGCGTGAGCAGCGCGTCCTGGGCCAGGCCGACGTCCGGATAGCTCTCCACCAGCCGCTCGAGCCGTCCGGCGGCGGCGCCGGGTTGCTCCCGGTGCAGGTAGAAGTCGGCGACGTACGCCTCGTGGTCCGCCAGGCGGCGACGCGTGGAGGTGCGCATCTCCTTGGCCTCCTTGACGTGCTCCCCGTCCGGGTGCTTGTCGAGGTAGCGGTCCAGGGCACGCACGGCGTCCCGTGTGGCCGCCTGGTCCTTCTCGTAGGCGGGGGGCATGAAGAACCAGTCCTCAGGCATCTCCCGATAGTAGGACTCGCCGATGCGGTAGCGGGCGTAGGCGACCTTGGCGTGGTGGGGGTGGAATCGGACGAACGCCCGGTAGATCTCCACCGCCTCGAGGAACTTGCCCATCTCAAACTGGCAGTCGCCCAAGCGGAGCTCGGCCAGCGGCGCGAACGCCGAGTAGGGGTGCTTGGTCTTGATCTCCTGGTACTCGCGGATCGCCTCGAGGTAGTTGGCGCCCTCGAAGGTCTCCTCGGCCGTCTCGTACGCCGCCCTGGCGGCGTCCTGCGGGGTCGCCGCGTCGTTGCCCTGCACGCCGGCGCACGCCGCGGTGGCCAGGAACATGAGGACAGCGGCGAGGGTGGGTCGGGAGCAGGTCACAGGCGGCGGATTGTCCAGATGTGAGGGCGGGATCGCAAACCCCCGCAGGCGGCCCGGATCATTGCTGCACAATCGGGGCGCTGTTACGCTCGCCGCGGCGCTGATGGCCGAGCAGAACCGGAAGACTCTGAGGTCGTTCTACTGCAGGGATTACCTGTGGGAGCTGTTCGAGGTCATGACCCGTGACCTCGGCTGTTCGATGGACTATCTCATCAACGAAGCGATGCGGCACTACGCCCGCAGCCGCAACTGCTCGTTGGCCAACGCCCGTCCCGAGGGCGGGCCTGCCGGTGCCCCTGCGGGCGGCGCGCCCGCGCCCGGCTACGCGGCACCGCCCCCACCTCCCCCGGGCGGCGCATACGCCGGTGGCGGTGGCTACGGAGGTCAGCCCGCGGGCGGCGGCGCCTACCCGCCCGGCGGCGGCTACGGCCAGCAGGGCGGAGGCCCTCCACCCGCCCCTGGCGGATACAGCGGCGCGCCCGGCTACGGTCAGGCCCCTGGTGGCTACGGCGCCCCTCCGCCGGCGTACGGCGGCGGCCCGCCCCCGCCTCCCTCGGCGGGAGCGCCGGCCGGCCACGCAGGGCAGCACCGGCCGCAGCAGCAGGGTTACGCCCAGCAGCCCGCCGCTCAGCAGCCCCAGCCCACGGGTCCCCCGCAGCCTCCCGCGCCGCCCGCCGCCGGCGAGTACGGCGGTGGCGCCCAGCCCCCGCCGCCCCCCATCCCGGAGGCCCAGGGCCAAGCCCCGCTGTTCCTCATCTTCAACGGGCAGAAGTACAAGATCGACAAGGAGAAGTTCATCATCGGGCGAGGCAGCCAGATGACGGACCTGACCATCCGCGACGGCAACATCAGCCGGAAGCACGCGGCGATCATCTTCAGGGGCGGGAAGTACTATCTGAAGGACCTCGATTCGACGAACGGCATCGACTACCAAGGCAGTCGCATCGATTCGAAGAAGATCGAGGAGGGCGACGTCTTCCACATCTGCGACTACGAGCTCCGCTTCTCGATGCAGCCCTGACGTCCCGGGGGCCGTCCTCCGCTGACAGCGGGCCCTTGCCTGGCGGGGCTTTGGGCGGGGCTGGGAAGGCGCGTCTGCGGGGGCACGGATGTCGCGGTGAGCGGGGACACGGTTGAATAACTTCCCGATTCCACCGGCAGCGGAGCTGCCCACGCCTGTCGCGAGTTATTCAACTGTGTCCCCCGTGCCTGCTGGGCCTCCGGCGGACCGTGCCGGCTGGGCCTCCGGCGGACTGGGCCGCTACTGCGGCTGTGCCGTCGGTCTTGTTCCCGGCGTGGGCGTCTTGGCGCTGATGGCCGGCGCTGCGCGGCGGTGGATGACCAGCGTCTCGCTGCTTGTCAGGCGGCTGTCGTCACGGGCGACCACGACGATCCGGTTCAGGCCCGGCTCGAGCGGGACGTTCTGGTCGATCTTCATGGCCGGCGACGGCGAGCCGTCCTTGGGTGCCGGGGTGGAGTTCGGCACGAAGGCGATCTTGCGGCTCTTCGAGCGGCGGCCGTGCTTTGTGTAGACGTACACGCTGTACTCGACGACCCGCGTGTCGTCGCTCGCCGTGCCCTTGATCAGGATGCTCGTGGCGTCCTTGGGGTAGGCGTCGATCACCGAGGAGTCCAGCCGGATGCGGGGCGCCTCGTGGAACGTCGTCCACTGCGGCGTGACCTTCTTGTTGTTCTTGGCCGGGCGCCGGTCCTTGTAGGCCTTGACGTCCGCCGCTGCGACGAAGCCCAGGCGGTCGCCGTCGGTCACCCGGTACCAGCCGCGGCACTTCGAGGTCGCGGCCAGCCATGCGCCGCCGGGGGCCTTGCCCAGGGTGGACGACTCGGCGCCGCACGCGGACTTCAGCGCAGTCCCACCCTTGGCCTTAACCCGCAAGGCGCCCTTGAACGGCGTGGTCTTCGTGGTCGCCCCCGCGAGCGCGATGTCCAGGGACTCCACCGCGCCGACGCGCAGCTCGGTGTCCAGCATGCTGAACTCCGCCTTGAACTGGGGGGCCTGGGTGCCGGGCCGGATCTCCACCTGGAAGCGGCCGGTGGCGCCCTTGCCCGGGGCGACCTCGCCGAGGGTGGCTCGGCCGGACTTCAGGTCGACGAAGCGCCGGTCCACGTCCTTGTCGAGGCCCATCTTGGCGAGGGTCTCGGCCGAGGTGCCGTCGCCCACGTTGGTCACGTGCAGCAGCACGTCGCTGGTCTCGCCGGCGCGGATGCGGCCGTCGCCGTCACCGCCCGCGGCGTCGTCCACCTGCCAGGCCCAGCGGAAGTGCGGCCGAGGTAGCGCCAGGGTCCGAAGCCGCAGATCCGTCTGCGCCAGCGACAGGGCGTCGGCGTCCGAGTGCACCGTCAACGTCAGCTCGTCGACCCGCTCATCCTCGTCCTTGGGCACCTTGACCTTGGTCGACCACGAGCGGGTCTCGCCGGGCGGGATCAGGCCGAACACGAACTCGAGGTCGTTGAGCGTGCGGCTGTCGCTCTCGGACATCCCGCGCACCCGGTACAGAGGCGTGTCGCCCCGATTGGTCACCTTGGCGGTCACGGTCAGCTCGTCGCCGGCGCGCACGCCTTGGGTGCTTGCGGAGGTCGTCACGGCCACGACGGGCACGTTGTTGGCGTCGTTGGACCCGTCCGCCCAGTCGACCTTCAGCTTGGACAGCGCCTCGCCGATCTTGCCGGTCTCGTGGATCTGCACCTCATCGAGGAAGCCCTCGGCGTTGCGGAGCATCTCGCGGCGCATCCCTGAGCCGCCGGCCCGCCGGATCAGGTCGCGGGCGAGGCGCATCTGGAAGTCCGGCGTGCCGACCCGGCCCGCGGCCTCTTCGGCGGCCCGCGTCGCGGCCTCTTCATCGGACAGGTCGTCCACGGGCGGCTCCCAGTAGTGCAGCACCCGGTTCGGCCTTGCCTCGGCCCTCGCCGCCTCATTGGTCAGGTGCTCGTCGAGGTCCGCCTCGCGCACGCCCTGATCGCCGGCGTAGTAGCTGACGTCGTCGCCCTCGAGCGTCACCGGGACCGACACGAGGTCAGGCACGATGCCCACGGACTGGATGCTCACCTCACCGGGCGTCAAGTACTGCGCCACCGTCAGCTTGAGCGCCGACGAGTCGTCCAGGGTGAAGAGCACCTGCACGGAGCCTTTGCCGAAGGTCTGCTCGCCGATCACCAAGGCGCGGTCCTGGTTCTTGAGCGCCCCGGCCACGATCTCGGACGCCGACGCGCTCCCGTTGTTGACCAGCACCACCAGCGGGTAGCGATCCTCGGTCCCGCGCCAGGTGGCCTCCTTGGTCTCCTTGTGCTTGTTCTGCGCCCCGACCGTCAGGACGATGGTGCCCGAGTCCAGGAACAGGTCGCTGACCTTGATCGCCTGTCCCAACAGCCCGCCGGGGTTGTTCCGCAGATCCAGGACCAGCCCCTCGATGTCGCCGCCGTTGTCCGTGCGCATCTGCTCGATGTGCCGCTTGAGGTGGGCGGTGGTGTTCTCTTGGAAGTTCTTGACCTTGACGTAGCCCACGCCGCCCTCAAGCAGCTTGCTCTCGACGCTGTGGATCTGGATCCGGTCGCGGGTCAGCGAGAACTGCTTGGGCGCCGTCCAGCCCTTGCGCAGGATCCACACGGTCACCTCGGTGCCGATCTTGCCGCGCAGGCGGTCCACCGCCTCCTGCAGGCGCATGTTGACCGTCGACTCCTCGTTGATGCGCACGATCTTGTCGCCCGCCTTCAACCCTGCCCGGCTCGCCGGCGTGTCGTCGATGGGCGAGATCACGGTCAGCTGCCCCTCGCGGATGCTGATGACGATCCCGAGCCCGCCGAACGAGCCTCGGGTGTTCACCTTCATCTCGCGGAAGGTCTCTGCGGGCATGTGCACGGAGTGGGGGTCCAACGTGGACAGCATGCCGTTGATCGCTGCGTACTCGACGTCCCTGGGCTTGATCTCGGGATCGGAGATGTGTTCGCCGATGAACCGCAGGATCGAGCGGAGCCGGTGGCGGGCGAGGAAGATGTTCTGCATCTGCGCGAGGTCGAAGGTCCGCTGGTTCCTGCCGACGACGACCTCCAGGGCCGCTGGGTCGTCGTCCGGCTCGCCGGGCGCGGGGCGGACGATCACCTCGGGCACCAGGCGCTGCACCTCCTGCAGGGCCTCGAACAGCATGGTCTTGGGGCGGATCCGGGTCTCGTCGACGTACTCGCCGTGCACCTTGTTGAGCACCTGGGCGAGGATCTTCAGCTCGGCGTACTGGCTGGCCTCGCCGAGGGCCTCGGCCTCGCTGGGGCTGGGATGGAGCTCGAAGCGCCAGCCGGTCTTGCCCAGCTTGTTGGTCACGGAGACCGTGAAGGCGATGACCAGCGCCGCAAGAGCAAGCACCAGTCTCGAAGAACGCATCATTCCCTCTCCTCACGACCCCCGAGCAATCTAACCGCGGGGTCCCACTTGATCAACGAATCGCCTGTCATTTGGGCCTTTTCCGGCGGTCGATTCTGCCCAGGCAGCCTCGATTCCCGGGCAGGGGGTTGCCCGCCTGCAGACCCTGAGGTAAGGGGTCGCCCTTCGCAGCGGAGGGCGTAGCCATGGGCGAGAGCACCGAGACTCCAGTCATCCTCGTCGCCGATGACGACAGCCAGATCCTGGATCTCATCACCGAGCACTTCGAGTCGTTCGACTGTGAGCTCCTGACCGCCAGCGACGGCGAGCAGGCTCTGGAGATGGCGCTGGAGCACGTGCCGGACCTGGTGGTGCTCGACGTGATGATGCCCGGCCTCAACGGCTGGGAGGTCTGCCGCTACCTCAGGGAGCACGACGGCTTCGAGAAGACCGGCGTGATCATGCTCACCGCCATCGGCGAGAACGTGAACGACACCACGTCGCCCCTGTTCGGTGCCGACGACCACGTCGACAAGCCGTTCGCGTTCGCCGAGCTCGAGTTCAAGGTGAAGCGCGTCATCTCGGAGCGCCGCCGGGGAGTTGCAGGGGCGTAAGTCGGTCGAAGTCGCTCGCACGTCTGTTGTGACGTTCGGCGCCCCGGCGAAGATTCCCGAGTTTCTTGATCCTCAGGCGGGCGGACGGCTGTCTACAGGCTGTCCTCGATCTTCATCAGCAGGTCCTGTGCGCGGGCATGTTCGGCGCTCTTGCGGGGTGTGATCTTCAGCGCCGTCTTCAGCCGCGCCATGGCCGCCTGTGGGTCCGGGTTGCGCAGCTTCATGGCCTGCAAAGTCAGCTCGCGGGCCTTGATGACGAGCTTGTCGAGGACCTGCTGGGCGGCCCGATGGTCCTTCACCAGCGCCCTTGCCCGCACGGCGGTCCTTGCGGCGTCCTTGAGCTTGCCGTCGTCGAGGTTGTCCTGCGCCTGCTGCGCCAGCGCCTCGGCCAGCTGCCGCGCCACGGACGACCGGTAGCCGCGGCCCAGCCCCTCGTCGAGCTTCAGGGCCGCTTCGAGGTGCGCCACCGCTGGTCCGGTCTTGCCCGCGTTCAACGAGGCGGCGCCGGCCTTCTGGGCCTTGGAGAAGGCCCGGACGTCCGCCGCCATCTTGCCCGCCTTGGCGTTGCCTCGTGCGGCGACGGCGTGAAGGATCCTGGCGGCGTCGTCAAACTGCCCCTCTCGATAGCGCGCCATCGCCTCGGGCACCCCGCCACCCGGCGCGGCCGTCACCGACGTCGGCGTCTCTCCCGCCGTCGGTGCCCGGTCGGCAGGCCCTGCAGCCGCGGCCGGGGCCGCGGGGGTCGGCTTGGCGGTTGGGGCCTTGGTCGCGGGCGCGGGGGCTGCGGCCGCCGCCTCGGCCACGTCCAGGGCCTTGAGCGCTGCCCGGGCCTCTGGATGGAAGGCGGCGCCCCCGGGGATACCGGACAGCAGGCCCCGCGCCTCGGGCGCTCGGCCCTTGCCCCCCAGCTGCATCCCCCGCCGATACACGTCGCGATACGCTCGGATCTCGCGAACGGCGCGGTCGGCGTCGGCCAGCGTCGGGTCCGCCGCCGACGCCCGGCGGAACTCCCTCAACGAGCCCTCCCAGTCTCCCCGCTGAAAGGCTGTCGCCCCTCGGCGATAGTGGGTGAGCCCCGCGGAGTGGCCGGCGCTGTCCGCGCTGTCGCGGTACGTGAGCCAGGACGCGGTCACGACCGCCAGGGTCAGGACCACGGACGCGGCCAAGGCGGCCCACAGCGCAACCCGTGCGCCGGTTCTCGAGCGGGCCTTGCGATAGACCCGGAGGTCCGCCGCCTGGGTCTTCCGGCCTTCCAGCGGCGACTCCATGTCCGCGGGCGCCGGCCGCAGCGGGCCCGAGGATCGTCTGGAGCGGCTGCGGGCCTTGCCCGGCGGCCTGTCCACGGCGAGGTACTCGAGCACCGAGTTGCCGACCTCGATCTGGTCGCCGTCCTCGAGGTCGCCCTCGTCCGAGACGCGGCCGTTCAGGCGGGTCCCGTTGCCGCTGCCCAGGTCGCGGAAGTGCCAGCCCGTGGCGGTGGAGATGAGCCGCAGGTGCTTCCGGCTGACGGCGATGTCCGGAAGGACGAGGTCGTTGTCCGTGCCCCGGCCCAGGGTCAGGTCGTCGCCATGCAGGGGATAGCGGCCGCCCTCGTGCTCCCCACCCACGACGGACAGCCAGCATTGGCCAGAGGCTTCGGCCAAGCGAATGCTGGACACCCCTTTAGCCCTCTTCGCCCCAGAAGAAGCCCTGTCCGTACTCGACGCCGAGCTTGCGCAGCGTCTCCATGTCGGCGGCGGACTCGATGCCTTCGGCGATGACCTCGGCCCCCAGGGCGTGGGCCACCGACACGATCCGCTCGAGCGCGCGCTCCCGGTCGCCCGGGTCGGTCCCGATGCCCGTCACCATGCGCTTGTCGATCTTGAAGACGTCGGGCTCGAGGATCACCAGGCTCTCAAACGAGCTGTGGCCATAGCCGATGTCGTCCACGGCGATGGACACCCCGCTCTCCTTGAGGCGGCGGACCACCTCGGTCAGCGAGAAGGCGTCGGTGGGCAGGCGCTGCTCGGAGATCTCGATGCACCAGCTCGACGGCGGTCGATGGGTGGGGAAGGCGCGCAGGAGCGCCTCGGCCGGCAGGTCCATGAGCGTGGAGGGGAGCACGTTCAGGTGGACCTTCAGGTCGCCGTCGACGTCGGAGGCGGCGATCACGCACTGCTCGAAGCACTGGCGGTCGACCACGGTCATCAGGCCCGCCTCGGCGCACGCCGCGAACAGCGCGTCCGGCTGCTCGTAGCCCGGGATCGTCGTGCGCATCAGCAGCTCGTAGCCGGCGATTCGCCCGGTCTCGAGGTGGGTGATGCGCTGCTTGACCGGGGCCAGGTCGTGCCCGGTCCGGATCCGCTCGATCACCTCGGCGATGGTCGGCAGCTCGCCCTCGCCCGCCGGGCCGCCCCAGGCGAAGCGGTTCTTCCCGCCGGCCTTGGCCCGCGCAAGCTGGATCACCGCCAGCTCGACCGCGTCGTCCAGGGTCTCGGTGGTGTCCGGGACGTGGGCGAGCCCCAGGCTCACGGTCACGCCCACATGGCCCGCGATGGGGTGCCTTCGGGTGCCGGTGGACGCCAGGCGGACGCGCTCGGCGACCAGGCAGCCCTCTGCCAAATCCGTGGAGGGCAGCAGGACCATGAAGCGGTCGCCCTGCAGCCGTCCGACGTGATCGGTGGTGCGGATGGAGGCCTGGATCGCCCGGGTGACGTCGCGCAGGACGCGGTCACCGGCGGCCCGCCCGTGCACCTCGTTGAAGCCGCCGAAGTCGTCGACGTCGATGACCAGCGCCAGCAGCACCGACCCCCGCCGCCGTGACCACTCGAGCTCCCGGTCGAGGACCTGCCGGAGCCCGCGCTTGTCCAGCGCCTCGGTCAGCCCGTCGACCATCGACAGGCGGGCCAGGCGCTCGTTGTCCTCCCGGAGCTCGTCGCTGCGGTCGACCAGGTTGCGCTTGACCCGGTGGCGCTCCGCCGCGAACTGCAGGGCCCGCATGACGTCCTTGTCCTTGGCCCCCCCCTTGATCAGGTAGTCCTGCGCCCCGGCGCGCAGGGCCTCGAGCGCAACCGACTCTTCGGCGCGCGAGGTGCGGACCACCACCGGCGTGCGCGGGGCGTGGTTGACCAGCCGCCGCACCGCCTCGACCCCGTCGTTGTCCGGCAGCCCCAGGTCGAGGATCACGATCCGATCGGGGTCCATCTCGAGCTTGAGCAGGGCCTCGGACAGGCGCGCCACCCGCTCCAGGCGGATCGGTCGCGCACCCCGCCCTGCGTGCAGCGAGGCAGTGAACAGCTCGGCTTCTGCGTCGTCGTCCTCGACGAGGAGGATCGACAGAGCCGAGACGGCTGCGAGGTCGTTCAGGGAGGGGCCTCCCCCCTGCTCGCCCTCGTCGCCTTGCTCGAAGTATCCGGTGCTCACGGCGCCGTCGTTGCGCCCCTATCCGGCTAAGGACCTGCCGGATCCTACCTCAGCCGGAGGCTTGAGTGTCTTACAGGCCCCGGTCGGCAAATCGGGCGGCCCGTTCGACGTAGGACTTCCAGGAGGAATCGATCCACTCCAGGTCCTTGTCGGTCAGCTCGCGGACCACGCGAAAGGGGCTGCCGAAGACGAGCACGCCCTCGGGCACCACCTTGCCCATCGGCACCAGCGTGCCGGCGCCGACAATGACGTTCCGGCTGATGTGGCAGTTGTCCAGGAGGATGCTGCCCATGCCCACGATGATGTCGTCCTCGACCGTCGCGCCATGCACCGTGACGTTGTGGCCGACCGTCACCCGGTCTCCGACGATGCTCATGGACTTGCCGGCGGTGGTGTGCACGACCGCGCCGTCCTGGATGCTCGTCCCCTCGCCGATGCGGATCATGCCGTCGTCGCCCCGCGCTCGACGCCGGTGAGGATCGACTCGGCCCGCAGCTCGCCGGAGTCGGCGCCGCGGAACTCGGTGATCATCCGCACGAACGTCAGCTTGCCGCACCTGCGGCTGTCCTTGTCCCAGATGTCGTCGATGCGCGACGTCGCCACCAGCCGCTCGCCCGCCCGCGGCGGGGGTCCGTGGAAGCGGTACTCCTGCTCGGCGTGCATGCCCCGCTCCTGCGACATCTGGACCCGGTCCCATGGGTTTCCGCCCTCCACCACCAACTCGAACTCGGCGCCCTGCGCGCCCTTGCTCGCCCAATCTACCAAGGCCCCTCCTACGCCCGCTGGGAGCTCACTGAGATGATCTCGCCGGTCATGTACGACGAGAGCTCGCTGGCGAGGAACACGATGACGTTGGCCACCTCCTCGGGCGTCGCCGCCCGCCCGAAGGCCTCGCGGCCTGCCAGCTCGTCGAGCAGCTCGGCGGGGGCGGATTTTTCGAGGTGGGCGTGCATCGCCAGGCTGGGCGCCACGCCGTTGACCCGGATCCCGTGGGGGGCGCCCTCCATCGCCGCTGTGCGCGTGAGCGCCATCACCCCGGCCTTGGCCGCGGCGTAGGCGGCCTGACCCGCCTGGGCCCTCCATCCAAGCACCGAGGAGTTGGTGACGATGACGCCGGGTCGACCCGCGTTGATGAGCCGGCGCAGCCCGGCCCGCACGCATCGCATGGTGCCGGTGAGCGTGACGTCGAGGATTCGATCCCACTGGTCGTCGGTCATGTCGACCAGCTCCACCGTCCTGCCGAGCCCGGCGTTGCAGATCAGCACGTCGAACGCGCCGGCGGCATCCAGCAGGCCGCGCACCTGATCCTCGTCGGTCACGTCGCACGGGACGGCGACCACCCCCTCGCCCAGGTGCTCCTGCGCCTCAGCTAGGCGTCGCTCGTGGCGGTCGGAGATCACGACCTGCGCGCCCTCCTCCAGGCAGCGCAGGGCGCTCGCGTACCCGATGCCGGTGCCCGCGGCGGCCGTGACCACCACCCTCCTGCCGGCCAGCAGCCCGTTCATCGTGGTCCCCTCGGCAGGCCCAGCCCCCGCTGGGCGATGATGTTCCTCTGGATCTTGTTACAGCTTGTTGATGAGCGCCGGCCCGGACAGCTCCCCGGACGACAGCTCCGACAGCATCCGCAAGGCGTTGAGCCGCATGATGTCCAGGCCGATCGACGCGTCCGCCAGGCGCTGGCGGATCACCGGGTCTGTGTCGAGCCCGCGCACCCGGGCGAGATGCCGGACCTCCGTGAGCTCGCCCGCAAACGCCAGCTGCTGCGACAGGGTGGACACCCCCCGCTCGAACGCCAGCGTGCCCAGCGCGACCTTCCAGCCGTCGCCCGGCGCGCCGACGATGTGGTCCGCCGGCGTGCGTGCCCCGTCAAAGAAGACCTCGGCGAACTCGGTGCCGCCGGTCATCTGCCGGATCGGCCGCACCTCCACGCCGGGCTGGTCCATGGGCACGAGCAGGTAGGAGATGCCTTTGTGCTTGGGCGCGGACGGATCCGTGCGGCAGAGCACGAACGCGTAGTGGGCCCGCTCGGCCAGCGAGGTCCAGACCTTCTGGCCGGTGATGACCCACTCCCCGGTGGCCTCGTCGACCACGGCCTCGGTCGCCACGGCGGCCAGATCCGATCCGGCGCCCGGCTCCGAGTAGCCCTGGCACCACAGCTCGTCGACGTTGACGATGCCGGGGAGGAAGCGGGCCTTGAGCGCGTCGCTGGCGAAGTGGATGAGCGTCGGCCCGAGCAGCTCCTCGCCGATGTGGCTGATCCGGCCAGGGGCCCTGGCGCGGGCGTACTCCTCGCGAAAGATGACCTGCTCGTGCAGGGTCGCCTCGCGGCCGCCGTACTCCCCAGGCCAGCCCAGGCCGATCCAGCCCGCCTCGGCCAGCGGACGCTCCCAGGCCAGGCGGCGGTCCCACAGCTCGTCCTCGTGGCCCGGGCCGCCGCGGCCGCGCACGTCGGCGAACCGGCCGCACAGCTCCGCCTCCAGCCAGCTCCGCACCTCGTCGCGGAACCGCTCCTCCTCCGCAGAGAACCGCAGGTTCATGGGCCCACGCTCATCCGCGGTACGCTCCCGCGCCATGGCCAACCACGTCCACCGGGTCCGCATCTACTACGAGGACACCGACCTGTCGGGCGCCGTCTACCACGCCAACTACCTGCGCTACTTCGAGCGAGCCCGCGAACACCTGTTCGGCCCCGAGCGGCTGGTCAGCCTCTGGAACGACGATGGACTGGGGTTCGTGGTCTACAAGGCCGACCTGGTCTGGCGCGCCCCGGCCCACCTCGGCGACGAGCTCGAGATCCGCAGCTCGTGGCGCAAGGATGGCCGCTTCCGTGCGCTGTTCGATCAGGCCGCGTGGCGGGCTGGCGAGGAGCGCGCCCTGGTCGAGGCGGAGATTCAGCTCGCCTGCGTGGATCGGGACGGCAAGTTGGCCCCGCTGCCCGAGCTGCCTGAGTAGCGGGGTCACGGTCGCCCGGCCGCGTGCAGGTCGGACTGCATCGCCGCACGCACGGCCTTGGCGCCCGACCGCTCGGTCAGGAATCGGCGGGCCTCGTCGCGCAGCGCCGTGACGTCTTCGTCGAACGAAAAGCGCAGCGGTCTAGTCCTGGTCGCGCTGGCAGATGGCGAAGCCCTGCTCGGTGTTCTCGCAGTGGGCGCGGGCCATGCATTCGGTGTCCCGAAAGCACCAGCCGCCCGGAGGTCGGGGCGGCAGACAGCGGCCCATGCCCGAGCTGCCTGGGAGCATCGAGTACAGGCGGTGGCAGACCTCGCCGGGGGCGCAGGCCTCGTCGTCGCCGACCGCACACTCGGTGGCGTCCGCGCCCGAAGGCACACAGATGGGCGCCTGGCCCGGCGCGCAGCCCAGCCCTTGCGCGCAGCCGGTCGCCGAGTCCGGGGCGCCCCCGAGCTCGCAGGAGGCGCCCTCGCCGTTGACCGGCAGGCAGAACTCACGGCTCAGCTCGCACATGAGCTCACCGGGGCACTGCTCGTTGGA
>PVBE010098883.1_pt1 | contig 29748 bp, 23 predicted proteins | sample 1631181 | NCBI WGS metagenome assembly PVBE01 (sample SAMN08397723, study PRJNA350692) | Marine metagenome, whole genome shotgun sequencing project. | isolation source: water | place: Pacific Ocean | collected 2012-04
CGGAGCGCCAACGCGAAGTGGCTGTACGAGCTCAGTCACAAGAACCCAGTCTGGATTCATCCCAGCGACGCGGAGCGGTTGGGCGTCACCACCGGCGACCTCCTGCACATCGAGACCGAGATCGGCTCCATGGTGGACTCCGCCTGGGTGACCGAGGGCATCAAGCCCGGGATCGTGGCCATCAGTCACCACTTGGGACGGTGGAGGCTCCAACAGGGCCGCGGGATCGGCAGGGGCATGGCCGCCACCGTGGCGCTGGACGATGACGGCGAGGGCGACCACAGCCTGCACATCGTCGCCTCGGGCGGGCCCTGGGAGTCCAACGACCCCGACACCAGCCGCATCTGGTGGAAGGACGTGGGGGTGCATCAGAATTTGACCCACGGTGTGCACCCCGACCCCATCTCCGGCGCGCACTGCTGGCACCAGAAGGCCACGAGCGTGCGCAAGGCCGGACCCGGGGACCGTCATGGCGATGTGCAGGTGGACCTGAAACGCTCCATGTCGGTCTATCGAGAGTGGGTCGCGCTCACGCGCCCCGCGACTGTGCATAGTCCCGACGGAACGCGGAGGCCGTGGTGGCTGAAGCGACCCTTGAAGCCGACCCGCGAGGCCTACAAGCTGCCCGCCGAATCCAAGACGGAGACCGCGTGATGTTGATGAACCGAACCCTGCTGGCGAACTTGCTCGAAGGACGGTGCGACGAGGCGTCGCTGGCCGACGCTGCGCTGGACGACCGGGTGGCGCGGGCGCTCCTGACCCTGGGCTGGCCCGACGGGGGCCACGGCGCCGTCGATGGTGTGGCGGCGGAACTGTACGAGATCTTCGGACGCTGCGTGTTTCCCTTCGAGGGTGTGTTCCTGGACCCCGCCGTCGCCGCGCGCGGGTCGTTGGCGGAGGCGCTGCGGGCGTCGCACCGAGCCCCCACCCTTGTGCACTGGATCCCGGCGTTCTGTTGCTCGCTGAAGGACCTGCGGCGGCCCCTCGCGACCGCGTTGGCGGACGTGATCCAGGAGCTGCTGCTGGAGACCGAGGGCGGCGTCCGGCTGCCGTCGCCGATGCGCGGGATCGCGCCGGATCTGGACCACGCGGAGACGGATCTGCGGGAGCTGATCGCGTGGCTGTCCACGCCCTCGCGCTGCGGGCTGTTCCTGTCGTCGGGGGCGATCGGCCAGATCGCGCGGACCGTCGATGTGCCGCGGGGCTTCGGTCCCCGGGGACGCCTGCTGCGTCAGTTGATCGATTCCGCGACGCGGTTTGGCCGGCTGGACGCCGTGCTCGGGGGCCTCGGCTTGATCGTCGCGCGCCACCGGGAGACGTTGTCGGCCGCGCCGTATCAGACCCCCGCGTTGCAGGCCGCGACGGCCCCCTGGCGGGAGCGGTTGGAGACGACGCAGCGGCTGCTCGGCGAGATCGCGGGCCGCGCCGCGGCGGTTCCAGGACCCGAAGCGCGCGCGTGACCGAGGAGGGCACCGGCCCGGGCGCGCCGACCGTCACCGGGGAGCTCCTCGCGGGGCTGAGCGTGGCCGTGATCCTGGCCCCCCAGGCGATGGCGTACGCCGTACTCGCCGGCCTTCCCCCCTGGCATGGGCTGTACGCGGCGGCGGTCGCCCCGATCGCGGCCGCGCCGCTGGCCTCGTCCCGCTACCTGCAGACCGGACCGGTGGCCCTGACCTCCCTGCTCACCGTGGGGGCGCTGGGCACCATGGCCGCGACCGGGAGCGCGGAGTACGTCGGCCTCGCGGCGGTGCTCGCGGTGGTCGTCGGCGTCGTGCGGTTGGCCATCGGGCTGTTCAAGGCCGGACGCATCGCCGAACTCATGACGCCCCCGGTGCTGCAGGGCTTCATGATCGGGGCGGCGGTCCTGATCCTGGCATCACAGATCCCCTCGGCGCTGGGCGTGACGGACGTCGAAGGCCGGCTGCTCGCGCGGGCTGCAGCAGCGGCGTCGGAGCCAGGATCCTGGGTTCCGGTGGCGGTGGCGCTGTCGGTCGCGACCGTGCTCCTGGTGCGGCTGGGCAAGCTGCTTCATCCCCTGTTCCCGGGCGTGCTCGTGGCCGCGGCGGGAGGCGTGGCGCTGGCGTGGGCGGGCGCTCCCGTCGGTCCCACGGTGGGGGCGCTGCCGGAGACCACGCTGGCGCTGCGGCTGGATCTCCCGTGGGCGTCGACCGCGCAGTTGATCCTCCCCGGCATCGTCATCGCGCTGGTCGGGTTCGCCGAGGCGGCGGCGATCTCCAAGGTGTTCGCGGACGCCGACGGCGAGGACTGGGACGTCGACCGCGAGTTCACCAGCCAGGGAGCCGCGAACGTCGCCGCGGGGCTGTTCGGCGGCTTCCCCACCGGCGGTTCCTTCTCCCGCAGCGCCCTCGATCGAGAGGCCGGCGGAGTGACCCGCTGGTCCGGGCTCATCGCCGGGGTGGCGATCCTCGCGTTCCTGCCGCTGGCGGGCATGTTCGAGGTGCTCCCCCTGGCCGTCATGGGCGGGATCATCATCGCTGCGGTGGTCAAGCTGCTGGACCCCCGACCCTTGCTTCGGAACGCCAGCGAGCGACGGCTCGACGTCTCGGTGGGGCTGCTGACGTTGGGGCTGACCCTGTCGCTGGCGCCTCGCCTGGACCTCGCGGTGTTGGGTGGAGTCGCGGCCGCGGCGCTCAGCCGACTGCTGTCCGCGGACGTCCGCGGACACGACTCGGACACAGGGTAGCTCGAACCACACTCCAGTGATTTCAACGACTTAGCTGGTTGGCACGGGCCTTGAAATGGTCTGGGAGTACCCCTGGAGATTCCCATGCCGACTAGCACCCGTTCCTACACCGACCTCCCCGCCCCCGCCCCGCCGGCCGCCGCGCTGCGCAAGGAGATGGCGAAGGTGATGTGCCCCGAGTGCGCGTCCCGCTACCGCTTCCCCGTCCGCAAGCTGTCGGACGGTCACGGGCTGAAGGTCACCTGCCCCAAGTGCCAGCACCAGTTCGTCGCCGTCGCGCCCAAGCCGGTGTCGCCGACGGTTCCGTTCCCCGCCATCGCCGGGGTGGACAACAACATCCTGGACGTGTGGATGCACGGACAGCAGCAGCGTCGGCGCCGTCGGGTGCTCGGCGTCGTCGCTGCGCTGCTGCTCGCTGGGGCCTGGGGGTTCTTCAGCGGCAGCGACGATGTCGAGGTCGAGACCGCGCCCATCATGGCCGAGGTGCCCACCGCCTCGTCCTCCGCCGCGTCGACCGAGGTGAGCGCCGCCGTCGCCGCCATCCTCGAGCACGACTCGACCGCCCTCGCCGCCGAGCCCACCGAGCCCGAGCCGGAGCCCGCCGCCAAGGCCGCCCCCGCCCCGGTCACCGCTTCGGTGCTGCCCCATCGCGCTCCCAAGCCCGCCGCCGGTGCCGCTCCCAAGCCCCCCGCGCTGTCCGGCTCCACGGCGCCGACGCCGCAGCCCAAGACGGTCGCGACGGTCGCTCCGAAGCCGGCCACCAAGGCTGCTCCGAAGGCCGTGACCGAGACGCAGCGCGCCGCCGCCGGCATGCACTGGTACAGCTCGGCGATGGACGCCAAGAGCGCGGGCAACGGCGCCCTCGCGGAGAAGATGATGCAGCGGGCCGTCGCCAAGGCTCCGACGCGCGGTGACTGGTGGGCCGAGCTCGCCACCCTGCAGCGCGACCTGGGCAAGGCCGAGGACGCCGAGGTTTCCTCGCGCCGCGCCTTCTACCTGAGCGCCAACGCCAAGTAGCTAGAGACTGCCGATTCCGGCGTACTTGACGCCGGTCAGCCGCGCGACCTCCGACCTCCATGTCGTGAGGTCGTTTGCGTTGAAGTCGCTCAGGCGGCGGTGCCCGCAGGCTCGGGCCAACACGGACATGAGCTCGACGGTCGCGTGCAGGTAGTTGGTCAGACGCTTGGCCGACGCGGCGACGATCAGCCGGTCGCGCAGGTTCTGCTTCTGCGTCGCGATGCCGACGGGGCAGTTGTTGGTGTGGCACGCCCGCATGCCCAGGCAGCCGATGGCCTGCAGGGCGCTGTTGGCGACGGCGACGCCGTCCGCGCCGAGGGCCATCGCCTTCACGAAGTCCGACTCGGTGCGCAGCCCGCCCGTGGCGATGAGCGTGATGTCGCTCGCGCCGATGCGATCGAGGTGGTGGCGTGCGCGTGCCACCGCGGCGATGGTCGGGACCGAGATGTTGTTCTTGAACACGTCGGGAGCCGCTCCAGTAGCGCCCCCTCGGCCGTCCAGGATGATGTAGTCGGCGCCCGCATCCAGCGCGAAGTCGATGTCGAGTTCGATGTGCTGGGCGCTGAGCTTGAAGCCGATGGGGATGCCCCCGCTGACCTCGCGCACCTCGTCGGCGACGCGGCGGAAGTCGGCTGCCGTGGACAGGTCGGGGAAGCGCGGCGGGGAGATGGCGGGGGTGCCGACCTCGAGTCCGCGGACCTCCGCGATCTTGCCGATCACCTTGGTCCCCGGGAGGTGTCCGCCGGTGCCTGTCTTGGCGCCCTGGCCGCCCTTGAAGTGGAATGCCTGGACGCGTTTGACCTTGTCCAACGACCAGCCGAAGCGGCCCGAGGCGAGCTCGTACAAGTAGCGGATGTTGGCCGCCTGCTCTTCGGGGAGCATGCCGCCCTCGCCCGAGCAGATGCCGGTGCCGGCGGCGTGGACGCCCTTGGAGAGCGCGACCTTGGCCTCCTCCGAGAGCGCGCCGAAGCTCATGTCCGAGACGAACAGCGGGATGGCGAACGCGAGCGGCTTGGCGGCGCGCGGTCCCAGGACCAGCTGGGTGGCGACGGCCTCGTCGTCCATCAGCGGCAGCCGATGCAGCTGCGCGGTCAGGATCTGCAGGTCGTCCCAGGTCGGCAGCTCGGTGCGGCTGACCCCCATCGCCGAGATGGGACCGTGGTGCCCGAGCTTGCTCAGCCCCACACGCGCGAGGCGCTGGATGTGGGCGTTGTGCGGCTCGTCGACGGTCGCATGCACGTCCTGGTAGAGCCCCAGTCGGCCATGAGCGCGCCGCGGTGCAGGCAGCGGCCGTACAAGACGGAGACGGAGTCGTCGAATCGGGTGACCACGAGGTCAACCCCTTCAACCAGCGCGTACGTCGGCTGGCGATCGGCCAGCTCGCTCCAGGTCGCTACGCGGACGCGAATCGTCTTAACCCTCCGGCGGGGCGACGATGTCGATGGTCAGGGCGACGTTGTCCTTGATGAGGTCGTCGGGCTTGCCGGGGTAGGTGATGCCCCACTGCTGCCGGTCGATGACGAACTCGGCGCGGGCCTTGATGGTGCCCTCTTCGTCGGTGGAGACGGTGGCCGGGAAGGTGACGATGTTGGTCGTTCCGACGAGGGTCAGCTCGCCCGAGACCGTGTGGGTCGCGCCCTCGGTCTCGCTGCCGGGGGTGACCGACTTGCTCGCGAACGTGGCGGTCGGGTGCTCGGCGACGTTGAAGAAGTCGTCCGACTTGAGGTGGCCCGTCAGCTTCTCCACGTCGGCCTTCAGCGAGCTCATGTCGACCGTGACGTTCAGGCCGGTGAGGGTGCCGTCAGCGTTGGCAGCGATGTCGGCGGCGCTGATGCTGAAGTCGATGTCGTGCTGCCTAGTGACCTTGGCGCCCACGGCGTGGACCTTGCTCTGCGCCAGATCGACGGCACGCTTCAGCCCATCCCCGGCGGGCGCAGGCTCGGCGGCGGCGGGCTCCTCGGCGGCGGGCGCGGGCTCGGACACCTCCGCGGCGGCCTTGCCTTCGCCGGGGTCGGCGGCGCAGGCCACGAGGGACAGGAACAGGGCGGTCAGGAGGAGGTTGCGGCTGATCATGGACGGCACCGTGCCTCGACAAATCGGTGAGATCCAGTTCCTGACCAATTGTTGACCTGTCCGCCAGGCCCCGACCGTGTCAGCAGGGCTAGAGCCCCTCGATGTCCGGCGTGATGACGAGCTCCGCCTCACCGTCGGCGGCATCTGGATCGAACTGACTGGCGAGCTGGCCGTCCAGCAGGCTCACGATCACCAACGGCCACTGCGGCGGCGGGCGGGCCGGATCGCAGTCGATCGAGACGATGGACTCGCTTCCCGGGCCGTCGAAGTCGAGGCCAAAGCCCCCGAATCCGTCGACATCGGCGCCGTCGGCGGCCACGAGCCCCGGTTCGAAGGGCGGACTGTCGGCGTCCCACGCGCAGCCCACGGCGAGACCGGCGGTGTAGGCCTCGCCGCTCACGCGGGTGATCCGGAGCAGCAGCGGGTCCTCGGCGTTGTCGCGGGTGTACTCGCAGCACTCCCCCCAGCTGGCGTCCGCCATGCCGACCTCGATGTCGAAGCAGTCGTCGCAGGCGGGGGTTGGGCAGCCGACGACGGCGATGGCGAGGGGCAGCAGCGGAAGCAAGCGGAGCATGACGGCCCGCAGCCTAACGGATGGGGGTGCTAGCGTCGGCGACGTGGCTGTCGTCGTGGGGCTGGATGTGGGACGTCGGACGATCGGTGTCGCGGCCGTGGACCCTTCGGGAGGGATGCCCGTCCCTCGGTTCACGCTGGCCCGCAAGGGCGTCAAGAAAGACGTCGCGGCGCTGATGGAGCGAGCGGTGGACGCCTCCACCGAAGCCATCGTCGTCGGGCTCCCCCTGCACGACGACGGCAGCGAAGGCGACGGCTGCCGCATCGCCCGGCAGGTCGGTGACGCGCTCGCGGAAGCGAGCGGGCTCCCGGTCCACTACCAGGACGAGACGCTGTCGACAGTCACCGCCCGGGACCGGCTTCGCGCCGCCGGCATGTCGGAGAAGCGCCAGCGCGCGGTGATCGATCAGGCCGCCGCGGGGGTCATCCTCGAGGACTGGTTGTCCGAACAGAGGCAGCGCTGAGGTACGCTCCCGGCATGCGCAAGCTGCTCTCTCCAACTCCAGCGACAGTCAGGAGTTCAAGTTCCCGGTGACCGGAACGGTGCAGCTGTAGCTCAGGGGGACGCTGATGTCGGATCGACAGCGGTGCTCTTCCTGTCCCGCCCGCTGCTCCCGCAACCGGCTCCTCCTCCGCCTCCTCCGCCTCCGGTCGCGGCGGTCGCGGCCCCCGCACAACCGCCTCCGGTCCAAGCCCCGCCGCCCGATCCCGTCCCGCTCTTCGAGGGCCTGGCCGAGGGCGGGGACGAGGCCGACTACCTGCTCCTCATCATGGACGCTGACGCTCGTTCGCTCTGCGCCTACGCTGCGGATCTGCGCCAGCTGCCCACCGACCCCCGATGGGAGCAGGCCGAACGACTGCACGCCGCCTGCGCCGAGCGGCTGAAAGGGTTGGAGTGATGCTCCCGAAGCGCGCTCCGTTCGCGCTGATCCTCGCCGTCGCGCTCGCCGGCTGCGACAACACCGGCAGCTTCATCGATCCCGATCCAGGTGACGACGACGACGTCGCCAACGACGACGACGTGGTGGACGACGACGAGGGAGGCCCGTGGGTCCGGGACGAGCGGGCAGCCCCCGGGTCGGTGACCTTCAACGAGCTGCAGTACCACCCGCGCTCCGACCGCGACCTCGAGTGGGTCGAGCTGCACAACCCGATGGTGCTGGACATGGACCTGTCCGGCTGGCGCCTCGGCGGGGGCATCGACCATGCCTTCGCCGACGGGACCGTGCTGGCCGCGGGCGGGCACCTCGTCGCGGCCGCCGACCCCGCCCGCCTCGCCTCTGAGACCGGCTTCGACGAGGCCGTCGGCCCCTACGACGGCAGGCTCGCCAACGACGGTGAACGGGTCGACCTGTTCAACAACTGCGGCCGCCTCATCGACACGGTCGAGTTCGGCGAGGATGACCCGTGGCCCGTGGAGGCCGACGGCTCGGGCCTCACGCTGGCGAAGGTCCACCCCGACGCGGCCAGCGATCGCGCCGAGCACTGGACCGTCAGCGTCGAGCTGGGCGGCACCCCCGGCGAGCCCAACGGCCTCGACCCCCTCCCGGCGCCCACGATCGTGCAACTCGTCCCCTTCGAGGCGACGTGGAGCTACGACCTGTCCGGCGAGTACCCCGCGTCGGACTGGGCCGAGCCCGACTACGACGCCAGCGGATGGCCCACCGGCGATGCGGTCTTCTTCGCGGGGGGGATCGAAGCCGACTTCGAAGCGACCGCCCGGGGGACGGCAGACAACAACTTCGGCCTCTACCTGGGCGAGGCGGACGGCGGCGGCTTGCGCCTCGTGGGGGAGGACCCCGACGGCGACTGGACGACGGTGGAGAGCTTCGAGCTCGACGTGACTCCGCAGGACCACCTCTACCTCGCAGCGTGGGAGGCGCCGGGATCCAGCGGCGGACCCCAGATGGCGATCGCGGAAGTGGACCTGCCGGCCCGGGTGCTCGGGACCGGGGCGGCGGAGTTCGAGTGGATCCTGGGGCCCGCGGACGCGAGCCCGGGTGCGCTGCCGGCGGACGCCTCCCCCGACCCCCTGGATCTGGCGCTGGTCATCGAGGACGCCAACGCGCTGGACGGCTGGACGGCTCCCGCGGCGGAGGCCGTCGCGTCATCGGGGCCGTGGGGGCCTGCGGTGGGCGCGTCCTTCGCGGCGACGACGAACTTCATCTGGGGGGACACCTTCGCCGACGTCTCCGCGACCAACACCGAGAACAGCTACGCCCTGTTCCGATCCCGCGAGCCCCTCGCCGCCCGGTCGGGCACCACCGAGCTTCTATCGATCCCGACGACGATCACCTTCCGCACGGCGTTCTCGTTCGACGCCGATCCGGACTCGACGGAGTTGACCCTCGACTGCCTCGTGGACGACGGAGTGGTCGTCTACCTCAACGGCGAGGAGGTGCTGCGCCACAACGTGGACGACGGGCCGGTCGATGCCGACACCCTCGCCGTGGAGTCGGTCGAGCAGCCGTCGGCCATCGTCGCCGCGCTCCCCGCCGAGGCGCTGGCGGTCGGCCCCAACGTGCTCGCGGTCGAGCTTCACCAGGCCGAACTCGACGACGGCGACATGACCTTCGCTTGCGCCCTCGACGGGCGGATCGCCCCCCAGAACACGATCCCGCCCCGCACCCTCGTGCTGAACGAAGCCGCCGCCGCGGACGCCGCGCTGTTCTGGATCGAACTGCTCAACGTCGGTTCCGACCCCCACCCCGTGGACGGCCTCGTACTGGTGTCGGCCGCCGGCGAGGAGGCCGTGCTCTCGGGGTCCCCGCTGGATCCCGGCGCCCTCGCGGCCGTCGATGACCTGGCTCTCTCCCTCGGCGTGGACGAGGTGCTGTTCCTGTACGCCGCCGATGGCGAGACCCTGCTGGATGCCGTGCGGTTGACGGAGGCCACTCGCGGCCGCGCCGCCGCCGGAGGGGCGTGGAGGGTCCCCGCCGAGGACACCCCCGGCGCCCCCAACGCCATCGACCTGAACGAGGACGTGGTCATCAACGAGGTGATGTACCACCCCGCGGTCGGCGCCGAGGAGTGGGTGGAGGTCTACAACCGGGGAGCCGACGCGGTCGATCTGAGCGGCTGGTCGTTGGTCGACGCCGTCGGCTTCGAGTTCCCCCCCGGCTCGGTCCTGGAGGCCGACGGCTACCTCGTGGTGGGGGACTTCGACGGACGCCTGGACAACGCCAGCGATCGCATCGTCCTGCTCGACGCCTCGGGGAACCCCGCCGATGAGGTCCGGTACCACGACGGCGGTCGCTGGCCCGAGGCCGCCGACGGCGGGGGCTCCAGCCTGGAGTTGCGCGACGCGTGGGCGGACAATGTCGCCGCTGAGGCCTGGGCCCCCAGCGACGAGTCCGACCAGGCCGCGTGGGGCGTCTACAGCTACCGCGGTCTCGCCGGCTCCAGCGCGGTCGGCCCCGACGGCGCGTGGGAGGAGTTCGTCCTCGGCCTGCTCGACGCTGGGGAGCTGCTCCTGGATGACCTGAGCGTGGTGCGCGACCCCGACGGCGCGGCGGTCGAGGTGCTCCGCGACGGGAGCTTCGACGACGGCGGCGACGCCTGGCGCCTCCTCGGCACCCATCGCCACAGCGCGGTCGTGCCGGACCCCGACGACCCCGGCAACGCTGTCCTGCGCCTCGTCGCGACAGGGCCCACGGGCCACATGCACAACCACGCCGAGACCACGCTGCTCGAAGGCGTCGGCGCGGGGGAGTACGAGATCTCGTTCCGTGCCCGCTGGGTCTCCGGCTCCAACCAACTCCACACCCGGCTCTACTTCAACCGCCTCCCCCGGACGACGCGGGTGGATCGGCCAGACAGCTCCGGCACGCCCGGCGCCAGCAACTCGACGGCGATCGACAACCTCGGGCCGACGTTCGCGAACCTCCGACACGACCCCGCCGTGCCTCGCCCCAACCAGCCCGTGCCGGTCACGATCTCAGCCGCCGATCCCGAGGGGGTCGGCGCGGTGACGCTGTGGTCCTCGGTCGCGGGGGCGCCGTTCGTGGAGCAGCCCATGACCGAAGAGGAGCCCGGCCGGTGGTCGGCGCTGCTCGGAGGCGAACCCGCCGGGACCGTCGTGCAGCTCTACGTCGAGGCCGAGGACTCGCTCGGCGCGTCGTCGCGGTTCCCGGTCGCCGGGCCGGACTCCCGGGCGTTGATCCAGTTCGACGACGGCCTCGCTCCGGCCGAGGGGCTGAGCCGCTTCCGCATCGTCATGACCGAGGCGGACTCGGACTGGTTCCACACCGACACCAACCTGATGAGCAACGACTCCGTCGGCGCCACGGTCGTCTACCACGAAGCCGAGGTCTTCTACGACGTCGGCGTGCGCGCCAAGGGCAGCGAGCGGGGCCGCCCGACGGTCCCCCGCCTGGGCTACGGCGTTCAGTTCCGCCGCGACCAACCGTTCCGGGGGAGCCACGGCAGCGTGCTCGTGGACCGGTCCGAGGGGGTCGGCTTCGGCCAGCGTGAGGTGCTCCTGAACCTGGTCATGACCCACGCCGGCTCCGTCTCGGGCGAGTACAACGACCTCGTCCAGGTCGTGACCCCACGGCCCGAGCACACGGGCCCTGCCGAGCTGCAGCTGGACCGCTTCACCGACCTCGTCCTCGCATCTCAGTTCGAGAACGGCTCCGCCGGCACGCGGTTCGAGTACGAGCTCATCTACTACCCGCTGACCACGGACGACGGGACCCCCGAGGGGCTCAAGCGGCCGCAGCCCGACTCGGTCGTCGGCACCCCCATCACCGACCTGGGCGACGACCCGGAGGCCTATCGCTGGGCCTACCTGATCAAGAACAACGAGGGGGAGGACGACTACAGCGGGGTGCTGGAACTGACCCGCGTGTTCTCCCTGTCGGGGCCCGCGTTCGCTGACCAGGTCGATGAGGTGATCGACGTCGAGCAGTGGCTGCGCTCGTTCGCCTTCGCGACGCTGGGGGGCGTGGTCGACCAGTACGGCGGCGACGGGAGCCAGCACAACGCGCAGTTCTACGTCCGCCCCCTGGACCAGCGGGTGCTCTACTTCCCCCACGACCTCGACTTCTTCGGGAGTGCCCAGATGGCCGTGGTGGGGAACGGGGACCTGACGCGCCTGCTCGGGCTGCCGGGGAACCGGCGCTCGTACTACGGCCACCTGCAGGACATCGTCGAGCACGCCTACAACGCCGAGCACCTGCTCCCCTGGTGCGACCAGATGGCCGCGCTCCTGCCGCTGCAGAACATCGCGGGCCACTGTCAGTTCATCGCCAGCCGGGCTGACTGGGTGATGAACGGCGCCCCGGATGCGGTGACCGCGGTCTACCCGGCGGTGGAGTTCCGCATCACCACCGGGGGCGGGGCCGACTTCTCCGTGGACGACGACGAGGTCGTGCTCGAAGGAAACGCCGGGATCGAGGTGCGTCGAATCGCGCTCGAAGAGGGAGCGGAGCCGCTGGATCTTACGTGGCTCGACGACCTCACCTGGCGCGTGACCGTGCCGCTGGAGCAGGGCGCGAACGACCTCACGTTGCGGGCCCTCGACCTGCGCGGCGAGGCGGTCGGCAGCGACACGATCGTCGTGACGTCGACGGGGGGCTGACCGGTCAGCCGGGGAGGCAGGCGTTCCACGGCGGCTCCCAGATCGACTGGAGCGCCGCGGTCCCTTCGAGGTGCTCGAACAGCGCTGCGTACCGCGGTGAAGCGGCCAACGTCGAGCTGTCCCCGATGCAGATCAGCTGCCGGCGCGCCCGCGTGAGCGACACCGTGAGGCGGCGCCCGTCCTCCACGAACCCCAACTCCCCGCGCGGGTTGCTGCGGACGAAGGTGCAGACGATGGCCTCCTGCTCGCGCCCCTGGAACGCGTTGACCGTGGCCACCTCCACCCCGGCGAGTTCTTCGCGGGCCCGCAGGCGGCCGATCTGGGCCGAGTAGGGGGCGATGACGGCGATGTCCTCGGCGCGCACGCCGGCCTCGCGCAGGCGGGCGACGGCGAGGCCGGCGAGCTCCACCTCACCGGCGTTGAACATCGACATAGTCACCGGATCGCGGGCTTCGTCGAGGCCCGAGCCGGCGGTGTCGATCCACAGCACCGGCCGCTCCGTGGCCGTCCCCGCGGTGACGTCGGGGAGCTGGTCCAGGGCGCGATCGGCGATCCCCTCGGCCGGCTGGTAGGCGTCGCCGTAGACGTCCTGGACGCAGGCCCCGATGGCGGCGTGCATGCGATGTTGCACGTGGAGCGGTCGCAGCGGCACGTCCGAATCCAGCAGTCGATCCAGCAGCGATTGCTCCAACGTCGACCCCGGCTGCGTCACCACCGGGCCGAGCTGGTGCGGGTCGCCCACGAGCACCAGCCGATCGATGTAGGGGACGGCGGTCCAGATCGCCGGCTCCATCGCCTGGGTCGCTTCATCGACGACGGCCGTGCGTGCCGGAGGGAGCTCGTCGCCCCACCGGGTCAGGCTCCCGAAGGTGATGGCGAGCACGTCGGCGGACTCGATGGCGTGGGTGCGGGCCTGGTCCTGCAGCCTCCGGCGGGCGTCGAACAGCTCGCGAAGCCGCCGCCCCATGCCCCGAGGCCGACGGCTGTGGAGGTCGTCGATCTCCTTCTGAACATCGCGGATGGCCGCGCTCAACGGAGTCGTCCGCAACGCCTCGTCCAGCGAGTAGGGACGGGCCGCGGCGCTGATCCGGCCCTGGGCCCCGAGCCGGAGCACCCGCAGCCCCACGGCGGCGCAGGCGAGGGTCAGGTTGTCGACCGCGGCGTTGCTGTCGGCCAGGGCCCAGGGGCGATCGCCCTCGCCCACGAGCCGCTTGAGCAAGCGGGCCAGCAGCCAGGTCTTCCCCGTCCCCGGAGGGCCGTGGATCAGCGCCAGCGCGGGCGCCTTCCAGCCGTGCCAGGCGGCCGTGGCCTGGGCGTCATCGAGCTCCGGCCAGAGGGCCGCCAGCTCCTCTGCGTCCGGCGGTTCGGGGCCTTCGTCCCCGCTCGGGTCGAGCAGCGCCTGCGCCAGCGCCGAGCTCTTGGGGACGATGCGGCGAAGCGAGTTGCGGTACCGGATGAACGTCGTCGGGTCGTAGCGCCGGGTGACGTCGAGCTCGCCCCGCAGCCACCCTGGCAGCACGTCGCCGCCGCCGGCTGCGTCCAGGCGCATCTGGTCCTGGGTCGCGCGGTCGAACAGCAGCTGCACCTCGGCGCAGTTCCCGTCGACGTCGCGGACTTTTCCGTCGACCGAGCGTGATCCGCCGCCCAGGGGACCGAGCTTGACGGGATCTCCGGGGCCGATGCCGTCGTGCAGCAGCGCCCCTTTGGGCCCCGTCAGCTCCAGCCGCCAGGTCCATCCCCGCTGGGTCACGTCCGTGGTCCGCAGGGGGGGCCAGGAGAACCCCCCGCTGATCCGCTCGGCCCGCGTGCCTGAGCTGAGCCGCTGATGCTCCGCGCGCTGGTGCTGCTCTTCGGCCGTCAGGGCCGCGAACAGGGCGTTCAGGTGGGCATGCATCGGCGCACCTTAGATCCTCGGCCGGTACCCGTCGTATGGTGGCTCCACTGGGCGGGGAGGCCTTGTGTCAAACTTCGCGGATACGACGTCGGCAAGCGCATCTACGAGGGACGCAAGACCCTCGTGTACCGGGCCCGGCGGGAAGAAGACAGCACCCCGGTCATCCTGAAGGTGCTCCGCAACGAGTACCCCTCGCCGCGGGATCTGGCCGCGCTGCGGGCCGAGTTCGGGCTCAGCCGTGAGCTGATCGAGGGCGGCGTCTCGCGCATGGTCGAGCCGCTGGCGCTCGTCCCCCACGAGAACTCGCTCGTCATGGTCCTGGCGGACGTCTCCGGGGTCACCCTCGCCGACCACGTCGAGTACCGACGTCTGGGCACCGCCGAGTTCCTCGCCATCGCCGCCCAGGTCGCCGAGGCGCTGCAGGAGGTGCACTCCCAAGGCGTCGTGCACAAGGACGTCAAGCCGCAGAACCTCGTGATCAACCAGGCCGACGGGCGGGTCCGACTCACCGACTTCGGCATCAGCAGCCGCCTGGCGACGGAGGACCTGCAGCTGGTCAGCCCGACCCACGTCGAGGGGACCCTCGCCTACATGGCGCCGGAGCAGACGGGCCGGATGAACCGGTCCGTCGACCACCGCTCGGACCTCTACGCCCTGGGCGTGACGCTCTTCGAGCTCCTGACCGGCAAGCGGCCCTTCGAGGCCGACGATCTGATGCGCCTCGTCTACTGCCACATCGCGCAGCCGCCGCCGCGGGCCGACGACCTGAGCCCGGGAGTGCCCAAGCAGCTGGCGGCGATCGTGGAGCGCCTGCTGAGCAAGGCCGCCTCGGACCGCTACCAGAGCGCCCGCGGCGTGCGCTTCGACCTGCAGCGCTGCCAGCAGTTGCTCGCCGAGACCGGGGCGATCGCCGAGTTCCCGCTGGGCCAGGGCGACGTCAGCGACCGGTTCACGCTTCCCCAGAAGCTGTACGGCCGAGACGCGGAGGTCGCCGAGCTGCTCGCGGCGTTCGATGCCGCTGCCAGCGGGGGCCGCCGGGTCCTGTTCGTCAGCGGCTACTCGGGGGTCGGCAAGAGCCGCCTCATCAACGAGGTGAAGCGGCCGATCACGCGACGGGACGGCTACTTCATCGGCGGCAAGATCGACCAGCACCAGCGGGGACAGCCCTACTCCGCGCTGATCTGAGCGCTGCGCGAGCTGACCCGACAGGTGCTCACCGAGCCGCCCGACTCGGTCGCTCGGTGGCGCGACGAGATGCTCGAGGTGCTCGGCCCCAACGGCGCGATCCTGCCCGGGCTGGTGCCCGACCCGGAGGGGATCATCGGCGAGCAGCCGCCCGTGCAGGAGCTGGCCGCGGCCGAGTCGCAGAATCGATTCAACGAGGTCGTGGTCGACTTCGTCCGGGGGCTGGCGTCGGCCCGCCACCCGCTCGCCCTGTTCCTGGACGATCTGCAGTGGGCGGAGCCGGCCTCCCTCGCCCTGCTGCTGCATCTGGTCACCGACACCGCCGTGCACCACCTGTTCGTCATCGCCGCGTACCGGGACAACGAGGTGCAGTCCGATCATCCGCTCGCCCTGACGATGGACGAGATCGATGCCGCCGGCGCCGAAGTGGAGCGGATCCACCTCGAGGGGCTCTCGATCGAGGCCCTCGCCGAGCTCATCGCGGATGCGCTTCATCGCGAAGCCGACTACACGCGCCAGCTGGCCGAGTTCGTCGGGGGCAAGACCGGGGGCAACCCGTTCTTCGTCGGTCAGTTCCTCCAGGCGCTCTACCGCAAGGGCCTGCTGCGCCTCGGCGACGACGGCCAGTGGGCCTGGGACGTCAGCGAGATCAGCGGACAGGAGCTCACCGACAACGTCGTCGAGTTGATGACCGAGCGCATCGCCGAGCTCTCGGAGGAGACGAGTCGAGCCTTGCAGTTCGGGGCCTGCGTGGGGGCGAGGTTCCACCTGCGGCGCCTCGTCGAGTTGCTCGAGGGCGAGCCCGTGGCGGTCGCCGGGGCGCTCTTCGAAGCGGTGACGCAGGGGCTGTTGTCACCGCTGGACGACAGCTACCGGCTGCTCCAGGGGCTTGAAGAGGGGGACGAAGCGGCCCGGCAGTTCGACCCGGGGTACCGGTTCGCCCACGACCGGATCCAGCAGGCGGCCCACGACCTGCTCGACGATTCGGCCCGGGGCGAGGTGCATCTGCGGCTGGGCCGGTTGCTGCTGGAGGCGCATGCGCCCGAGGAGCTGGGCGACCGCCTGTTCGAGGCCGCCGATCACGTCAACGCGTCCTCGGCGCTCCTGGCGGACGACGCCGAGCGCCTGCGCGCCGCCCGGACCAACCTCGTGGCCGGACGCACCGCCAAGCTGAGCGCCGCGTTCCTGCCCGCGCTGGGGTACTTGGAGGCGGGACGCACCCACCTGGGCGCGCAGCTCTGGGCCGATCCCGAGGGGCTGAGCTTCCCCCTGGTCTCCGAGCTCGCCGAGGACCTGGACCTGGCCGGCCAGAGCGACTGGCGCCTGCCCAACGCCAAGGAGCTGCACAGCATCGTCGACTACACCCGCGCGCCCGACATCACCGGCAGCGCGGCCATCGATCCGGTCTTCGACGTCAGCGACATCGAGGCCTACTTCTGGGCCAGCACCACGCACGTCGACGGCCCGGAAGACCACCAGGGCACCTTCGCCGTCTACATCGCCTTCGGCGAGGCGATGGGCTGGATGGAGAGCACGCCGAATTCGGGCAACTACTCGCTGATGGACGTGCACGGGGCCGGCGCTCAGCGCAGCGACCCCAAGGTCGGCGACCTCGATGACTACCCCAACGGCCACGGACCGCAGGGCGACGTGGTCCTCATCGACAACTACGCGCGGTGCGTGCGGGGCGGCTGAGCGGACGGGCTCTCAGGAGCCTTCGACGACCTCGATCTCGGCCCTCGGCTCGACCCCCTCGACCGTCGTCACCGCACCGCCCGGCCACGTCACTTCGACGTGGTACGGCCCTTCGCACCGACCCGTGCCGAGGGTCAGCCGCTTGGGCTGCGACGAGTTGAAGCCGGAGACCGGCCAGGCGTCCCGGTAGACCGACCAGTGCTCTGAACCGGGGGGGCCGTCGGAGACCCGGACCCTGGCTCCGGTTCCATCGGCGTTCGAATCGACGCCCCGCAGCGTGATGCGCACGTAGTCGTTGGCGCGGGGGCCGTCGTTGCGGAAGAGCCGGTTGGGCTCGGACACGTTGCCGCCTCCGTTGCCCAACAGCAGGTCGCCGTCGCCGTCGCCATCGTAGTCGAAGAAGGCCATCCCGTGCGTGCGGTAGGGGTACTCGGGCGTGGGCGGGCTCTCGCCGTCGACCTCGCAGGGGTAATCGATCAGGTCGGTGCGATCGACCCACCGCACGCCCCCGTCCTCGGTCGGTACGAAGGAGCCGAAGGCGTTGATCTCGCCGGACTCGGGCTTGCCCGTGCCGAAGAGCAGCTCCGGGAAGCCGTCGTAGTCCACGTCTGCGGCCTGCAGGCCCATCGTCTCGATGTAGGTGGCGGAGTCGCCCTGCCGGTTGAGGCCGACCTCGAAGGCGGCGTCGGTCCATCCTCCCGCGCCGTCGCCCAGGAACAGCCCGTGCTCCTGCCGGAAGTCCACCCCGCCGGGGTCCCGGATGGTGCGGCCGCTGACGATGATGTCGGCGTGCCCGTCCTGGTTCACGTCGGCGGTCAGCGACGCGAACGACAGGAACGGCTCGACCATCAGGTCCGGCGTGTCGTCCGTGAACGTGCCGTCGCCGTTGTTTCGGTACAGCTTGCTGGCCCCCATGTGCACCGCGACGAACAGGTCGGGCCAGCCGTCCTCGTCGTAGTCCAGCCACGTGGAGGGGTGGCCGTCACCCTCGTGGGCGACGCCCGCGGCCGCGCCCACCTCGACGAACGTGCCGTTGCCCTCGTTGCGGAAGAGCAGGTCCGCGGACGGCATCGGGCTGTTCTGGAGGTTCTTGACCGGCTGGAACAGGTCGAGGTCGTAGTCGGCCCAGGTACCGCCGAACGTGGGCAGGTCGTAGCCCCCCAGGCCGGCCGCCAGGGTCACGTCGGTGAACCTCGGCAGCCCGTCCTGGTCGATCCCTTCGTTGCGGAACAGGTGGTTCACGCAGCCACCGCCCCAACTCCCGCAGTTGGTGTACAGGTCGGGGTCTCCGTCGTTGTCGAAGTCCGGTGCGGACGACGCGGTGTCGTCTCCGGCCGTCGGCGGGCTGGGGTGCGCCTCGAAGGTGCCGTCGTCCTGGGCGAGCATCAGCTGGGCGGGGCGGAAGGCGTTGGCGAAGAAGACGTCGATGTCCCCGTCCCCGTCGAAGTCCTCGGCCGACAGGCCGGTGTTGACGCCGAACCGATCCTGGATCCCAACCTCGAGGGCGACGTCCGTGAGTTCCCAGGTGGAGTCCTCGGCGGCGAGCAGCAGGCATCCGCTGGCATCTGCGTCGTCGGAGGGGGCCTCTCCCTCCTCGGAGGGGAGGGACTCGCAGCCCGCCAGCAGGCAGGCCGACAGGAGCAGCAGCAGTCGCGGCGAATGGAGGATCATTTCGTACGGTGTAGCCGTCCGTCAAATCGCTCGACATGTCGGTTGTCAGGAAGATCACCCTCCGACTTCTGACGTTTGTCATAACAAACGTTATGTAAAAGCAGGTAGTTCGTCCCCATGACGAACCTCCCCAAGCGATTCATCGAGACGTCCTACGGGCGCGTCGCCTACCTGGAGGCCGGCGATCCGGGCCGGCCGACCGTGCTGCTGATCCACGGCATCCCCACCTCGGGGCTGCTGTGGCGGCACGTGGTCCGGATGCTCGCCTCCGAGTTTCACTGCATCGCGCCGGACCTGCTGGGGCTCGGCGACAGCACCGTGCAGGACTGGGTCCCCGTGCACATGGAGGCGCAGGCCGAGATGCTGATCGAGTTGCTCGATCGGCTGGGCCACGACACCTGCTCCCTCGTCGCCCACGACCAGGGGGGCGCCGCCGCTCAACTCCTCGCCGCCGTCCACCCCGACCGCGTCCGCACGCTGACGCTGACCAACTGCGTCGCCTTCGACAACTGGCCGGTGCCCGAGGTCACCCGGCTGCAGGCGCTGTGGCGGGTGCCCGTCCTGCCCGACCTGCTGGTGCGCGCCGGGCTCTTCGCGCTGCGGGAGACGGCGACCCCGTTCTCCGCGTTCCGGCGCGGGCTCACCCGGGGAGATCGGCTGTCGGGCGCGATGATCCGCGAGTACCTGCGACCGCTGCACGGCACCGCTCTGCAGCGGCGCGGCTTCGTCCGGTTCCTCAACGCCGGGAGCCCCCGTCCCACCCTCGCCGCGGTCGAAGGGCTGCGCCGCTTCCACAAGCCGACCCTGGTGCTGTGGGCCGGCGACGACCGCTACATCTCCCCGTCCTGGGGCAAGCGGTTGGCCGAGGAGATCCCCGGAGCGGTCGGCTTCCACCTCGTGCCGTTCTGCGGCCACTTCTGGCAGGAGGAGCGGCCCGCCGAGTTCGCGGCGCACCTGCTCGAGTTCCTCCGCCGCCACGACGATGTCCTTCAAGTTCTGCCGAGCCAACAGGCCGGTTGAGGAGTCCCCATGCAAGTCGATCGAATCCTGCTTACGACCCCCTGCTTCCCGTACCCCACGCTGCCGACCAACGAAGCGCTGACCGACGCCACGGGGCAGCGCTTCACCCGCGGCGACGGGATCTTCGGGTTCGTCTCCCACACCCACAACTTCGCGAACCACATCCTCGCGCAGAACACGGACGTGCCGACGGTCCTGCTGGAGTACCCGCGGTGGGAGGACTTCGTCGCGGAGGTCGACAAGGGCTACCCGATCATCGGGATCAGCGCCTACCCCGTGCACCTGGATCGGGTGAAGGAGATGTGCCTGTACGTGCGGCAGCGCTCGCCGGCCACGAAGATCCTGCTCGGCTCCTACGCCGGCCAGGCCTTCAAGGCGACGCACGATGCCCAGGAGCAGGCCCGCTACGTCGACGACGTCATCGACGGCGAGGGGGTCAAGTACCTGCGCGAGTTGCTCGGTGAGTCGGTCAAGCAGCCGATCTGCCAGTCGCTCATGCCCAAGGCCGGGGGGAGCCTGCCGTTCGTGTCGCGCAACCCCCGCGGCGCCGTCGGCTTCCTCGTGTCGGGTCTGGGCTGCGCCGGCGGTTGCGACTTCTGCGCCACGACCGAGCTGTTCCACACCAAGCGGATCGAGCTTCTGTCGCCGAGCGGCCTGGTCGATCACATGCAGCAGTACTTCGACACCTTCGAAGACGTCAGCCAGGTCTTCGTCGTCGAGGAGGACCACTTCCGCCAGCCCCGCTACCTCAAGAAGCTGAGGGAGGCGTGGATGGGGCGGCCCGACATGATGGAGCGGGTCGACTGGTTCGGCTTCGGCTCGATCGACTACATTAGCCGGTTCGCCGAGCGGAACGGTTGGCAGGCGATCGCGGAGCTGGGCATCGGCACGATCTTCATTGGAGTCGAGAGCAAGTTCGCCGGAGAGCACGGCTACAAGAAGCGCGGCAAGGCGGACGCCCGGGAGGTCTTCACGAAGCTGCACTCGATGGGCATCCGCACCGTCGGCGCCTGGATCTGCGGGTGGGACTTCCACAACCACGGCAACATCCAGGAGGACCTCAACTACTTCGTCTCGCTCAAGCCGACGTACCAGCAGCTGACCCGGCTGAGCCCCTTCCCGGGCACGCCCCTCTACGAGGATCTGAAGGCCCAGGGGCGCGTCGACGAGGTCCCCTGGGAGGACGTGCACTTCTGGAGCGGCGCGATGAAGCACAGCACGCTGCAGCCGCACGAGACCCTGAACCTGACCGAGGAGGGGTATGCGCTGCTGCACAAGACCTGGGGCCCCAGCCTGCTCCGGCGGCTCGAAGTGCTGCTCAACGGCTACGCCTTCTGCCGCGCCTCCGACAGCCCCGTGCTGCGGCGCCACCGGGCGCTCTACTTCAAGCGGCAGGCGGCGACGTTCTGGATGCTCCTGCGGGGCATGGATCGGCTGGCCGCCAACGGCATCGTGCGGCGTCGGGTGCGGGACGTGGACGCGCGCTACCGCAACGAGATCGGTGAGCCGACCCCGGTGATGCGGACCGTGTCGCGCGCCCTGGACGGGCTGGCGACGTCGATGCACCTGCGCCAGGGCGTGGACTCGATGAACCGCCACCCGAAGGTCGAGCCGTTCAAGCGCTACACCTACGCCAAGGACGGCCAGCAGGACTCGCCGGTGCCGTACACCACCGAGTGGCCGGGGGGCACGCCGGGCTGGCTGCGGAAGGAGCGGGCGGTGGATGAGGTGAAGTTCTCGGCCGTGGGCGCCGCGGTGCGCGCGGCGCGGCTGCTGGGGCCCCGCGGGGACGATGAGATCGACAGCTACATCGCCTCGATGGTGAAGCGCCGGGCGTTCGGCTTCGGGTTCTGAGCGGTCCTCAGCGCTGTGCGACGAGCCGTGCGTGGTGCACGCCGGCGTCGGTCCAGCCCTCCTCGTAGCGTTCGAGGTGGAGGCTGGAGGGCAGCAGCGTCCGCAGCTCGTCGTCCTCCAGGAGGAAGCGGGCCGACGGCTTTGGGTGGCGCTCCAGGTTCGTCCGCGTCGGGTGCACGACGACGAGCTTCCCCCCCGGTTCGAGGAGCCGGTCGACCTGTTCGAGCAGGGGTCGATGGAGGAAGTGGGCGATCACCGCGACGTCCCAGCGCCCCGGCGGGGGGCCGTCCGCTTCGAGATCGGCCGGCATGCAGGTCAACGTGAGGCCGCGAGCGTCGGCGGCGTCGCGGGCGAGGGTCAGCGCCGCCTCCGAGATGTCCACGAGGGTGACGTTCAGCCCGCGTGCGGCGAGCCAGACCGCGTGCCGGCCCGCGCCCCCCGCCAGATCGATCGCGCGGCCTCGGTCCGGGAGCAGCGACGCGATCTCCTCGATCCACGGATCGGGCTCGACGGTCGGGTGGGCCCGCGCCCCCCAGATTCCGTTCCACTGCTCGCGTGCATCGGTCACGGTTCCTTGGTCGGAGCCTTCAGGGCCCGCGCCTTCTTGACCGCGTCGAGCTCCTTGCTGACCGAGATCCCCCGATCCCGCAGTGAGAACCAGACCAGCCGCTTCCGGTCCATCACGAAGAACCGCTTCGCGTATTTGCGGAGCTGCCGGCGGTCGAGCTCGATCCCGAGTCCGGGGGCCGTCGGCACCTGGATGGTCCCCCGATCGTGGTGGAACGGCTTCGTCAGCAGCCCATCGCGCCCTTCGATGGTCCACCCCGGCGGGTTGTAGGGGTACTCCAGCTCTTTGGTGTCGGCGAAGCCGGCGGCCGCCGCGAGGTGCAGGTTCACCGCGAAGCCGATGCCGTTGGTCCAGGTGTGGGGCGTGTAGGTGCGTCCGTGCTCCTTGCAGAGCTTCGCCACCTCCATCGTCTGGGCGATGCCGCCGGTGAACATCGCGTCGGGCTGGAAGATGTCGTAGCAGCCGCGTTTCACCATCATCGCCAGCTCGGGGAACCCCCCGGTGTGCAACTCGCCGCCCGCGATCGGCACCCGGCTGGACTCCCGCAGCGCGATCTGGGCGTCCCAGTCGTCCATCGGGAGCGGCTCCTCGACCCAGGCGATGCCGGCGTCGGCGCACGCATCGGCGAACCGGCGGGCCCGGGGGAGATCCCAGCGGGGCGCGTCCGCGATCACCGAGACGCGCCACCCCTGGTTGGCGTCCACGCCGATCTTCATGCGACCGCCCATCGCGGCGCACGTCTTCTGGACCTGCTCGATGTCGACCCGTTCGTCGAAGTCGTGGACCCGCAGCTTGATGGCGGTGAAGCCTTCCTCCAGCCGCGCCTCGGCCTCTTCGATCCGCGCTTCGGGGGTCTTCACCTCGCCGGTGGAGGCGTACAGCTTGATGGTGCGCGGGGCGCCCCCGAGCAGGGAGCAGACCGGCTTGCCCTCCAGCTTGCCCTTGATGTCCCAGAACGCCGGCTCGATCCACCAGTTGCGCCAGCCCAGGTAGCCGACCTCCCGCAGCCGCTGCTGCACGGTGTCGATGTCGGTGGCGTCGGCGCCGAGGAAGTACGGCCCGAGCACGTCGCCGAGGCCGGCGCGTTCGCGGGACATCGCCGGCCCCGCGGAGATCCCCTCCACCCCGTCGCTGGTGAAGACGCGCAGCAGCGTGAAGCGGTTCTGGACCATCGGGAAGCCCGGGATCCAGCTGGGATAGAAGCGGGCGGGAAGGGGGACGCGGACGTGGTACAGCTCGATGCGGGTGATCGTCGGCATGGTGAAGCCTACGCCGCCGAGCCGACGGGGCGGTCTCAGCACCCCTGACGGTCGTCATCCCCACCCCCCGGGTGCGGCCCGCGGCTCCGCTCTGCTCGATGGGCTCGCGCCGTACCCCGTCTACGAGGTCTACGGGAAGCTCACCGCCGACCCGTTCGGTGGGGGCCGCCCCTCCTTCTACCTCCCGGAGGTCGACCGAGCCCGCGTCGAGGACTACGTCCGCCGGACGCACGCCAAGGGGATCGAGTTCAACTACCTGCTCAACAGCTCCGCGATGGACAACATCGAGTACACGCGGGTCGGCCAGCGGGCGATGGACGAGGTGTTGGACTGGGTGGACGGCATCGGTGTCGATTCGATCACCGTCGCCAACATCTACCTGCTCCGTCTGATCAAGAAGCGTCACCCTCGGATCAAGGTCCGGATCAGCTCCCGCCGCTTCACCGACAACCCCCGCAAGGTCCGGTTCTGGGTCGAGCAGGGCGCCGACTGCATCGTCGTGTCCGAGGTGAACATCCACCGCGAGTTCAAGGTCCTCAAGTCGCTCCAGAAGGCGGCCGGGGACGTCGAACTCTCCCTCATCGTGAACAACTGGTGCCGTCAGGACTGCGCCATCGCGGGCAACCACGCGGTCACGCTGTCGGCGGGTTCGAGGGAGGGGAGCAAGGGCTTCCCCCTGGACTACTGCTCCCTGCGCTGCAACTCGATCCGGTTGGACGATCCGGTCAACTTCATCCGCGCCAATTGGATCCGCCCCGAAGACCTCCCGATCTACGAGGAGATGGGCTTCCACAACTTCAAGATCGTGGAGCGCAGCACGCCCACGGCCGTGCTCCTGAGCCGCGTGAAGGCGTACGCGGAGCGCCGCTACGACGGCAGCCTGCTGGACCTCGTGCAGAACTTCGCCTACCCCGAGGAGGCCTTCGAGGGGGAGGAGAAAAAGCGGTACCCGCTGCGGCGGCTGGCGAAGCACTTCGGGCGGTCCCGCGCCTACAACCTCCTCAAGCTCCCGCTGCTGATGCGCTACGGCCGGACCGCCAGCGTGCTGCAGCCCCGCCGCGGCCGGAACCCGATTCAGATCGACAACCGGGCGCTCGACGGCTTCATCGACCGCTTCCTCACCCGGGCTGCCAGGACCTGGACTGCGAGGACTGCCGGTACTGCCACGAGTGGGCCGACAAGGCGGTCCGTATCGATCCCAAGTGGGAGACGGAGATGCGGGACGTCTTCACCGAGTTGCTCAGTGAGATCGACAGCGGTGGGCTGTGGGAGCCGTACCGGACGACCATCAAGGAGTTGGTCCAGATCGGCCGCCCGACGCGTTAGGCGGGGCTTCGGACGCTTCCGGTGACTCGGACGCGGACGGCCATCAGTCCGCCCAGTCGCCCAAAGCCAGAGCCTGATCCGGGCCCTGGCGGACGAGGTGCTGGGGGGACGCGGAGGACCGGCGCCTGGCGATCGAGGAGATGGAGCGATCGCTCGTCTGTCACCCCCGGCTCCGCGGCGGTTGCGCTCGCCGCAAAGGTCATGAGCGTCAGCGCGAGCCCGAACGTGAGCGGTCGATTCATCCCCTGGTCCTCCCCGGAGCCCTTGTCGCTTGCTGGACTCCGGGCGCGGTCGGAAGCGAACATGCGTGCGACGGCTCCTGCCCCGATGGGCAGGCCGCGGAGTGCCCCATGATCGTCTCTCGTACCCCCTTCGCTTCCCTCGCCCTGGTGCTCGTGCTTGCCGGGGCCGCCCCGGCCCTCGCCGAGACGCCGCCGATCTTCCCGGTGCAAGGCGTGCTGACCGACGCCGACGGCGCCCTCATCGACGGCTCCGTGACCGTGCTGTTTGCGTTGTACGACGCATCGGATGCAGCGGCCCCGGTCTGGGAGGAGACCCGCAGCCTGGATGTCGCCGCCGGCTTGCTGACCGCCTACCTGGGTGAGACCGAGGACCTGCCGCCGAGCCTGTTTGCGAGCCACTCGGCGCTGTGGCTCGGCATCACGGTGGAGGACGACGAGGAGATGGAGCGCGTGGAGCTCGGCTCGTCGGCGTTCGCCGCCGTCGCGCAGCACGCTCTGGATGTGCCCGAAGACGTCGCCCGGGGCGGACAGTCGTGCTCGCCCGGGGACGTCGTCGCCGGATTGGACGCGCTCGGCGACGTCGTCTGCGTGCCTGACGCGGACGAGGACACGCTGTACTCCGGCGCCGACTTCGCGCTGGCCGATCAGCTCTGCCTCTCCGGCGAGGTGGTGCTGGGCATCGACGCGGCGGGCCAGGCCGTCTGCGTCGTCGACACCGACACGGACACCGACACCCTATACACCGGCACGACGTTCGCGACCTCGGCGCAGCAGTGCTCGACCGGCAACGTGGTGTTCGGCATCGACGTCAACGGCGGGGTGATCTGCGTCGCCGACGACAACAACACCTATTCGGGCGTCGACTTCGCGCTGGCGGGTCAGTTCTGCGCCGACGACGACATCGCCATCGGCTTCGACTCCTCCGGCGTCCTGCAGTGCACCTCCACGGTGCCGTGGGGGCTCCTGACGGGCATCCCCGGCGACCTCGCCGACGGCGACCAGGACACCGACACCCTCGCCGATCTGCCCTGCGACCCGGGGGAGATGGCGGTCCTGGATCCGACGTCGGGGGAGTGGGCCTGCCTCGACCACGCGGGCGATCCGGACGCCCACCACAGCGAGACGAGCGACGGCCTCGCCCTGACCCCCACGTCGGTGACGATCCAGGGCACGTCCACGGCCCTGACCGACGGCGAACTGGACCTGGGGCCGGACGCCGACGACGCGCTGACCGGCGCGATGGTGACCACGCTCACGGGGGGCGGCCTGGCGGACTCGCTGCACACCCACGCGGGTACGGGGAACGACGCCCCGACGGTGATGACGGACGAGACGTCGACCACGTACACGTTCGGCGCCGCCGCGCGGTACTGCCGCGACCTCGTTCAGGACACCTTCGACGACTGGAGGGTGCCCACCTACGAGGAGGCCTGGTGCGTCTACCAGGCCACGACCGTTCCCAGCCCGACCTCGTCGAGCTGGTTCTGGACCGCCTCGGCCAACCCGGGGAGCGGCTCCCGGATACTCATCATCAGGTTCAGCGACGGCTACCTGAGCAACGACACGGGCAACTCCACCCACCGCGTGCGGTGCGTCCGGTGAGGACGCGGTCCCTGCGAATCACGGGCCTGGCCGCCTGGGTGGGCCTCCTGCTCATGCTGGGGGGGTGCCCCGAGCCTCCGGACGAGCCGGCCGACGACGACGACGTCGCCGATGACGACGACGCTGCGGACGATGATGACTCGTCGTCGTATGATGATGACTCGTCCTCGGACGATGACGACGCCACCGACGACGACGACGCCACGGACGACGACGACGCGGTGCCCGCGCCCGACCCGCTGCCCTTCGTGGCCCAGACGGGGGGCGGCGCGATCCTCGCGTCCGAGGGCTATGGATTGGAGCTGTTCGCCCTGCCGGTCTCCCCGGTAGGCACGACCTCCTCGTCGACGTACCGGCTCGAGTTGGGGCCGGGGGCCGTGCGCGCGGCGGCCGCGGGCGAGTGATGTGATGCGAAGCGGGGCGGTCCTGGTGATGGTGTTCCTGGCAGCGGCCGGCGTCGCTCGCGCGGACGTGCCCAGGCCGCCGCCGCTGATCCAGGAGGCGGGCGCCTGCCTGCCGACCAGCGCGGCGATGGCGCTCCACAGCCTGAGCGATCCGACGGAGCCCCGCGCGATCGCCCGCCGCATCCCCATCCGACCCGAGGGCGCCGACTTCTTCGACCTGCAGGAGGAGCTGACCCGCCGTGGGTACGCGAGCCTCGTGTTCGTCGGCGGTCCGGCCGACGCCGCCGCGGCCCTGGAAGCCGGCGTGCCGGTCGTAGCCGCGGTGCACCAGGGCGACGTCAAGCACGCGGTGATGGTGTGGGGGACCGGGGAGGATGACGACGGTCCGCTCCTGCGCTCCACCGATCCCGCCCGGGGGCAGGAGCGCACCGAAGATCACGCGGCGTTCGCGGCCCGCCAGTACGGGGGGCAGCTGCTGGTGCTGTGGCGCCTGGACGATTCCGCCGAGGCGCGTCTGGAAGCGGCGGGGTTCCGGCTCGAGCCGGCTCGGCGGATCAACGCCCGGTTCCGGGCCCAGGCGTTGGTGCGTCGGGTGGCCCGCCACGAGACCGTCAACGATCAGGTCGTGGAGCTGCTCCGCCGGGCCGCCGCCGAGGACCCGAGCTGGCTCGAGGCGGGCTTTCGATTGCGTCAGGCGGAGCGCCGGCTCGCGGAAGGTCCCTGAACCGCGAACGAACCGACGGAGCTGACCCCGGCGCAGATCAGACGAAGTCGCGCTTCTTGACCGCCTTGATCTTGCGGCCGTACTCCCGCACCCACGCCAGCTCGTCCTCGGCCAACGGACCGGCGTCCATGGCGCTGAGGTTGGCAGTCAGCTGCTCCCGGTTCTTTGGCCCCGTCAGTACGACATGCACGTGGGGGTTGGAGAGCACGAACCGGTAGGCCAGCGCCGGGCTGAGGGGAGGCACCCCGGCGGCCTGCCCGGGGAACGGCGGCATCTCGATCCCCTTGACCGGCTTGATCAGCTGCCCCCAGGCGAGCGCGGTGTAGGCGATGACCGCCGGATCGCGGGCCCCCAGGTGCGGGAAGATGTCCTGCTCGGCGCCGGGGTGCTTGGCGCTGTAGCGGATCATCAGCGCCTCCATCGGCCCCTCGGCGGCGAGGCGGCCGGCCCGCTGGCGGTCGTGGATGCTGCACCCGAACGTGCGGACCTTGCCTTCGTCCTTCAGCTTCTGCACCGCGTCGACGATGCCGGGGGTCAAGCGCGACGTCTTGCCCAGCCAGCCCAGCTGGTAGAGGTCGACGTAGTCCGTCTTCAGTTTGCGGAGGGTCTTTTCGACCCCGCGCCGAATCTGCCCGCCGAAGGCCGTGAGGCTCCCCAGGTAAGAGACGACGTGAGCCTCGCGGTCGCGTGCGATCACCTCGGAGATTCCCTCGACGACCTTGCCGAACGAGGCCCCGTACAGCCAGTAGTTCACCCCGCGGTCGGCGGCGTAGCGCACGTCGTCGGAGTCGGCGCCGTAGTTGCCCGCCAGCCCCATCCGGAAGACCCGCTTGTCGATCTGGGGGAGGTGGCAGTGGGTGAAGTCGCGGGTGCTGCTCATGGCGGCATCCTATCCCGCCCTACCGCGCGTCCTCGGCATCCAGGAAGTCGTCGATGCGGCCGGCCTGCGTCCGCATCTGCGCCGCCGCCGCCTCGACGGCGAAGTAGTCCGGGATGTCGTCGTCGTTCAGCAGCGCGTCCACCCAGAAGGTCTCGGATCGGCGGACCGCGTCGCCGTGGGGGTACAGCAGGACGAAGTCGTACTGCTGGAAGACCTCCATCAGGTCGGTCGTGAACTCGATCGGGTCGGGCAGCAGCGACCGGCCGACCACGTAGGCGGGACCTCCATCCTCGGGCTCGATCCAGCGGTAGTGCTTGGTGCCCGCGGAGGCCGCCTCCCCCAGCAGGGAGGCCTCCGTGCGCTGCTCGAAGGAGAACCGGTAGGCCTCGCAGGTGCGATCGAGGAAGCAGTCCCGGTCGGTCTCGTCGAAGACCCGGTACTCCAGGTAGCTGTCGAAGACGGAGGCTTTGTCGGGGTGGATGATCGCGGGCAGCACCTCGTCCAGGGTGTGCCGGTAGTCCGCCGCCCCCATGGCCCCGAGGATGTGCAGATCGCCCTCGACGTCGACCCCGGCGGCCGCGAGGTGATCCGAGGTCAGGTTGTCGACGCGCCAGCCTTCGGTGATCTCGTCGAACGATTCGTCGACCAGCGGCACGAGGTTCGCCCCCGTCGCCTGCAGGAAGCGCGGCTCGTCCTCGAAGTGGGCGAAGCCGTACGTGACCAGCTCCTCCATGTCCTCGGGGGCGTCGACCACGCAGCCGGCGGTCACGGTCAGCGTGAGCAGGAGCGCCGTGGCGGCGGGGGCGTTCAGCACCATCGGGGCCATCCTACGGTGCCGAGTCTGCGAGATATGCTGAGGGACCCTCACCTCAGAGGAAGGACGCCGAGACCTGGCCCCCCGACCCGAGATCCACGCCCACCGCGGTGGCGCCGCTCTGGCGCCCGAGAACACGATGGCGGCGTTCGAGAACGCGGTGGCGCTGGGCGTCGACTGGATCGAGATGGACGTGCAGACGTGCGCCTCCGGGGAAGCCGTCGTCATCTACGAGCCCGATCTTCGGCTGGCGGGGCGGCCGGACCTCGCCGTCGCTGGCCTGCCGCTGCGTGAGCTCCAGTCGATCGACGTCGGCTCCCATTTCTCGGCCGAGTTCGCGGGGCAGCGGGTGCCCACCCTGCAGGAAGTCGTCGAGACGCTCCGGGGGCGGGTCCGCTTCCACGTCGAGATCAAGGAGTACGGCGTCCGTGGGGACGGCACGGCAGTTCGGGCGGCGGGGCTGCTCGCCCGCATCGCGACCCCCGGCGTGGTGCTCCTGACGTCCTACAACCCCTTCTCCCTGGCCCGTGCCGCCCGGGTCGCGCCGAAGCTGCCGAGGGGCCTCATTCACCCCCCCGACGGCGGGATCGCGGGACCCCGCCGGGCGCTGCGGGATCGGCTGTTCGGGGAGCCCTGGTCCGCCGGCCTCCTCGGCGTGGACG